>ERZ808049.279-NODE-279-length-35526-cov-10.061694_pt1 | contig 35526 bp, 38 predicted proteins | sample MGYA00380198_ERZ808049 | MGnify/ENA primary metagenome ERZ808049 (study PRJEB31490, sample SAMN06133414) | mouse gut metagenome | isolation source: Z2_2 | host: mice | place: China: Chengdu | collected 2015-05 ...
TTTTTATAAAAAAAAGAGGATACCAATATTTTTATATCGATATCCTCAATATCATTTCCTTAACTTAATGACATTGATAAATTATCCGTTATTTACTCTATGTTTTTTCATTTTTGAAATTAGAAAATAAATAATTACCAAAATTATTGACAAACCATAAGGAAACATAAAATTCATCAGACTTGTCATTAAATCACTAAACGAATCACGTTCAATAACTTTATCATTAACATACTCTTCTTGATACAATAAACAATCACCATAATAAATATCAAGCCTACCAATCTTAGCTCCCTTTTTTACTGGTGCTTCAAGTTCTTCAAATGAATATTTATACTCTAAATCATCTTTATTGACATTATTTGGTAAAAAAGCTGTAACATCATGCTGATTTTTAATTACAATCTTCTGATTATCTTTTGCTACTTTTATATTTAATTTTTTGACCTCTGTATCCTTATCTATGATAGGTTGAAGTGAATAATTTTGACTAACATAATTAACAATATCTAAAGTATCTTGTACAGCTGCTCTTGGCTTAACATCATCATTTATTGATTTACCTACAACTGTAATGATCTCATTTTCCCCAACTTTATCTAAACTAGCTAAACAGTTTTTTGCAACATCTGTATAACCACTTTTACACCCAATAATATTACTTGTATCAATATGACTTCTACCTGCGTTATACATTGACTTGTTGACCCATTGATGTAATCCATTTGAAGATGTTGCAAAGCGTTTTGAATAGACTTCTCTAAACTGTTCATTTTGAACAGCATATTTAACGATTAGAGCCATATCATGAACAGTTGTATAATGATTAGGATCATGAATTCCTGTAGTATTAACAAAATTAGTATCTTTTAATTTTAATTTCTTTACTGTTTCATTCATTTTATCAACAAACGCTTCTTGACCACCACATAAATTATTAGCAAGAGCTCTAGTTGCATCAGCACCACTTGGCAAAATTGCACCTAAAAGCAAATCATAATATGTAACTGCTTCACCTACTTCAAAATTTGCTGATGAAGCTCCAGTTTCCCAAACTGTATCAATATCACTTTGGGTAATTGTAGTTACTGTATCAAGACTCTCCATCATCTCAATTGCGACAATTACAGTCATAACTTTTGTCATACTAGCTGGATACATTCTTTCATCCATATTTTTATTATAAAGAACTAAACCGCTTTTAGCATCAATAGCAACTGCATATTGAGCCGTTAAACCAATATTTTCACTATTTTCTTGAGCCTGTATCGGGGTAATTAAAGCAAATAGACATATACTTGTAAGAATAAAACTAAAAACCTTTTTAAACATCTAATTCTCCTTCCCTAGCCTTTATTTAAAAAAGAAAGTTTTGTTTCTGAAATAATAATCGCAACAAAAATTAAAGCAAATCCACAAAATACTTTTATAGTTAAGATTTCACCATATAATAAAACTGAAAAAACTACCCCAAACACCGATTCTAAACTAAGTAAGATTGCTGCATTACATTCACTAACTAAATTCTGTCCAATATTTTGACAAAGCAATGTTATAGTAGTCGCAAAAAATGCTAAATAACCAATCTGTAAAATAACGCTACTATCAATCTGCTTAATAACCGACATATCTTCAAATAACAATGAACCAAAAAATGCTAAAATAGCTGTCATTGCAAACTGTAAAGTTGTTAACTTAATTGGATGCATTGTATTAGAATACTTTTTAATTGCTAGAATATGAAATGCATAAAAAAGTCCTCCTATAAGAGTTAATAAATCTCCCATATTCATACCCAAATTACCATCTAATGAAACAAAACCGACACCCACAATACACAATAACGCTGCAAAAAAGTTATAACTGTCAGGTCTTCTGCGATAAAAAAACCAAACTAAGAATGGTACAATTGCACAATATACAGCTGTTAAAAAGGCATTTTTTCCTGGTGTTGTCATAGTCAAACCAATTGTTTGAATCAAATAAGCTAAAAATAGACAGGTCCCAGTAATCATTCCACCTTTTAAATCTTTAATATTTATATCTTTAACATATTTATAAAATATGATTGACATAATCACTGTAGCTAAAGAAAACCTAACAAAAAGTAATACATTTGGTGTTAAAAAATCCACAGCACTCTTCATCACGATAAAAGAACTGCCCCAAATCATTGCTGCTGTTGTCAGCAACAACGAACCTTTAATCTTATCACTCACAATTAATCCTCCAACATACTTGTTTATTTTAACACTTTCGACATATTTCAACAATATTTATTTTCCTTAATTTTTCTACAACTCACTATAAACTTTATACTTTTAATCTATATAAACAATATCTAATAATCATATCCTTTATTACTAATAAAAAAACCTGGAATTCTCCAAGTTTATACATGATTACTCTGTAAGCTTTCCAACTACTTATTACAATCATCAGCGCATATTTCTAATTTCTATAAGACGAAGTATATCACGATACATATTTTCACTATCCTCTAAATCAATCATTAACCATTTTTGACCATTTCCTTCTTTAGTTTGATTATAAATTTCCTGTAATTCCACAGTACAGTCTGGTAATATCGATTCAACTTGCTCTTTTTCTTTTCTACCCACAACAATCATTACTGTAAAATATGATTCTCTAAGGTATATAGTACAAAGAGATTTTCCAGATTTTTTATATTTGATATTCCAACCTCTTTCAAGACTACAAGAACTATATTCTATTTTTGCTTTACTATTATATTTAGTTTCAATTTCTGCACATAATTTATTAAAAACAGGATTTTTAATATACTCACCTATTTCATCCAACGTTGGACAATAATTACGGTCTTTTATATCAATCATAGATGCCTCCCAATATTTCCATTTTACTTTATTATAAATTTTATTTACTCCCTAATTATACATAATCTATTTTATCATAGCTTTTCTTAAAACAAAAAAGAAATTATTAATTATATTAAGTTAAAAATCTAATTTATCAATGTAATCGTTTTTATATTTAGAAAAAAAGAGGCACAAATCACGCCTCTTTAAATAATTCAATTTTTACAATCTTTATCCATTAATAACATCATGACAACGTTGGCATAATTCGCCTTCCATCTCATCTTCATCAAAGTAGTTCCAACAACGTGGACATTGATGACCAGTGAATTTTTCAACCTTAATATATGCACTATCATATTCTTCTAGTGAATTATCCTCAACTAATTCAACTTTAGCTACAATAAATAACTGTTTTAAATCACCTAACATTGATGCAATATCTTTATATTCATCTTTTAAAGAAATTGTTACTTTTGCTTCCATATTAGATTTAATTACTTTTTCGTTACGTAATCCCTCTAATGCTTTTAATACATCTTTCCGTAATAACAAGAAACGATCAAAATATTCTTTTAATTCATTACTATTTTCAACTGTTATCTTTTCAACATTTGGTTCCAAGAAAACAGATTCAGCCTTATTATCATCACAATGGAAATGATCATGTAATTCTTCAGCTGTAAATACTAAAACTGGAGAAATTAACTTCATCATTACTTTAGCATGATAATATAATACTGTTTGAACTTGTCTTCTACGTAAGCTATCAGCTTTTTCAATATAAAGAATATCTTTAGTAAAGTCCATATAGAATGAACTTAATAAGTTAGTAAAATAATTTAAGATTTGTTGATTTGCATCAGCAAAATCATAATTATCATAAGCTTGATGATATCCATCAATCAAGTTATTCAATTCAACTAACATATATTTATCAACATCAGCTAAATCCTCTACAGCTACTAAATCAGCTTGTTTAAAATCATTTAAATTTCCAAGCACAAAACGCATTGTATTTCTAATCTTACGATAGTTTTCAGAAATTTGTTTCATAATTTCATCACTGATACGAACATCCTGTTGATAAGCTACTGATGTAGCCCATAATCTTACGATATCAGCTCCATATTGATTTACTAATTTAATTGGATCAACAGTATTTCCTAAAGATTTAGACATCTTATTACCTTTACCATCTAAAACAAAACCATGTGATAAAACTGTTTTATATGGCGCTACACCATGAGCAGCTGTTCCAATAATTAATGAAGAGTTAAACCAGCCACGATATTGATCGCTACCTTCAAAATATAAATCTACTGGATATGGATATCCTCGTTCTTTCATACATCCAGTATGACTTGATCCCGAATCAAACCAAACATCCATAATATCCTTTTCTTTTTTAAAGGTACCATTTGGTGAATGTTCATTAGTATATCCTTCTGGCAATAAATCTTTTTCATCACGTTCAAACCATACATTTGAACCATATTTTCTAAACAAATCAGAAATATGTTTGAAAACACTTTCTTCCATAATTGGAGTTCCATCTTCACAGTAGATGATTGGAATAGGTACTCCCCAAGATCTTTGACGAGAGATACACCAGTCACCACGTTCTTTAATCATATTATAAATACGAATATGACCCCATTCATTCAGCCAATTAACTTTATCAATCTCATTTAATAATTTATCTCTAATTTTATCTAATGAGCAGAACCATTGATCTGTTGCTCTAAAAATAATTGGTTTTTTAGTTCGCCAGTCATGAGGATAACTATGTGTTATAAATTCTAATTTTAATAAAACTCCAAGTTCATCAAGTCTCATTGTTACTGTTTTATTAGCATCATCAACATATTGCCCTTCTAACCAGTCACCACAATCAGCCATCATGCAGCCATGTTCATCTACATTACAATAAGCTGGTAATCCATATTTTTGACCAACAAAGAAGTCATCAGCCCCAAACCCTGGTGCTGTATGAACGCATCCTGTTCCAGCTTCTGCAGTAACATGGTCTCCTAAAATAACTAACGATTCACGATCATATAAAGGATGAAAACATGTAATCATTTCTAATTCTTTTCCTTTAAAATGATTTACTACTTTATATTCAGTGATTTCAAATTTTTCCATTAAAGAATCAACTAATTCATCTAAAACAACTAATTTACCTTTAGATGTTTCAACTAAAGCATAGTTATATGCTTCATTTAAACAGATTGCAAGATTTGCAGGAATAGTCCAAGGTGTTGTTGTCCAAATAACAAAATATGTATCATTATCTAAAACACCTTTACCATCTTTGACTTGGAATTTCACAAAAATAGTCGGGCTTTTAATATCATGATATTCAATTTCTGCTTCAGCTAAAGCAGATTCACTTGATGGTGACCAATAAACTGGTTTTAATCCTTTAAAAATCAATCCATCCATAGCCATCTTAGCAAATACATCAATTTGATTAGCCTCAAATTCTGGAGTCAAAGTTAAATATGGATGCTCATAGTCTGCAAATGTTCCCATTCTAATTAATTGTTCCATTTGTTTATTAACTTGTTCATGAGCATATTTCTCGCATTTTTTTCTAAACGCTGCTGTTGACATTTCTTTACGATTGACCCCTAATTTTTGAATCGCATTTTCAATTGGCAAACCATGAGTATCCCAACCAGGAATATATGGTGTATAACGTCCTTCCATGTTGTTGTAACGGCAAATTACATCTTTAATGACTTTGTTTAACATATGTCCCGTATGCATATTACCATTAGCATATGGTGGTCCATCATGGAAAACAAAAGCATCTTTGCCTTCATTTTGCTTAATAACTTTTTCATACATGTTTGTTTCTTGCCAACGACTTACATATCCAGGTTCTTTTTTAGGAAGATTTCCTCGCATTTCAAAGTCTGTTTTTGGCATTAATAATGTGTCTTTGTAATTCATCTTTTTCTCCTCCATAAAATAAAAAACGCCCTTAAAAAGGACGAATATATCGCGGTACCACCTTAATTCGTATTTTACAATACGCACTTTAAAATCTTAACGCGATTAACGGCAACCTCTACTAATTTCAAGGCGCTACTCCAGAGTGATTCATTATAATAATAGTTACTGATTCACACCACCCATCAGCTCTCTATAAACATCTTATTATAAACAGTCTCTTTCATTGTATTTAATCATTTTCATCTTCATCATTGATAAGATTAAAGACTTCCGAATTATCAATTGTATCCAAGATATCCTGTGACATCTTTTGAACAGATGAACGGAATTTAATTGCTTGATCTTTAAAATCATTCATCTCACTTGAAAGTGAACGAACATAATCCAATGACTCTTTCAAAATCATATTAGCATTACGCTTAGCTTTATCAATCAAAGCACTAGCTTCTTTTAACGCCAGGCGAGCTATTTCTTCATTTGTCTTTTCAGTAATATTGACACGATGCTGTAATAAAGAGTTTTGTTCCTTAGTATGTTCAAGTTCATCAGTCAAAGCAGCAACTTCTCGTTTTAACTTACCAATCTGACTTTCATAATCAACAATTAGATTATCAACTATCTGCATATCATATCCTCTAAACTGCTTTTTTATTTCACTCATCGTCTCACTCCCTTACTTATAAAAATATCCTTCTACGACAAAATTATCTTGTTTAGTTTTTCTCTTTGTATCAACAAACTTAACTCGACCATAACGTCGAAGCGATATCATATCACTATTATTACACAAATAACTTATTTCTTCAACTTCTTTATGATTAACTTTTACAAAACCTGCCTGAATATAGCTAACAGCTTTACTTCGAGACAGCTTATAAAAACTGCTAACTATCTTATCAAGACGAAAAGAAGAAACTATGAATGTTTTACTAACATACTCATGAATTATTTCAATCTTTTCATCAGTTATTGACAGTTTTACTTTACTACGTTTAATCATTGTTAAATTATCTCTAACATAATCATAGATTTTTAAATCCATGGCAACATAAAAATTATCATTATATTCATAAATATCCCCAAATAATTCCCTTTTAACCCCTAAAGACATTAATGCTCCTAAAATATCCCGATGAGTTAATTTCCCAAAAGGTTTAGCATATATAATTTTAACTAGTACTATTTCAAAATCCTCTTTTTCAATTTGATAAAATGATGGTGCAATAATTAATCTTTTAGACTCACTATTAACTAAACCACCATCCTCTAAAACAATTAAATCACCTGAATTACCAATAATACTATAGACAATTGATTGATGATATGGATTTAAAAACTTTGTTAAAACGATTCTTTGTTTATATAAAGCTTGATCTTTAAACTCTAAAACCTTTTTAACAAATACTTCCTCACCTTTAAAATGTTCAAACATAATTAAAAAGTATTAGTTAAACTAATACTCATTTATTCTTCTGATTCTTCTTCATCTAGAGCAATACTACCTGAAACACCAATATTTTTTGGAGTACATAAGAAAATTCTTGGTCCAATTCTTTGGATATCTCCTTCAATTGCAAAAATTACTCCACTTAGAAAATCTACAACACGTTTAGATTGTTCCTTTTGTAAACGATGTAAATTAATTACAGCTGCTTTCTTCTGTTTTAAATAATTTGCAATATCCTGTGTTTCAGCAAAAGCTCTAGGTTCAAATAAAATCAATTGACTATCTTTATTAGCATTCAATGCTTTAATGGCATCACTAGTTTTTGAAAATTTAGCTTGTTCAAATAAACTGGTTTTTGGCTCAGTATCAATTTCTACTTCTTCATATTCTTCAACTTCATCACCGTCTTCGTCAAAGAACCATTTTTTAACTTTTTGTCCGTATCCCATGAAGTGATCCTCCTTATTTTATTACCAGCTTATTATAGCACAAAAAATACCATCATAAAAGCATATTTAACCTCTCTCTTCTAAAAATCCTTAAATTCACATTATATTTAAACATAAAACTCAAAAAGACAACATAAATCTAAATAGAATTATATTGCCTTACGATATTTATGGCTCTATTGAAACAAGAATCACATCACCGCCAATACTAACAACGCATTCAAACGGAATAATTATACAGGGTGCTTCTTTAAAAAAACAAAATAATTTAAAGAAACTATACTTTTCTACAACTATCGCTTGAATACTTCTAGTACACCAGTCAATTTCAATATCACTTATAAAACCTACTTTACAGCCATCTACCACATTTACAACATCTTTAGATTGCAATTTTACAAATCTCATCAAATCACCATTAATATATATGCCTATTTTAGGTAATTATGTAGATTGTTTAATGCCTTTCTTTCAATTCTTGATACTTGAGCCTGAGAAATAAATAATTCTTTAGCTATTTCACTTTGGGATAATCCTTCAAAATATCTTTGTTTAATTACTTGATGTTCTTTTTGATCAAGTAATTTTAATGCATCATATAAATCTATCTTTTCATTAGTTCTTGATACAACTGTTTTATCATCACTTAAGGAATCAATCATCTTTAAATTATTACCATCATCATTTTTTACTTCTTCTTGTAATGAGGAAACACTATTTGTTGATAATAGTGCCTCAATTATTGCACTTTGATCAGTCTCTAATTCATTAGCTAGTTCTTTTATTGTTGGTTCACGTTGAAATTTAGCTAAATAATGATCTTTGACTTTTAATACTTTATAAGCCAAATCACGAATTGAGCGTGATATTTTAATTTGGTGATTATCACGTAAATACCGCTTCATCTCACCAATAATTAAAGGAACAGCATAAGTTGAAAACTTCAAGCCATAACTAGTATCAAAGTTTTCAATCGCTTTTAGCAAACCAATCATTCCAACTTGAAACAAGTCTTCACTACTATCGCTTCGACCATAAAAACGCTTAGTCATTGAGATAACTAATTTCGCATTATCATTAACTAATTTCTCTTTAATTTCAGGATCTTTAGTTGTTTGATATTGATCTATTAATACATAAGTTTCTTTAGTTGTTAGTCTCTTTTTAGGTTCATGATAACCATTTATAATAACTTGATAATTATTCATATTTGCCTTCTTTCATCCTTATTTTTAGCAAATATGACAAATTTATACTTACTTTATTTCATTATAATTTAATTTATTTCGTAATTTTTTTATAATTTTTTTTTCAAGTCTTGATATATAGGATTGTGATATTCCCATCATTTTAGCAACATCTTTTTGTGTTAATTCATCATAATTCATTAAACCATACCTGAACATCAAAATCTCTTTTTCACGCTTCGATAAATCTTTAAAAGCTTCATAAAACATTGTTTTTTGATCACTTTGTTCTAATTCATTTTTAACAATATCACTATCAGTTCCAATAATATCTGATAACAATAACTCATTACCATCATAATCTATATTTAAAGGTTCATCTAATGAAATCTCATGTCTCAATTTATTATTCTTTCTTAAAAACATTAATATTTCATTTTCAATACAACGTGAAGCATAAGTTGCTAATTTTATATTTTTATCAGATTTAAAAGTATTAATTGCTTTTACTAGACCAATTGTTCCAATACTAATCAAATCTTCTATACCACCATTTTGTGCTGTATCATAACGTTTTGCAACATAAACCACTAAACGCAAATTATGTTCAATCAACAAATCACGAGCATCACTATCACCATTAGCTAATCTTTCTAACGCCACTTTTTCTTCAATGGCTTTCAATGGTGGTGGCAATATATCATGTCTACCAATATAATAAAGATATTTAGTCTTATTTAATAATTTTAAAATAAATTTTATCATTATAAAACTCCTCCCATTAAGGCTTTATTTAATAGACATTCATATTGGATTCCTTTAATAACCCCAATATAAACATCTTGTAATAACTGTTTATTTACAATTATTTGATTTACTTTAACGATTTCAATATATTCACTTCTTAAATCATTTAATTCCATAATATCAATAACATCATAATCCTCAATTATTCCTGACTTAATTAAAATTAGTGGAAATCCCTCATAATAAACTTCATTTCCACTATCTAAAAAACCCTCAATCAAATACTTCTTACCATTATACTCTAATTCAAGTGGATACAAATAAGTATCAATTCTAACCTTCCTCTTCAAATAAATAATAAACATTACTTGAATTAAAACTACTAATAAACCAATTACAAATAACATCATACTACTAGTATTCAATGGTGTAATTAAAATTCCATTATAAATAAAAGCTTCAGGAATAAGTGAACTAGTGAAAAATAAAGTTGAAAAATAAATAAATATAAAAATTGGATAATATAAGAATATTTGGTTATGGTATAAATAATAAAACATAATCATCCAAACAATAAGAATAATCCAACTATATTTATCAACATATAACAATAAAGTCCCTAAACTTAAAATAAAACTATGTTTAAGCACCTGCATATATGTCATCTCCTTACTTAGTAATATTCCCATCATTTCTAATGAAACCAAAATAATTAAAAAATTGCTTAAATAAGTAAACTCAATATAAACCTCCATCTCTTCTTCACCCCTTGTTATCATATCGCTTTCAGAATTAAAAATATGTCAGTAAAAGAAAAAAAAATTTGTAAATAAAAAAGTATCCTAAATCAATAGGATACTAATTAGATTCTTTTACCGCTTTAATAACAGCATTTCTAAAACCATTTTCCTCAAGAGCTTCAACACCCTTAATAGTAATTCCACCTGGCGAACAAACTTGATCCTTTAAAATTCCTGGATGCATTGCAGTTTCTTTTTGCATCATTCCCGAACCAATTAATGTTTGACTAGCAAGTTTATAAGCTACATCACGTGGTAAACCTAAACTTACCCCACCATCTGCCATAGCTTCAATAAACATATAAACAAATGCTGGACCACATCCACTAATACTTCCTCCTGCTTTCATTTGATAACTAGGCAGTATTAAAACTTCTCCAATACTTGAAAACATCTCTACTACAAATTCCAGCTCTGTTACAGTTAAAGAGTTTTCCTTTTCTAATAAAGTCATTCCTTTTAATACTAAAGCTGGTGTATTTGGCATAACTGATAAATGTCGTGTAGAAGGTAATAATAATTGATTAAACTTTTCATTATCATAACCTGCAACAATTGAAATAACTGCTTTATCATCTAATTTATCTTTGATTTTAACAATTACTTCATCAACAATATTAGGTTTTATCGCAAGTACTACTAAATCTACTTTTTCTACTAAATCAATTTCACTTTCACAACTTATAAGATTAAATTCATGATTCATTTTCATCAATTTTTCTTGATCAATATCAAAAGCATAGACCCTATTCCCTTCGATAAAATTACTTTTAATTATTCCCCCGGCTATTGCACTAGCCATATTTCCCATACCAATAAATCCGATTTTTTTCACAACTAGATCCTCCTTTATAAAAAAAGCTAACGAGGTTAGCTTTTAAATTCTTCTATTCTTAATGAATGCTGGTGGAAAATCACTATCTTCCTCATCATCATCCATCTCAAAACGTGCAGATAATGGAACTACATCTTCATTAGTACGTGACTTTAACATATTGGCACGTTGTTCAAATTCATCTTCTTTATCTTCTTCAAAGCCAGTTGCAATAACAGTAACAATAATATCATCATCTAAATTTTCATTAATTGCAATTCCTAGATATGTATTAATATCATCACCAACTTCTTGAGAAATAGTTTCTAAAGCAATATTAGCATCAAATAATGATATATTTGGACCACCAGTTACATTAATAATTGCATCTTTCGCTCCTGCTACTGAAACTTCTAACAATGGTGAAGATATTGCTCTCTTAGCAGCTTCTTTAGCTTTATCATCTCCAGAAGCCATACCAATACCAATTAAAGCATTCCCACGATTTTTCATAACAGCTGAAACATCAGCAAAATCAAGATTGATAAATGCTGGAATCGCAATCAAATCAGTAATAGTTTGCACACCTTGTCGTAAAACATTATCAGCTTCTCTAAATGCTTCCTGCATTGGACGACCACCAATTAATTGTAAAAGACGGTCATTTGACACAGTAATAATTGAATCAACATTAGAACGCAATTCCTCTATTCCAGAAATAGCCTGTTTTTTTCTTTTCATTCCTTCAAAAGTAAACGGCTTAGTAATTACCCCTACAGTTAACGCCCCTAATTCACGAGCAATCTTAGCAAAAACAGGAGCAGCACCAGTTCCAGTTCCACCACCCATACCAGCAGCGATAAAAACCATATCAGCACCTTCTAAAACCTGTCGAATATCCGCTTCAGATTCAAGAGCAGCTTTTTTTCCGATTTCTGGTTCTCCACCAGCTCCCAATCCTTTAGTCAAGTCACGACCTAATTCAATTTTATTTTTTACTGGTGAACGTTTTAATACTTGTAAATCAGTATTTGCGACATAGAATTCCACTCCTTCTACCCCTTCTTCTACCATTCGATTTACAGCGTTGTTACCACCACCGCCAACACCAATTACTTTAATTCGTGCTACTTGTTCAAATCCTAATTCTTCACTCATGATAACTTGTTTCCTCTCTTTTTATATTAATCTTCACTAAAAAATGTATCCAATAATTTAGATACCTTGCCACTTTGATTTTTAGGTGTTGATTTAGTTAACCCCTTAAATCGAATTGACATAGTACTTGTGATATCTGGTAAAACTAATGATGGCGTATATTCACCAACGATTTGTTTTCTTTCTAATAAATAATAAATCATTCCAATTGAAGCAACCAATGACATATCCCGTGCTCCAATTGTTTCAGGACGATAAATTCTAACTGGACATTCCAGTACTTCACTAGCAATCGTATCAAGTCTTTCTAACTCTCCACCACCGCCAACAATCAAAGTTTCATATTTACCTCCATTGTCAATCACATCAATCTTCTCTTTAATCTTATTCATTACTTCATAAGCAGTTTCATTTAATAAATCCGCTAGATCCTGTTGTGTATAATCTCGTTTTTGCCCCTCAACAACAGTAGTATGGATAATATCATTTTGACCCTTAGTAACATCTAATGAACCATACTTAATTTTGTAAGCCTCTGCCTGATTCATAGAAATTTGCATATTCTGTGCAATATTTCTAGTAAAATCATAACCTCCAACTTGACAAACAGTCAAATATTGTAAATACCCATCTTTATAAAATGAAACTGTAGAAGTTTTATATCCCATATCAATTAATACAGCTCCTTCTTGAAGGTAAACTGCATCAAAAGCCTCTTTAGCACATGCAAAAGCATTAATAGTAATATCAAGTACCTCTATACCACATTTTTCAACAACTGAAATATATGGATAAAGTAATTCTTTACTAGTTGTAATAACTAATGAATCAACAATTAAATTTCTTGAAACCTCTCCAATCGGTGCTTCAATAGTAGCCCCTTTATCACTATGATATCTAACAGGAATAATTGATACTACTTCTTCATCTTTAGAGCGCTTAAACTTAGACGATAAACGCAAAACCCTAACAATATCATCACTAGTTATCTTAGAACCAGTTTCTGAAAGACTAACACTACTATCACTTTGATATAATTTAGCTTTTATAGTTGGGATTGTTAAAGCAACACTAGTAATTTTTGTTTCCAAAAATGCTTCTGCTTCATCAATCACCTTTCGTATATCTCTTGTTAAGATACGGTCATCTTCAATAATTCCTTTTTTCACGCCATGACTAGGAATTGTTTTAACAAATAATACATTTACATTAATGTTACTTATCTCTGCAACGAGAAACTTTAGTGTTGCACTACCGATGTCCAAAACAGCGTAAATATTTTTCATCACGTATCTCCTTTTCTTAATATATACAATTCTAGCATAAAAACGACAGTTTTTAAACTCCTTTAATTATAAATTACTTACTTCTATATACATATTTTCCTAAAAAATCATAATATTTATCATCAGGATATTTTTCCATTAATAAAGCATAATAATTTCCTTTTAATTGTTCTGCCATATCATCATATCTTAGATAAAGAATTTTTCCATCATCCATAATAAACTCACATCTTGTTTCATCTGCAGTTTGAGGAGCATAGTTAATATCAGAAATCTGATTAATAACTTGTGATGGAATCTTTGCAAACTCTTTACTAAATTCTACTAAACGATCATAATCAAAATTATTCAAACGTGGACAACGTTGAACATAATTAATAAGCAGACCATTATTATCTATTGCAATCCGTCCTGTTTCATCAATTACATATAAAATATCACCTATCATACATTGACCAATCGGATCAGCTTCAACCACTTTAATCGTTATATCCCCAAACAGATTTTTTGAAACTTTCACATCTTTAACTAAAGATACCTTTTTTATCCTTGATGCAATAGCATCTGTATTAGTGAAAAAAATGTAATCCTGATGTAAATTAATTTTAGCAGCATCAACAATTTCCTGACGTTCTATCCGATTAATTCCATTAACAGTAATTGATTTTAAACGGCTATAATCACTAATGAAAAAAGCAATAATTAAAATAATTATCAAAATAACAAACAAAATTTTAATTCTTTTTTTTCTTCGTTTCGCTTTTCTTTTTTTTAATATCACTTTTACTTGATCACGATCATAATCATTATAAACAGTTCGCTGCTTCCTTGCCATACTCTACTCCCAATTAATCAAATCGACCTCACGCTTTAACTTTACATTAAACTTTTCAGCCACTTTTTCTTGTACCAGCATGATTAAATCATATATATCCTTAGCACTAGCATAACCATTATTAACAATAAAATTAGAATGTTTAGGTGAAATTTGTGCCCCACCTATTTCATATCCTCTTAAACCACATTCGTCAATATATTGCCATGCTGCTTTATTTTCATGATTTCTAAATACACTTCCAGCACTAGGCATATTCCATGGTTGACTTGACATTCTCCGTTCTTTACGTTTATCTAAAATAATTTTTATCTCATTTGGATCTTTAGCTGTTAATTCAAACTCTGCTTCAAGAATTATCAATTTATGATTATCTTGACAAATTGAATGACGATAAGAAAAATCCATTTGTTCTCTATTAAAAGTTACTACTTCACATTTTTCATTCAAAAGAGTCACAGTTTTAACAGCACCTGCAATATCATATTTATAAGCTCCAGCATTCATATAAATGCCCCCACCTATCGTACCTGGAATTCCACCCATGAATTCAAAACCACTTAATCCAATCTTAGCTGTCTGATATGCTAGTGTAATCATTGGTACTCCTGCCTGGGCTTTAACAATCGAACCATTTATCTTTATTTCTCTAAAACATTCATTTAAAGAAATAATAACCCCTTCATATTCTTTATCTGAAAACAATAAGTTAGACCCACGTCCAATAACCATATGCATGATTCGATGTTTACGACAATATTTAATTGCCTTTACTAAACTATCAGTATCTTTTACCATTAAATATATTCTTGCTGGTCCCCCTACTTTATATGTTGTATGTTTATAAAGCGGTTCATCTTCTATAATTTTTCCAACATCTAAATCTGTTAAATCATCTTTTATTTGTGAAAACTTCATCTTAAGCTCCTAACATTTTTTTGATCAATTTATAAATATCATTAAGTGCATTAGGCTTTCCTAATGCTTTAGCATTTTTTTTCATACTTTCTTGAACTATTTGATTGCTTAAAATATAATCAACTTCTTTAACAAAATCCTTACCATTCAAATCAGTTTCAAGAATCATTTTAGCCGCATCACGCTCTACTAATTCACGAGCATTATACTCTTGATGATTCGCTGCTACATAAGGACTAGGAATTAAAATAGCAGGTATTCCAATTGCTGTAATCTCAGCAATTGTTGAAGCCCCAGCTCTTGATACTACTAATGACGTATTTTTTAATACTGATGGCATATCATCAATATAAGGTACTAATTTTACATTTTGTTTTAGCTTTCCTAATTTAGTACTCATTTCTTCAAAATTATTCTTACCTGTTACATATAATACCTGGTAATCCTTTTTTTCAAAGCTTCTTAATGATTCTAACATCTTTTCATTAACTGATTTTGAACCAAGAGAACCCATTACAATAGTTACTAAAGGCTTATTTTTATCTAAATCATATTTATGAAAAATATCTTTTGGTTTGATTGAAGCAATAACACTTGCTCGAGGATTCCCTAATTTATAAGTTTTTTCCTTAGGAAAATGCTCATAAGCTAAATCATAGCAACAAACAATTTTATCAACATGTTTAATTAAAATCTTATTTGTTAAACCAATAATTGAATTTTGTTCATGAATCATTGTTTTATAACCTAATCTACTAGCTGCTTCTACAACACTAGCACTTGGATAACCACCAAACCCAATTACAATATCAGGATTAAATTTTTTAACTATTTTTTTAGCTGTAAAAATAGATTTTACAAATATTGCCATCGCAATACCTTTTTTGATTGGATTTCCTACCAATCCTTGAACATTTAATCCAACATAATTATATCCTTGTTTAGGAACTACTGTTGATTCTAAACGATCTTTAGTCCCAACAAATAAAAACTCACTGTCAGGTTCTTTTTCTTTTATATATTCAACTAAAGCCAAGGCAGGATAAAGGTGTCCTCCTGTTCCTCCAGCTCCAACAATTACTCTCATCATCTCACCTCTATGCAATAGTATATCATTAATACATTGATTTTGAAATATTTAATACAATTCCAATAGCAATAAGCGTTATCGTCAATGAAGACCCCCCATATGATATCAATGGAAGTGTAACACCTGTTACTGGGAATAATCCTACCACAACTCCAAGATTAATTAAAGTCTGAATTCCAATCATTGAAATAATTCCAATCATTAAAAAACTGCCAAATAAATCTTTCACCCTTGTTGCCTGATTAAATACAGTAATAAACATATAACCATATAACCCAACTAATAATATTCCTCCAATCAAACCAAATTCTTCTAAATATATCGCAAAAATAAAATCTGTTTGCGGTTCTGGTAAATAAAAATGTTTTTGAACACTATTATTAAATCCAACTCCTAAAATTCCTCCAGGTGCTATTGCATATAATGATTGAATAATTTGAAAACCGCTTCCTAAGGGATCAGCAAACGGATTTAAAAAAGCAACTATTCTCGCCAATCGATAAGGGGCAGAAGCAATCATCAATATAATTCCAATTATACCTAAGATCCCCAGCATAACAAAATATTTAAAAGGAAAAGGACTTACAATCAACATTACAATAATTGAACATGCCATAACTACCCCACTACCAAAATCTGGCTGTAACATAATCAATCCAAACCCTAAACCTAATATAAATAATAATTTAAAACTAGCTTTTAATTTCTTCAATTCATGATAATGATTTCCAATATAATCAGCACTATAAATAATCATCGCTATCTTAAATAACTCTGAAGGTTGTAAAGATATTATCCCCAAATTAAACCAGCTTCGAGATCCTCCACGAACCGCACCAATTCCTGGAATCAAAACCAAAACCATCAAAATAAAGGCTCCTATCAAAAGCTTATTAGCATTCTTTTGATAAATATGATAATCTATCTTAGAAAAGATAAACATCGCAATTATACCAATTACTGCAAATATTCCTTGTCGTTTAATGTAATACAATGAATCATTAAATTTATATCCGGCCCAAATATTAGAAGCACTATATACCATCATTAAGCCTATTACAACAATTATTAACACTGAGATGACTACTCTTCTACTTTTCATATACTTACCTCCAATATAAGTATATGATTTAAAATTTTAATAAATGAAAAAAGCTTACTTTTATAAGTAAACTTTATTTATTATCATCACAGTACCTGTATAAATAATATGTAATTGTTTTATATATAAAATCAGTTATAGCTAGACGAATAAAATATTCATTAAATGAAAAAGGTAATTCAAATGTGATTAAATCATCACTTTGTATATTACTTTTTTGACCAATAAATATTTTTTTATTATTTCTAAATAATGAACTATGATCATATCCAGAATTAATTGAACTATAATAAATAAAATCCTGATAACAATGTAAACCATCACAGACAATTATTAATGTTTCCTGATCAATATTATTAATTTGACTATCAAAATCTTTTTTATTTAAATATCTAGGTAAAATAACTTTTTTTTGATTATAAGACAAAATATCCTGAAGTTCATAAAATAATGATATCTCACATATTTCACCAATAATAAAAACCTTATCTGCTTTATATAATTCTCTAGCAAATTTTTTTATTTTTGAATATGTAATAGTTTTTTCAACTTCATAAAAAAATTCATCTTTTAATTTTAAATAATCTTTTAAACTATCTTTAATAAACATCAATTTTGCATTCATCTTTAAACTAGCTAAACGCTGTTGTTCCATCAAATATTCTGCCTGCAAGTTGTTACAAAATTGTTTCCACGAATCATAACCAAAATAATTACAAAACTTTAATACTGATGTCTTAGATATCAATGTATCTTCAACTACTTTATTAATTGATAAGTGATTAATATCATTTATATTAGCAAGTAAATATTTTGCTAATAAATAATGTACAGTTTCAGTCTGTGCATGATTTATTAATTGATGCAATTTTATTTTCATTACCCCATTATCTTCCACCTCACAATATTTTATAAACAAATATGAATCAGACTTCTTAAATACCTTATCTTTATATTTTCCAACTAAAAAACTCATAATATTCCAAATATAAAATTAATCTTAAAATTCTAGCACTTATACACAATAACCTCTTAATACATTAATTATATAATTTTATTTACTATAAAGATATATATTTTAATATTATTTGTGATAAAATTTTAATAAATAATTCTATATTAAAAAAATCTTCATCAACTATTACGAAGATTTTAATTTAGATATTCCTATAAAAATATTAAATATATAAAATAACTAATTTTATAATATTTTTACTCTAATTATCAAAACTATTTATATGATAATTTTTTAGTAACTCAAAAGAGCTTTAATCAAGGATTACAGCGACTACATGCACGATACCCTTGAGATAAAGCAGAAGATTTAGAAATTGCAATCTTACTTCTAGATAAATACCCACAACTACTATTATGATAACAATCACCTGTTTTTGTAATATATACATTATAAGTAATATCATGGCTAGAATTATTATGATGAGGAATGTTATGATGAGAAGACCTTGGTATAGATTTATCCTTAACTGTTACATTACAAGTAACAGCTTTTTCGTTTACACATGCTGTTATAGTAGCATTACCTGCTTTTAATGCTTTTATATTACCACTACTATCTACTGAAACTATAGAATTATCACTTGATGTGTATTGGATCGGGGTATTACTATTTGTTTTAATATTTATTTGATTACTTTGATTAATCTCCAAATTTAATGAATCAACTACAGCTTGTAACTGTAATTCATTAATTACTACTGGAATAGTTATATTTGATGAATTCCCATATTCATCTGTTATTTTTATATTTGCGTTATATGTTCCTGGTACTGAATATTTGACTTCATTATCATCCACATCAATATCATATTTAGATAATTCATCAATCTTAATATAATCTTCATATTTAAACTGACTATTTTCTATAATATTAACATCACTTAATTTAGTTATATTTGGTGGCGTGGTATCTTTAACATTTATTTCCAGTTTCCTAATTATTCCTTTATAATCATATGTAATAACATGCTTACCTACTTCAGGAAAAACACTACTTTCACTAATTGTATCACAGCTATACTCTAAACTATCTTCATCTATATCAGATGTTTTTATATATGTTTTAAAATCATCTAACTCTTCACCATATTCCAAATCAATACTATCAGTTTTTAATTCAAACTCTGGTTTATCACTTAACCCACAACCAGTAATTCCTAATAATATAATTATTAGAATCCCTGCTTTAAATATATTCTTTAAAATATCTTTTATTATTTTGTTCATTTATTTTATCCCCCCAGACTTATTATAAAATTATATAATTAATTTGTCTAATATTATATATTGATGAAATATAAATATTATTACTAACATCACAATATTAAATTTAAATCCTTTTTATTAATATAAAACTATTATTAAAACAGTACATTACTCCTTAGTAACTAAAAAATAATAAAAAACTCCAGTATATTTACTGAAAGTCTTAATTTAGGTACATCCTATGTTGTTATTAAACCTCCTTTGCTTGAGATAATTTGCTAGATAATATTAGGTTTCAATACATCTTATGTTGTTATTAAACTTGCTAATTTTCCAGTATTTTTCCATAATCTTTGGTTTCAATACATCTTATGTTGTTATTAAACATGATTTGAAAAAATGAATAAAAATTTTATATATAGGTTTCAATACATCTTATGTTGTTATTAAACTTTGGTGGAAAACCTTTAAAGGTTAATAAATATCAGTTTCAATACATCTTATGTTGTTATTAAACAACGGGCGAAGTCAAGGACGTATTGACGTTATGTCCGTTTCAATACATCTTATGTTGTTATTAAACCCTAGTAAATAAGCCACTTTTCATATTCTATTATACCCCAAAACCTTTATATATCAACACTTTTCTATTTTTCTACCAGGCAATTTTATTTTTTTATATTTTTCAGTCAAATTCTCCTGAATCCATACTCTCCCAACAGTTTCAAGCATTTCAAAACAATTTTTAACTGAGAAAATAAAAAACTGATTACAATAACCAGTTTCTTTTAAATCCTTAAATAGAAGATTCTATATACCTTTAACAATATCCTTAAACACTAATCCACGTTCTTCATAACCTGTAAATTCATCAAAACTACTAGTTGATGGTGATAATAAAACTATATCACCAGATTGAGCATTTTTAATTGCTTCTAATGTTGCTTCTTTAAGATTGTTAACACAAATGCTATTTTCAACTTTCATATCTTCTTTAAAACGTTTACCAGCAGCTCCAAAAGTTACTAGACGTTTGATTTTATCTTTATAAGTTGCCATTTCTTGAAGATCTAAACCTTTATCAAAACCACCCATTAATAAAATAACTGGCTGATCAAAAGCTTTTAAAGCAATGATACTAGCATCTGTATTTGTTGCTTTAGAATCATTATATATTTTAACTCCCTTAATTTCTTTTACAAATTCAATTCGATGTTCTACACCAATAAAGGAAGCTATCTCTTGATTAAGAATATCATTTTTAATACCACATTGTTTAGCAATACAAATTGCAATCATAATATTTTGTAAGTTATGATTTCCGACAACTTTAATATCATTAAGATCAATAATAAATTCATCTCGATAATAAATAGCTTGATTCTTAATAATACAATCAGCTTGTTCAGTTAATGACATTGTAATTTGTTTACATGGAATAGGATATTTCTTTAAATATTCTGCTAATACAGCATCATCTTTATTGACAATAAAATAATCATTTACATTAGTATTTTTATAAATATTAGTTTTTGATGCATAATATTCATCAAGTGAAGCCATATAATCTAAATGATCAGGTGTTAAATTAATAATTGTTGAAACAAATGGTTTAAAAGTATCAATATCTAGTAATTGAAAATTACTCATTTCTAGTACAATATAATGATTTTCTTCTTCTAACAAATTATATTTTAAAACTATTTCACATAACGGAGTTCCAACATTTCCTGCTAAATGTACATTAGAATATTGTCCTTTTAAAATTTTATCAATCAAAGTAACAGTAGTAGTTTTACCATTAGTACCTGTTACTCCAATATAATTTTGTTTTTTAGCAACCTGATATGCCAATTCAATTTCTGTATATACAGGAATATTTCTTTCCTTTAATCTTAAAATAAATGGCTTATGATAATTAATCCCAGGATTTTTGATAACAAAATCAAAATCACGTTCAAATAATTCTTCTGGGTGTGACCCCGTTATCATTTCAATTCCTTTATCAATAAACTCTTGATAATCTGGAATATCTTTAGCATCTTTATATTCATTTACTGTTATTGTTGCATTAAGCTTATATAATAAATTAATTGCAGCCCTACCGCTTTTAGCAAGACCAATTACTAAAACTTTTTTTCCTATCAACATCCTATAATACCCCAATTACTATTGATAAAATTCCACAAATAAAACCAATAAACCAAAATGAAATAGTTACTTGCTGTTCAGACCATCCTAACATTTCAAAATGGTGATGAATTGGCGCCATTTTAAAAACACGTTTACCACGTAACTTAAATGACCCTACTTGAATAATTACTGACAGAGTTTCCATTAAAAAGACTCCTCCAACTAAAAGCAATAATAATTCTTGTTTAGTTAAGATTGCTAGTACTGCTAAAAAACCACCTAAACCAAGTGAACCAACATCACCCATAAAAATTCTAGCTGGATGATAGTTAAATAACATAAATCCTAGAAGTGCCCCTACCATTGCAGTAGCATAACTTGCAAGCGTATAATTTTTTGTCATAATTGCAAAAATAATAAATGGTGCAATTGCTACCATTGAAAGCCCTGTAGCTAATCCATCTAAACCATCAGATAAATTAACACCATTACTTTCACCTGCAAACATGATTAAAATCAAAGCTGGATATAAATATCCAAGATCTATATTAATATCAACCAAAGGAATTGTTATAACTGAAGTAAATTCAGGAATAAAATTCATTGCATAAAAATAACAAATAACAGCTAAAGCAATTTGTGCTAATAGTTTTGCCAATGGTGGTAATCCTTTATTACTATGCTTTACAATAATTAAAGCATCATCAATCAGTCCAATTAAACTATAACCTACCAATACAATTGTTGTTAAAATTAATTCTGGATTAAAGATATTATCAATATCAAAAATTAATGTACTAATAAATGTTCCTAAAATCGCAGCCAAAACAAACACAATTCCACCCATAGTTGGTGTACCATTTTTAGCCTTATGTGATTCAGGACCTTCTTCACGTTCAACCTGACCGAATTTCATCTTATGTAGAAACGGGATTACTTTAGGCATAGCTATTAAAACTAGGATAAATCCTACACCAAAAGCAAAGATTAATTTTAAGAAGTTTTCCATTTTATATGTCCCCTTTTTTTAAATTCGTCTTTACTATATCATATTATCAAATAATAGGCAAAATAAAAGGGACAAAGTCCCAATTATTCGACAGTCTATTTAGTAATGTTTAATTCTTTCATTAATTCAGTTACCTTTTCGATAACTGCATCTTCATCTTCACCTTCAGCAATAATCTCAATATTTGCTTTAGTTGGAATTCCTAAAGAAAGAACCCCCATTAATGATTTCATGTTTACTGTCTTAGAAGCATAAACTAATTTAATATCACTGTTAAAAGCCTTCATTCGATCAACCAACTCAGTTGCTGGAGTAGCATAAAGACCAACGGGATCAATTACGGTAACATTGACTCTTTTTACCATAGTGCTTTCCTCCTTCTGTTATCTATATTATAACATTGTTACTTATTTAATGCATTATTAATGATAAACTTTAATTACCTTTTTTCAATCTCTACAACATATGGTGCATTCAATTTATTCATCATCTTGAACAACGCTACATTATAAACCATATGATCCAAACTACTAACATATTCATCAATTTTTAAACTTTCTTCTTTTCCTTCAAAATGACCGATATAAACAACGATAAAAAGATGTCCTTTTTCATTTAAATACTGTACTGCTTTTTTTATTGCCACTAAAGTTGTTGATACTTTAGTAGTGATAGTATGATCTCCTTGAGGTAAATAACCAAGATTAAAAATTCCTACATCAAAATTTTGAACATATTTATCAAAATTATCATGACTATCTAATATCAATTCTACATTATTAATATCATTAAGTAACTTCTTCGTATTTTCTAGTGCTTTATCTTGAATATCAAAACTATATACCTTTTTAGCTAATCTACTCAACGTCAAAGTATCATTACCATTACCCATTGTAAAATCAATAGCAATATTATATTCTCTTTGTAAAAGTTCATTTTTTACATACTCAATCATTGTTTTCATATTTTCACCCTATTTTAATCTTAAATATTTCGATAATAATTTCATATTCGATTTATTAACTTATTTTTTTTATTTTATCACTATTTTTACCAAGATATCCCAATACTCGATATCCACTTAATTTTTCTATCATCCTTTGATTATCCCAATGAAGTATACTATCCTCCTCAAAATAATTCATAATAAAACCTAGAACTTCTAATCCTAAACTTTTTGCATATAAAGCAGTTAATACAGCACTATTAATACTTCCTAAACCAGATGACGTAACAATTATTAGTGGAAATTTTGCTAAATTCATAACATCACTAAGCATAATCATATTTTCACCATCTCGTAAAGGACAAATAATTCCTCCACTTCCTTCTATTATAACAATATCATGGTGCATAACCATATCATCTAAATCTTTTTTGATTACATTCAAATCAACTAAACAATTTGATTTCTTAGCAGCTAAATGTGGTGCATAAGCATCTTCATATACAAAAGAAACTTTACTGTTTATTTCATCTAAATCAGCAAATTGACAAACAAAATCCTGATCACTTAAAATCATCTTTTCAGTTCCTTTTTCTACACCGCTTAAAGCAGCTTTATAATATCCAACTTTATATCTATGTTGCTTTAATTCCTTTATAATTCTAGAAGTTACATATGTCTTACCAATATCTGTATCAGTTCCTGTTATAAATAGTCCTTTAATCATATTTTATTTACCTTAAACCCTAACATCTTAATCATCTTTTTATCTTCAGCAATTGTAATTCCTTGGGTTGTTAACATATCACCTGTAATTGCACCATTACCTCCACTTTTATAAACACCCATTCCTTTATCATTCAATAAACCTCTCCCTCCAGCCATCCTTATTACTGCACTAGGATGAATAAACCTAAAGACAGCTATGATCCGTTCAATTTCTTCTTTTGCTAAAGGCTTATGGTCTTGTAATGGTGTTCCTAAAATAGGATTTAATATATTAATCGGAATAGAATTCACTTTTAGACTCTTAAGCTCAAAAGCCAAATCCAGACGATCATTCCAAGATTCACCCATTCCCATAATTCCACCACTACATATTTCTAATCCTGCCTGTTTAGCAGCTTTAATAGTTTTAATCTTTTGATCATAACTATGAGTTGTACAAATCTTTGTAAAATAGTTTCTTGAGGTTTCTAAATTATTGTGGTATCTTTTAACCCCTACTGCTTTTAATTCATTAAATTGTTCTATGTTTAATAAACCTAGTGAAGCGCATAAAGAAATCTTAACTCTATTATTTAGATATTGATATATTTCAATAATCTTTGAAAATTCTTCATCACTTAAATATCGACCTGAAGTAACAATTGAAAAACGTCCCACACCTTGATTAGCATTATAAACAGCTATATCCTCAATAAACTCTTTTTCAAGTAAATCATAAACTTTAATCTTTGTTTGATAATGAATTGATTGTCCACAATACTTACAATCCTCACTACATCTACCACTTTTACCATTTATAATTGAACATAAATCAAAATCATTACCACAAAAATATTCTCTAATTTGATTAGCTGCCTGTTTCAACTGCTGTAAATCAACATCAATTAAAAACTCTGCCTCTTTACGACTAATATCTTGACCAGTAATAATTTGCCTTACTATCTTTTCTAACATCCTAAGCCTCTTTTCTTAAATCGCACTCCTACGCCTATTGCAATCACACTTAGAAAAATATCACCTGGTAAATCAAGTGGAAAACATGATAATAAAACTAATTTCCATGAAACAGGTGTTCCTACATAATAATTCAAAATAAAATATTTGTAACTCAACCCAATAAAATATGTTGCTAATAAACCACAAAACACCGCAAATGTATATCTTTTTATAGGTGTCCAAGTTACGCTTTCACTTACTAAACCAGTTAAATATGCACCTACAATAAATCCAAGTAAATATCCAAAACTTGGTCTCAAAACATATGCCAATCCTCCACCAGAAGCAAATACTGGTAAACCAGCCAATCCAATAACCACATATAATAAAACAGCTAATCCCCCTAATTTAGAACCTAATAAAATTCCTGCTAATAAAACAAAGAAAAATTGTAATGTAAAATAATCCATATATGGAACTGGAATCTGAATAAAAGCACCAATCGTAATTAAAGCTGTAAAAATTGAACAATAAATAATATTAGTTGTTGTAAACAATTTATTTTGTTTCATAAAATTCTCCAATAATACTAATTTCTCCTGAATTTAAAATCATTTCTTTTCCATCACTTTCAACAACTAAATTACCAAAATCATTGATATCTTTAACAATTCCCTTATATTTTTGTCCTTTTACATTAAATTCGATTTCTTTATCTAAAACACACGATAATCTCTTATATTCAGCTAAAACCAATTCAAAATCCTCATCAATAATAGAAAATAACTGTCTTAAAATTTCTGCAATAAACTGATTACGATTAACATTATTTAATCCTAATGATGTTGCTCTATTTTGAAGTTCACTCGGAAACTCACTTGTAGAAACATTAATACCAATTCCAATAATAATTGCCTCAATCATTTCACTTTCAAAATCACTGATCACTTCAGTTAAAATCCCACAAATCTTTTTCCCTTGATAATACAAATCATTAACCCACTTTATATCTGTTTTCAAATTATATAATCTTTTAATTGCTCGATTTATTGCTACTGCACTTTGAATTGTAATAATTGCAGCATCATGAATATTTTTACAGCTTTTCAATAATACACTCATATAAATCCCTTTTTTAGCTGGTGAATAAAAACTACGACCAAAACGTCCTCTTCCAGCACTTTGCTGTTCTGCTATAATTACTGAATGATCTTTACCACCATCAACTGCTAATTTTTTCATCTGGGTATTTGTAGAATCTAAACACTTATATGTATAAATATCTATATCTTCATCTAAATAACAAGCAATTCCTTGACTCGATAAAATATCATTATTTCCTAATAGTATATACCCTTTATTTGGTGTCCCATCAATATTATAACCTTCCTCTTTTAAAACTTTGATTGCTTTCCAAACTGCTGCTCTAGTAACATTTAAACTATCAGCTATTACTTGTCCTGAAATAGGAGTATCTCTATTTTTTTCTAGTAAACTTATAATTTCATTTTTAACACTCATTTTCTCACCTCTTTTTAAGCATAACAAAAATCTCACATATTGTAAACTTATTTTTATTATAAGTTTACAATATGTGTATAAAATATAACCCATTATGGGTTATATCCAAAATAATTATCCTTTTTTATGATTAAAATATACCACAATTAACGAAACCTGAATTGATAAAGTTAAAAAACACATGATCATACTCATCCAGCCATCCAAAGAATGAGTCTCTATAAAAGGAAACATTAAAATTCCAAATACACATATAAAATATATATAGTACCAATTATCACATATATATATTTTAATACCTTTATTTCTCCCTAACTTTATAGTTTTAAAAATTATTTTTAAACACAACCTATTCACTTTATTTTATTATCAAAATATATTGTAATTATTGATATCTGAATAGACAATGCCAAAGCACAAGCTAACAATTCAAATCCACCACTCTTCATAAATGGAATCATTAATATAGCAAATACTGATAAAAAACCAATTATAGTTATAAATACTCCACCCTAAATATTTAAGGTAGTGTCAACAAATTCACTACTCTTATTTGTTTATATATAAACAATATAATGACTATTGATTATACAATGTCATTAAGTTAAGATGACAATATTTTTACCAGAAGCAATACAAAACGAGTATTGTCTTCTGATTTTTCATTTGTTCAAGCTGAAAAAGTGTAGTATTGATACTACATTTGTTAAGGTATATAATAGTTAGTGGTTAATCAAACCTATAGTTGACGAACACGACTGTTTTTGATTGAACATTGCGTGTATGACTTCTGCCTGGGCGAATTGGCAGTATTTCTTTGGCTATGAGATGATCTACTGGTGGAATTTTTCCACCTTTTTTATTGATAAAATGCCTTAGTATATGAAATGATCTTGTAAAATTAACCTGATATTCATATTTTCTTTTATCTTTCTTTGGAATCTTTACTTCCTGTATAATGCGCTGACAGAAATTGTAAAGTATAATTCGTGCATATATTTCCTGTTGAATAAGTTTCTTTTTTTGGAATGAAATGCATTTAATCCAATTGCATATTTCAGTTCTCTAAATGATGTTTCAATTCCCCATATTCTATTATATAAATCTTTGATTTCATCAGTTGAAAATTCATTCCTGTCAAGATTAGTAATAATACATTCATATGTATCGTCAGTTATCTTGAATCTTACAACTCTGCATTGAAATTCATACCATGGATCTTCTTTTGACATGAAATCAAATCTCATAGTTTTAGGCACGAATTTATAGAGCTGAGGACAGGCTTTGATCATCTTATTTTGTTTTAAAGTCAACATTCTGAAAACATCAACATCAAATTCACCATCAGGGAACGGACCTAAAAATTGAGTGATACATAATTTTGAGTAAATATCTCTCATTCTTATAAGATATTTATTTCCAGATTGAACGACATGTTCAAATCCATTGTATGATTCATAATTTCTATCGGCAATAAAGATAGCCTTCTTTCCCTTATATCTGTCAACAAGTTGACAAAAGGCATCATTTTCATTCTTTTTTGCTTCACCTTGAATGATAATATCATCATAAGTGCGTTCTAATAAATCATAAGATGCATTCAAATGATAGGCAGAGTAAGTTTTTGCAGCAGTTCCATGTCTTAACTCTGTAGTTTCTTTATCATATATTGTATTATCAATTGGTAATTCACTGCCATCTATCGTGTTATTCAGTAAATTATTTTAATTAAAATAATTTACTGAATAACAGTATGAATACATTTATATGCAAATATCAAAAGACAGCAGTAAAGGTTGTACGACATGCAAGAAAGATAACATTGTCATTCAGCAGTGCATACAGGTATAAGAAAGAATTCATAAAATACTATCAGAAATTAAAAATTTAATATATTAATTCAATATGTTGTTGAATGTAGTTCAAAACTACACTTTTTTAGCTACAGTTATTCACAAATTGATGGTGGATAACTGTTTTAAACATCAAAAATAGATATTATTTGATAGTTTTTAGTTACTAGTACATTCCCATGAATAATTTGGGATATATTATATGTATACATCGCCACATATAATATCAGTTCATTTGTTTTGAATTCTCCACTGGGCATTCTTTCTATTCCCATATCTGTTTTTAATTCTGAATGAAACTGTTCACACACACCATGTTGATGATATATTTCCTTTATATCTTCTATACTTTCATCAAGGCTGCTCGTATAACTCTCCAGCTCATATTCTGGCATAAGCAGCAGCTGTCCATTTCTTTCCTCGATAACTACATGAACTTCTTCACATATTTAATTAACTTTTTAAAACAAAAAAGTTAAATCAACTTATTTAAAATTGATTTTACCTATATTTATTAGCTAATTGAGATAATTTATATTATTATTTTTCAATTATTTCATTTGGTGAAATTCTTTTATACTTTTGATAAACGGTATCAATATCCTTTATTTCTACTGCTATAAAATCCTCATTTTCTAATTTATAGATTTTTGTTCCAACTTCTAATTTACTTGCTTCGTAATTAACAAACTCATATTTTCCATTAGTTTTAGGAGTTGTTAATTTTACTTTGCCCAATTCAGAACCTAATTCATCCAAAGAAACCAAATCAGATGTTTTTTGGTAATATACATCATTAACTTTTACAATATTTTTAAATTTTAAAGTGTTTATTGAGCTACACCCTGAAAAAATAAAAACAATAAATAAAATCAGCAATTTAGATCTATTCAATATTTTTGGATATTTCATTGATTAACTCCTTTTTGTTAATTCTAGAATTATTTTCTAAAATTTGAAAATTATCATACTGTACTTTATTTAATTGAATTTCTTCTCCTATAACTTTTAACATTCCTAAATTCACACCGCTGATAACATAAGCGTTTTCAACAATTGGTCCACGATACTTCTCTAAAAATAAAACATAATCCTCATTTAATGATAATATTTCCATTTCATTATTATCAATAACAGTTTGTAAAATTTCGATTTTGTTTCCTTTATCTACATTGCCATTTATACAGTTTTTTACAATTACTTTACTTAAAATAAAGTTTACTCCTTTATGTTCAAATATTTCAGATTGTTCAATTACTTTTATTTCTGAAATAATATCAGATTTTTTTATAAGATCAATATCTGTACTATAATTTATATCCTGTATAAACAATTCTTCATTAGTATCAGTCTTTTCAAAATAACTGTAATCTTTTCCATTTTCCAATATAGTTATAATAATTAACGAGCTTAAAATTCCAAATACTATCGATATTGCTACTTTTATATTTTTCATACTTTTCCACCTCTACCGTTTCTTAAATCCTTGTATATCACCCTCATATGGATAATGACTGCCTTTAAATCCAGTTTCCCTCATAACCTCACTTGAACAATTCACATGCCCCAATCCTAAACCATGTCCAAGTTCATGTGCCACTACTTCATTTCTATATTTAGCAGGTGTAATATTATTCAATCTAATATTACCAGATGAGCTAGCATATGCGTACCATCCAGTATTCCCCCAATTATAACTTAACATTATATGTGATCCATTGCTTGTTCTTTTAATACCAGATCCAGCTTTACTATTCCATCCACTAATTGCAGTATCAATATTACTTGTCCAATTTACTTCACTAGTAATTGGTGTATATCGTACATTAAAAGAACTACCATATCTCCAACTTAAATGAGCATAATGTGATGCATGGACTGTTGCTGCAACAATATAAGTTGGGTAAAATAATATAAATCCAACAATTGTACTGGTTAAATAAATTTTAAATATTTTTTTCATATTTTCCTCCATATTAAACTATTTTTTCTAAAATTATCCTTAATTATCTAATTAAAATATTTATATATAAGCATTTAATAACCACGATATACCTTTCTTCCCTCCTAACCTATCAAATTAATCATTAAATAACTTTTAAAGCTATGTTATAATTTTTTATCAATAAATCTTTTTACACTAATATTATATATCATAAAAATAATAATACCAATAATTATATACTATTATTATATAATATATCAATAACATGTATAAAGAAAATGATTAGAATAACCAAAAATACATATTTAAAATGCCAGTATTATCAAAAAATATTATAATTATAGAAATCATTTAAAAGAGTAGTAAATATTATAAAAAACTAATTATATCTAAATTTACATAAAATAAAAAGAAAGATTATATTAGGCTTATAGCCAATCTTCCTTTTTAATTCCATAAACAATACCAATAAAATCCGCTAGAAACCATCCAATTGGTATCGACCACCAGATTGCAGCTGTTGCAAATACTGGTGCTAATAAATAAGCTAGTAAAACTCTAGTTCCTAATGAAACTACTGTTAAGACTACCGAAATTCCTGGTTTACCAATACCACGATAATATCCATATAGTAAAAATAAACATCCAATACCTAAATAACAAACCCCTTCAATCTGAAGATATTCAACTCCTTGTCTAATAATTTCATGTTTAGCAGGATCAATAAATATCATCATTAATTTATCTGCAAAAATAAAAACTAAACAAGAAATAATTAAACAAAAGATTGTTGCTGCTTTAATAGCTGCCTTTAATCCTTCTTTAATCCTTGATTCCAAAGCCGCCCCTTTATTTTGAGCAATAAAAGTAGCAAAAGCATTACCAAAATCTTGAACAGGCATATAAGCAAAAGAATCAATTTTTACAGCTGCTGCAAACGCTGACATTGTAATTATTCCAAAACTATTAACCAATCCTTGAATCAGTAAGATACCAAAATTCATCACTGATTGCTGAATACATGTTAAAAGTGAATAATCTTTAATCTTCTTAAAGATCTCTTTATCAAAATAATAATGTTGTCTTTGTGGTAAAAGTTCCTTTTTTAAAACAAGTACATAGATCATGATTCCTAAAGCACTAAAAATTTGAGCAATTAATGTAGCTAATGCAGCTCCTGACACCCCCATATTTAAACTAACGATAAAAAATATATCTAAAACAATATTAATTATTGAAGCAATTGCTAAAAAAATTAAAGGAATCTTAGAATTCCCTAGAGATCTTAATAATGACGCAAAATAATTATAAATAAATGTAAAAAATATCCCAATAAATATAATAATTAAATAATCATAAGTAATTTGATAAACATCTGTAGGAATATTCATAAATACTAATATTGGATTAATTGCTACAATACATATTCCTTCTAACAAGATTGAAATAATACCTACTCCTATAAAAGAAACAAAAAATGATACTTTCATCTTATCTATTTCTTTTGCACCATATAACATCGAAAATAAAATTCCACTCCCCATGCATAATCCTAAAATTATTGATGTTAAAAAAGTCATCAGTGTAAATGACGAACCAACTGCTGCTAAAGCTTCAGAGCCTAGATATTTTCCAACTATAAATGTATCTGCAGCATTATATAACTGTTGCAAAAGATTTCCTAAAATCATTGGTAGTGAAAATAATAATAAAGATTTAGTAATTTTCCCCTCTGTAAGTTTTGTTTCCACTTTTTTACCTCCCTTTGATATATCATATCCATAGTAATATTTAAAGTCAATCTTATATCCCTTAATCCTTATTTATTATCATTAAACTGATACTAATTAAAACAATTTCTCCACCATGATGATATTAACTATGATTTCCACTATCAAAAAATAATCTTATACAATTATAAAATATAGTATAAATATCATTTTATAGTAAAAATACTATTATAAGTATTGTAATTGATTAAAGTGTATAATAATATATATTATTATAGATAGGTGATGAAAATGGCAAAAGCAAATACTTTTTTTAATTTTGATATGCTTGTTTTAAGTATTCTTAATTCTAAAGATTGTTATGGATATGAAATTGTTAAAATGATTAAAGAAATTTCACATGGTGCTTTGGATATAAAAGAAGGAACATTATATCCTGTTGTTCATACATTGTTAAAAAAAGGATACATAAGCAGCTATGATATTATAGTAGGAAAAAGAATTAGGGTTTATTATAAATTAGAAGCATCAGGTAAAGACTATTTAATATCTGTTAGAGAAGAATTCAAAAAGAACATCCAAGGTGTTTTTGATATTTTGGAGTATGGCGAAGGGGAGAGAGTAGATGAATAGTGATATAAAAAAATACATAAACGAGATCAAGAAAATCATTCCAATTAATTCAAAAGACAAAAAAGATTTTTTGAAAATGATGGAACAAAGAATTTTGGAATCTTCAAATTTAGAAAATAAGTGTGATTATGATAATATTGTAAAAGAATTTGGCAAACCAAATGAAGTAGCAGCTTCATATATTGAAGAAATTGATACTGATACAATTTTAAAAATATTAAAAAGAAAACAATATATAAAGTGGTTAATATCTATTTTGATCATTGCTATTATCTTGATCAGTATTTTTAAAATATATCGACTAAATCAGCTTTATGAAATAGCAAAAAATGAGTTGGATTTGCGTGAAGAATTAGAAATTATTGAAGAATAAAAATTATCAAAAATAAAATATGTGGGGAAAATAAAAATGAAAAAAATTTTAACTAGTTTATTATTAATGTTAGTAATCTTTAGTCCTATTGAAATTTGTGGGTTAGATTCTAATACCAGTGAGAGCATATATTATAAATATTTAGAAGATGGTTCATATTACGAAATTACAATTTCGGAAAACACTATGACAAGAGCAAGCAGTACAAAAACTGCAACTAAAAGAGCTAAATATGTTAATAGTTCAAATGTAACAGTATGGGAAATAAGTGTTACTGGGACTTTTACTTATAATGGCACATCATCTACATGTACAGCTTCTAGTGTAGCTGCTAAAAGTTATTCTACGAATTGGAAAATTACAAGTCAAAGTGCTTCTAAATCAGAAAATAAAGCTATTGCAAAAGCTACTGCAAAATATTATTATGACGGTAGTTTAGTTACAACTGCCAGCAAAACTGTTACTCTTACTTGTGATAAAAATGGGAATTTATCATAAAAGAAAAATATATGATAAAGGTTTTATTATAACTACAAATCTCAAAAGCATTACAAAACCAATTATCATATAAACAAGAATAATACTCATTTTATGCTATATTAATAAATATATTGGTTCTTTCAAGTAATTATAATGTTTTCAAAAAATATTTTTAAAAAAATTGGTTTGCATAAAAAATATTATCATAATATTGTTGTATAAGGATAATTAATTAAATCCTAATAAATTATCCTTTTTAATATTTAAAAAATATAACTACTATTTTTTAGTAATCTAAAATATTTTGATTACACAATAGATTTAAAATTTATCTTGGTTTGAGATATTTTATATGACTAATCAAATGATTTAGGTACTACCTTTGATTAGTGAAAAAAATCAGGAACTGTTTATAAAGTTCTTTTTTTGTACTAAGTAATACATCTTTTATTATAGCTATATTTTATTTCTTATGTCTATACATCTCTTGTTTTGATTTTAGAGTAACTAATATAATTTTGTTTTTCTATTCGATTATTCTAATTCCTACAACATCAAAATTATTCAGTTCTCTATAGTTTCTTTTATCGTCCTATTATCCCTCTATAAATCAGTTTAATAATCATTCTATATTAACCTCATAATCTTTAGTACATATACAATCAACAAAACGATGTCATTAAATTAAAAAAATTATGATTTAGAGAGAAAACATAAAAATTCTAGTGGCAGCTTAGCTTTATAGTATTAGTTAATAGCCTCTTATTACATATTTCTCAACTACTATATCCTCTATATATCATCATCCAAAAAAATTCATGTTTATAATTATCTAACATGTAATAAAAACTATTACAAATAATTAGCTAATTGAAAAAAGTATCATACTTATAATTTAAAATATTATAAGCAGCAAAAGTTTCAGTTACTTCTATGTATTCATCTGTATAATTTTTATTCAATCTTCTAATTTCTCATCTATATTTCAGCTCTAATCTAAATAATTTAAGCCTTTTTCTATATTTCTCTAATAAGATTAAAAACCTTCTTCTATCTCCATATTATTTCAATATATTATCTAAACAGAAAGTGCATATATATAGAAAAATCATTATATTTCAAATGGAACATTGAACCACCCAACTAATTTCTAGTATTTTATCAAATACAAACAGATATACTTCAATAATTTATTTCACCTTTTTCTAAAAATATTTTTCATTAACTACACCCCACTATAATAATGAATAAAAAAGTATAATGTAAAAAATATAATTTATTACAAATATAAACATATTACTATTATAAAAATAGTATATTTATTGACAAATTATTATTATATAACTATAATTTAAGTATATAAGAGATTAAAAATATA
>ERZ808049.280-NODE-280-length-35514-cov-6.190225_pt1 | contig 35514 bp, 28 predicted proteins | sample MGYA00380198_ERZ808049 | MGnify/ENA primary metagenome ERZ808049 (study PRJEB31490, sample SAMN06133414) | mouse gut metagenome | isolation source: Z2_2 | host: mice | place: China: Chengdu | collected 2015-05 ...
CCTATGAAACAATCGTCAAGGCGCATGAGGGCGACCCGGACGCAATCGACACCGTTCTTTCCCACTACGTCGGATATATCCGATACTGTTCCAAAGTACACGGGAAAGTCAGCGCCGAGGTTGAGGAACATATAAAACAGAAGCTAATCGCCGCGCTGTTCAAATTTCGCTTTGACCGATAAGCAAAGAACGAACACCGACTGTCATTAGCGATTTTCACCAGCAAGTTTACAATTCATCTATTCCCATAAGTAAGCGGTCATAGTATAATAAAGCCATCGACAAATAGTAATTATATTTTTTGAAAGAATTCTATAGAGTAAAAATATTTTGTCTTCTATGTTTTAGAAAATGTGCAACAGTCGTTCCGTGAGACTGGTATGTGCCCAAAAAAAATGGTCTATGCAAGAAAATAGATACAACAATAGTGAGCAAATGATTCAGGTAAAGATCAGATATATAATATTTTAAAGTAATTGTACATTTTTTAAGAAATTACAATGGTCATTCATCGTGTTTGAAAGAATAGGTTATTGGCGCACTTTACTTATATATCGTTTTACAGGGGCTGTTTTTTATGCAACGTTAGGGCTTACTCGTATATAGTTATGAAAATAAATAGAGAATGAGGTGCGATTAGATGAAAAATCTTGGATATTCACAAAATTTTTTGGTTAATAAAAAGTTGGTAGAACGTTTAATAAGCAAGTCAAATATTGATGTAACAGATTATGTTATTGAAATTGGTCCTGGAAAAGGGATAATAACAGATGTACTTTCTCAGCATGCTGGAGAGGTTGTTGCAGTTGAATATGATCAAGAATTATATAATAATTTAGTAAGATATCACAGTCATGATAATGTTACATATATATTTGGTGATTTTTTAAAATATAAGTTGCCTTTAAATCGCAGATATAAAATATTCTCCAATATTCCTTTTCAGATAACAGCGGATATTATTAGGAAATTAACAGACGATGTAAATCCACCATCAGATATAAATATCATAATTCAAAGAGAGGCAGCTAAAAAGAATTGCGGTATTCCATTACAAAAATATGAAGGTTTTCGTGCTGCTATAATAAAGGCACAATATAAGGTAGAAATTACACATAGTTTTAAAAGGAGCGATTTTTTTCCTTCGCCTAATGTTGATACAGTTATGCTTCATATGCAGTTATGGGATGATAGATTGAGTGGTGATGATCTTCAAAATTATAAAGATTTAGTGGCTTTTTTTTACACTAATATTAAAGGAGAGACTGCTAAAGAGAGACTTTCTATTTTATTTTCTAATGAGCAAATCAAAAGATTGGGAAAAGCCAATAGAATTAGTCTTTCAAATTCATATACGTTAATCACGGCCGAGCAGTGGATGAATATTTATTATTACTCCAAAATTGGATTGACAGATGAAAAGAAAAAAAAGTTTCAAGATGCATATAAAAAACTTCAAAAAATGAATAAAAAATTGAAAAAGCAAAACAGAACATCTTTACGAAAGTCTAGTAGCAATAAGAAATGTAGAACAAGGATTGATACTTCTAATGGTACAAAAAATAGATAGTATTGATAATTTCTATAAAAATGTGCATGGTAGTGCGAAAATCTGAGAAGAGAATTTAATGCTGGATTTTGTTGATAGTAGATTTCAATGAGTTAACCATAAAAGTATATTAGAAAGTAAAAACAACAGGGGTAGTAGAATATATTTGTTAGATACAAGAAGGAGAGATTGAATTTAAGGTCATCTAATACTCGCGGAATAGTGATAATAATGGTAAGCTGTATTGAAAAAAAACAAAATAACTAACATTATGGGATTATTTCGGTATGAATTGATGTTTTATCATCTTACATAGAATCAGAAATTTGAAAAATTAAAAGAGGACTAAGTTTATGAGAACCCTGTTCTTAACTTCAAGTGGCTTAAACGAAAAGACTATGGTATTATTTTGGAAATGTATCGGAAAAGAACCGATTAACACAAAAGCGATTTTGGTTCCATCCGCCGCAGTTGGAAATGATGGTGCGCGAGAAGGAATCATTGTATGTATGGAGCGCCTTATGAATATGGGAATACCTATGAATAATATTCTTATATATAATCTTGCGTTTTTACTTTCCGATGGATATAAAAGAACATATTCAAGTTATATTAGTGACATACCTGTACCGTTTCGCTTAATGAGTGTTCAAGAACTCACTCAATATGACATGATTGCTTTTTGTGGAGGAAATGCCCATACGCTTCTTAGCGAAATAAACAGAACAGGATTTTCGAAGCCCCTAAAGCAAGCAATAGAGAATGGATTGGTGTATCTGGGAATTAGCGCAGGTAGTATGATTGCTGCCGGAAATTTTTCCGATGGATTAGGATATTTAGCAAATCCGTTGATACCACACGCTGAAAAAGAGAGCCCTTTTGGAGATATATCGAAGAACGATTTGATTGAATTGGCTGACGGTCAAACTGTATTGATTAAAGGGAATCGACAGGAAATTATTTAATAAATTGAATACTGTTGTTTTTTTATCTTCGGGGCACCCTGACCCGAACTTTCAAAACTGAATATCAGCCGCCCACCAGCGGCCAGCGAAAGCAGTAAGTCTGAAAAAGATTTGCTGCTTTTTTTGTGTCCATTTGGCAAAATCGAAAATCACCCGTAGTAGGTAGGTGAAGCCAGAAAAAACTGCCTGCTCCGTTTGGCAAATTTCTAAGAGCGGTGGTGTGGGGAGTGAAAGGAAAAATTCTCTGCCCCGCCGGTTGCCAAAATCCTGTTGCCCGGATTACTAAGGCAAAAGAAATTTTGAAAAATCCCCGTCCAGCGGGTAGCTGGCGGCCTTTGAAATGTATCTTTAGCGGAAAGGGAAAAAGCCGCAGCCAGCGGGCAGCAAAGCCCCGTTCCGGCGTCATATTGGCGAAAGGAAAAAAGGCCGCCCACAGCGGGCCGCAAGCCCTGTCCTGTCCGTTCTATGTACGGAAAAACCAGACAGGGGCAGTCTGCGGCAGTCTTAGAGCAAGATTCTACCGCAGTACCAAAATTCGCTTATCGCTCATTTTGCCCCTGCGGGAATCTTGTTGGGGAGTGCCTTCCCCAAACCCTGCTTATGCGGCTTACGCCGCTGGAAAATCCCTCAAAATAATTTTTCGGATTTTTCAAAAACAGTTCCGCTTTACACCCTGTTTTTCTCCTATTAGTGAGAGGACACCACGCACAGCCGAAGGAGGTTTTACCATGCGAAAACGATATAACACGCCGCACCGCAGCCGGGTAGTCAAGACACGCATGACCGAGGAAGAATACGCCGAGTTTGCGGAAAGGCTTTCTGCTTACAACATGAGCCAAGCCGAGTTTATCCGGCAAGCCATAACCGGGGCAGCCATACGCCCCATCATAACCGTTTCCCCCGTCAATGACGAGTTGCTTGCCGCTGTCGGGAAGCTGACCGCCGAATACGGCAGGATCGGCGGCAACTTAAACCAGATAGCCCGGACGCTGAACGAGTGGCACAGCCCCTACCCGCAGCTTGCCGGGGAGGTACGGGCGGCGGTTTCCGACCTTGCTGCCCTAAAGTTTGAAGTCTTGCAGAAAGTGGGTGACGCTGTTGGCAACATTCAAACATATCAGCTCTAAAAATGCGGACTATGGCGCAGCGGAAGCCTATCTCACATTTGAGCATGACGAGTTTACCATGAAGCCCACCCTTGATGAAAACGGGCGGCTGATACCGAGGGAGGATTACCGCATTTCTTCCCTCAACTGTGGGGGCGAGGATTTCGCTGTTGCCTGTATGCGGGCTAATCTCCGCTATGAGAAAAACCAAAAACGGGAAGATGTGAAAAGCCACCACTATATCATCAGCTTTGACCCACGGGACGGGACAGACAACGGCTTGACCGTAGACCGGGCGCAGGAGCTGGGCGAGCAGTTCTGTAAAGAGCATTTCCCCGGACACCAAGCCTTAGTCTGCACCCACCCGGACGGGCATAACCACAGCGGCAATATCCATGTGCATATCGTCATCAACTCCCTGCGGATTTATGAAGTCCCGCTTCTGCCCTACATGGACAGACCAGCCGACACACGGGAGGGCTGCAAGCACCGCTGCACCAACGCCGCTATGGAATATTTCAAGAGTGAAGTCATGGAGATGTGCCACCGGGAGGGGCTTTACCAAATCGACCTCCTAAGCGGCAGCAAGGAACGGATAACCGAACGGGAATACTGGGCGGCAAAGAAAGGACAGCTTGCCCTTGATAAAGAGAACGCTGTCAGAGAAGCCGCAGGACAGCCGACCAAGCCCACCAAGTTTGAAACGGACAAGGCGAAGCTGCGCCGGACGATACGGCAGGCACTTTCCCAAGCTGGCAGCTTTGACGAATTTTCTTCCCTTTTGCTGCGGGAGGGTGTGACCGTCAAGGAGAGCCGGGGGCGGCTTTCCTACCTCACGCCGGACAGGACAAAGCCTATCACAGCCCGGAAGCTGGGGGACGATTTTGACAAGGCTGCTGTCCTTGTCCTGCTTACGCAGAACGCCCACAGAGCCGCCGAACAGAGCAAAGCCATACTCGAATACCCTGCCGCGGTTAAAAAGCTGTCACAAGGGGAAAAAACCACAAAAACCACCCCGGCAGACAACACCTTGCAGCGCATGGTTGACCGGGAAGCCAAGCGAGCCGAGGGCAAGGGCGTGGGCTATGACCGCTGGGCGGCAAAGCACAACCTAAAGCAAATGGCAGCTACCGTTACCGCCTATCAGCAGTACGGCTTTTCTTCCCCGGAGGAACTGGACGAAGCCTGTTCTGCCGCCTATACCGCCATGCGGGAAAGCCTTACAGAGCTGAAGCAGATGGAAAAGACGCTGAACGGGAAAAAGGAGCTGCAACGGCAGGTGCTTGCCTATTCCAAGACCCGCCCTGTCCGGGACGGGCTGAAACAGCAGAAAAACGCCAAAGCAAAAGCAGCCTACCGTCAGAAGTACGAAAGCGACTTTATCATAGCAGACGCAGCCGCCCGCTATTTCAGGGAAAACGGCATTTCCAAGCTGCCGAGCTATAAAGCCCTGCAAGCAGAGATTGAAACCCTTATCCAAGAGAAAAACAGCGGCTACAACGATTACCGGGCAAAACGGGAGGAATACCGCCGCTTACAGACTGTCAAGGGCAATATCGACCAGATTTTACACCGGGAGCGCAAGCCTGTGAAAAGGCAGGAACAGGAACGATAAAAACCGCCCCAAAATGTACCCGAACCTATACAGAACAAGGGGGCTGCCCCGTACCCTATCCGCAAATACCAAAGGATTTTTTAACGGGCTTATAGGGCAGAAAAAACCCGAAAATGATACCGAGATGATACAGAATTACCGCCGATACCGCCACACCAGCGGAAACGGCAGAAAGGAGCGCACCCATGCCAAGAATGAGCAAGAAACGGCGGCTGGAATGGTCTTTTTTCCTGCGGCAAGTGAAAGTCGGGAATTCCACCTGCGATCGTATCACATACAATGACCTCTGCCGGGGCTGTACCCATAGCTGCAAGCAGAGCTTCCGGGCGGTTATCATACTCTGCCCCCACTACTACTCCAAACGCCGGAAAAAGGAGGACAGGGACAATGGCAGATAACCGCAAGTATTACTACCTCAAGCTGAAAGAGAACTTTTTTGACAGCGACTCCATTGTGCTGCTGGAAGATATGAAAGACGGGATTTTATACTCCAATATCCTCTTGAAGCTGTACTTAAAATCGCTGAAAAACGGCGGGAAATTGCAGCTTGACGAGCATATCCCCTACACAGCGCAGATGATAGCGACACTGACCCGCCACCAGATAGGGACGGTTGAGAGGGCTTTAGAGATTTTCCGGCAGTTGGGGCTTGTGGAGCAGCTTGACAGCGGGGCTTTCTATATGACCGACATTGAGCTGATGATAGGACAGTCCTCTACCGAAGCCGAGCGGAAACGGGCTGCAAGACTGGAAAACAAGGCACTTTTACCGCCCCGGACAAAAGGCGGACATTTGTCCGACATTCGTCCACCAGAGATAGAGATAGAGTTAGAGAAAGAGATAGAGATAGAAAAAGAGAGAGAGGGAGAAACGGGACACCCCGCCCCCGCCGCTTATGGCAGATACAACAATGTGATACTGACCGATACAGAGCTTTCCGGGCTAAAAACAGAGTTGCCCGACAAGTGGGAGTATTATATTGACCGGCTTTCCTGCCATATCGCTTCCACCGGGAAACAGTACCACAGCCATGCAGCCACCATTTACAAGTGGGCGCAGGAGGACGCTGCCAAAGGCAAGGCTGCCCCGAAACAGGGCATACCCGATTATTCATGCAAGGAGGGCGAGAGCTTATGAAAAACGGAATTGAAGCTATGATTACGGACATTACAGCCACTACCGCCGAAGCGGAGGACTACACAGGCGAGGACGGGCTTTTATACTGCGGTAAGTGCCATACGCCCAAAGAAGCCTATTTTGCAGAGGGAAAGACTTGTTTCGGGCGTGACCGCCACCCGGCAGAGTGCGACTGCCAGCGGGCAGCCCGTGAAAAGCAGCAAGCCGCCGAAAGCCGACAGAAGCACCTTGAAAAAGTGGAGGACTTGAAACGCCGGGGCTTTACCGACCCTGCTATGCGGAACTGGACATTTGAGCATGACAACGGCAGAAACCCGCAGACCGAAACCGCCCGCTTTTATGTGGAGAGCTGGGAAACCATGCAGGCTGAAAATATCGGCTACCTGTTTTGGGGCGGCGTGGGGACGGGAAAAAGCTACCTTGCCGCCTGTATCGCCAACGCCCTTATGGAAAAAGAGGTTGCCGTCTGCATGACAAACTTTGCAACGATACTGGGTGACCTTGCCGCCAGCTTTGAGGGCAGGAACGAATATATTTCCCGCCTTTGCAGCTACCCTCTGCTGATACTTGATGATTTCGGTATGGAGCGAGGAACAGAATACGGGCTGGAACAGGTTTACAGCGTGATTGACAGCCGTTACCGAAGCGGCAAGCCGCTGATCGCCACGACCAACCTCACGCTGGAGGAATTGCAGCACCCGCAGGACACGCCCCACGCCCGTATCTATGACAGGCTGACTTCCATGTGCGCCCCCGTCCGCTTCACGGGCAGCAACTTCCGAAAGGAAACCGCACAGGAAAAGCTGGAACGCTTAAAGCAACTGATGAAGCAGCGAAAGGAGAGCCTATGACAGAAACGAAACAGACAAGCACCACCAAAACAGACCGCCGCCCGGACTGTGTGACGGAAATCCGCATGGGCAACTCCGTCCTTACCGTTTCCGGCTTCTTCAAGCAGGGCGCAACCGACACCGCAGCCGACAAGATGATGAAAGTGCTGGAAGCGGAAGCTGCTACACAAAAAACGGCGATTTGACCGACCATAAAGAAGCAGATTTGACGCTTTTGCCGCTATACAGACAGCCGCCCCATGTGGTACAATCAAGGTACGGAATAGTGGGGCTGGCTGTCGGAAACGGAGGATTTTATGTTAAGACAGACCAACCAACAACCAATTACCGCCCTTTACCCAAGACTATCCCATGAGGACGAGCTGCAAGGCGAAAGCAATTCCATTTCCAATCAGAAGCGTATCCTTGAAACCTATGCAAAGCAGAACGGCTTTTCCAATCTGCGCTGGTACACGGACGACGGTTATTCTGGTGCGAACTTTCAAAGACCCGGTTTTCAAGCCATGCTTGCGGACATTGAAGCCGGAAAAGTCGGGACAGTTATCGTAAAGGATATGTCGAGGTTAGGGCGAAACTACCTGCAAGTGGGAATGTACACGGAAATGATTTTCCCACAGAAAGGTGTCCGCTTCATCGCTATCAATGACGGAGTGGACAGCGCACAGGGCGACAATGACTTTGCCCCGCTGCGGAATATCTTTAACGAATGGCTGGTGAGAGATACGAGCAAGAAAATCAAAGCAGTAAAACGCTCAAAAGGCATGAATGGCAAGCCCATCACAAGCAAGCCTGTGTATGGCTACCTCATGGACGAGGATGAAAATTTCATTATTGACGAGGAAGCTGCACCCGTAGTCAAGCAGATATACAACCTCTGTCTTGCCGGGAATGGTCCGACCAAGATAGCCCGTATGCTCACAGAGCAGCAAATCCCCACGCCGGGAACGCTTGAATACCGCAGGACGGGCAGCACCCGCCGCTACCACCCCGGCTATGAGTGCAAGTGGGCGACCAATACCGTAGTGCATATCCTTGAAAACCGGGAATACACAGGCTGTCTGGTAAATTTCAAGACAGAAAAACTTTCTTACAAAGTCAAGCACAGTGTAGAAAATCCCCCGGAAAAGCAAGTGATTTTCGAGAACCACCACGAGCCTATCATAGACACCCAAACATGGGAACGGGTGCAGGAGCTTCGCAAACAGCGCAAACGCCCAAACCGCTATGATGAAGTGGGTTTGTTCTCCGGCATACTGTTCTGTGCGGACTGCGGCAGCGTGATGTATCAGCAGCGATACCAGACGGACAAGCGCAAGCAGGACTGTTATATCTGCGGCAACTACAAGAAACGCACCCATGACTGTACGGCGCACTTTATCCGCACCGACCTCTTGACCGCTGGTGTACTCTCCAATCTGCGGAAAGTGACCAGCTATGCGGCAAAGCATGAAGCCCGGTTTATGAAACTCTTGATTGAGCAGAACGAGGACGGGGGCAAACGCAGGAACGCCGCCAAGAAAAAGGAACTGGAAGCCTCCGAGAAACGCATAGCCGAGTTATCCGCTATCTTCAAGCGGCTGTATGAGGACAGCGTGACCGGGCGCATATCAGACGAGCGTTTCACAGAGCTGTCGGCAGACTATGAAGCAGAGCAACGGGAGCTGAAAGAAAGAGCCGCTGCTATTCAAGCGGAGCTTTCCAAAGCACAGGAAGCCACCGTGAACGCAGAAAAGTTTATGAATGTTGTCCGGCGGCATACCAGCTTTGAAGAACTTACCCCTACTCTGCTGCGGGAGTTTGTAGAGAAAATCGTTGTGCATGAGTGCAGCTATGACGAGAACAAGACCCGCAGACAGGACATTGAGATTTATTATTCTTTTGTTGGCAAGGTGGACTTGCCCGAATAACCGCCCGACCTATCCGACACAATGCGCAAGTGCCGGATAGGAACGGCAAAATTTTTTACACTTCTATTACTTCTTTATCGCACATCAGTAAAGTCACAAGGTATGAAGCAGTTAATGGCAGGGGGAGGGGTTGTTTTAATTGGTATGAACCTCATTCCTTTACTTGCCAACCTATTTACAGTATGACAGAAAGGAGTTAATCTATGCAGAACATTCTGGAACAGATTGAAGAATGGATAAAAGAGTTTTTAATCGACTGCATCACAGGAAATCTGACTGGAATGTTTGACGAAGTGAATTCTAAAGTAGGAGAGATAGCAACAGAAGTTGGAAAGACACCACAATCATGGAACAGTGGTGTCTTTTCCATGATACAAAATTTATCAGAAACGGTTATCCTTCCTATTGCTGGATTGATATTAACATTCGTTTTGTGTTATGAGTTAATCAGCATAGTAATTGAAAAAAACAATCTACATGGTGACTTTGACACATTCCAGTTATTCAAATGGATATTCAAAACATTTGTTGCAACATATATTGTTACTCATACATTTGATATTGTCATAGCAGTATTTGAGTTATCACAAAATATAGTCAATCAAAGTGCTACGGTTATCCATGGTAATACGGCAATAGATTTTAATACCATCATAGGCGATTTGACGGAACAGCTAGAAAGTATGGAAGTAGGAGAACTATTTTTACTTTTGATTGAAACATCATTAGTAGGACTAACAATGAACGCTGTTTCTATTTGTGTTACGCTTGTACTATTAGGCAGGATGATAGAAATTTACGTTTATTGTTCGATTGGAGCAATTCCCTTTTCTACTATGACAAACAGAGAATGGGGAAGTATGGGAAACAACTATTTAAAAGGTCTTGTAGCATTGGGATTACAAGGCTTTTTTGTTATGGTATGTGTTGCAATTTACACTGTTTTGGTGCAGAGCATAGCAACAGCAGAAAATCTACATATAGCCATATGGACTTGTGCAGGTTATACGATTTTGTTATGTTATTCCCTTTTCAAAACAGGAAGTGTATCCAAATCAATACTCAATGCTCATTAAAAAAAGAAAGGAATGAAAACAGATGAGTCATTTTTATTTACAAGGATTTCATGATGTAGATATTATGAAATCTTTACAGGAAATTGCAGAAAAAAATACTGTTTTTTATCAAACAGATTTTTTAATTGACAAACAAATAGTAAAACAAGCAGCAGAAAGTACATCACTTGATGATAAAAATTTGATATGGATTTCAAGAGAAAAAGGCACACATTGTTTTAATGAAAGAAATTCTTTGATTGCAGATACTCCTGAATACAATAAATTTATGTTTTACAAAAATCAAGATGTACTTGCTTTTTCAGTAGAAATAAAAGAAATGCAAGACAATGTGATAAAAGGAAATATTTATGAAATAGATTATGCAGAGCAATGCTTATTCAGACAAAAAAATTGCTCTTTATTAAAAAGCGTTGCAGTTACATTTGAAAATGGGAATAAAGAAATGTTTTCAAGTGAGGAGTATTTTCAAAATACAGCACAGTTACAGCAGAAATATGGACAAATCAAGGAGGTACACTATGAAGCAAAACAAGAATTACAAACAAAAAGAGTATTGGAAACATTGCAAAAACAAAAAAAAGCTACTCAAAGAGGGGACATCAAACAATACATACAAGAATTGGAAAACAAAAGCGTTAGTTTTGAAAAAGAAACAATATCGCCCTCGTTCCAGAACATAAAAAAACCTTCTATTCAACAGCAGTTGCAGCAGAATGCTCAGAAAAATGCAAAAAAACAAGCACAAAAAGAGAATCAAAAAAATAATATCAAAAGAGAGGAAGCGAGATAACTATGCCTTTTGTATCTGTACCAAAAGATTTAAACAAAGTAAAAACAAAAGTAGCATTCAATTTAACCAAAAGACAATTAGTGTGTTTTAGTATTGCCACAGTAATTGGTATACCGTTATATTTTTGTTCCAAAAAAGCAATCGGTAATGAAACAGCAGTATTGTGTATGGTAGCGGTAATGTTACCATTTTTCTTTATTGCCATGTATGAAAAAGATGGTTTGCCTATGGAAAAAATACTATGGAATATCATTCGCTCGCAAATACTTTACCCTCGAACCCGTCCATACAGTACAAATAATCTGTATTCTGTTCTTTCAAAGGAGGGAAGCTATGAGAACAAAAAAACAAATCCGACAAGAAATGAAATTACAAAAGATAAAACAAAAACAAAAAAGAATAAAAAGAGAACTAAAAAACGAAAAAAGCAAAACACACAAGAATAATATTTTTTCTTTTTTGGATATATTCCGTAAAAAACCAGTACCAACTACTGCTCAGCAGACAATCCCCTATCAAGAACTATTTTCTGATGGGATATGCAAGTTGGAAAACGGAAGATACAGCAAAACAATACAGTTTTATGACATTAACTATCAGTTAGCACAGAATGAAGACAAGACTCTGATATTTGAAAACTACTGCGATTTTTTAAATTATTTTGATTCTTCTATACAGTTTCAGCTTTCTTTTTTAAATCAAAGTATTGATATTTCAGAATATCAAAAATCTATTGAAATACCCGAACAGCAAGACGATTTTAACGGTATTCGCAAAGAATATGTTGCTATGTTGAAAAATCAGCTTTCCAAAGGCAACAATGGTTTGATAAAAACAAAATATATTACTTTTTCTATTGAAGCAGAAACGTTAAAAGCAGCAAAGCCACGACTAGAAAGGATAGAAGCAGATATTCTTTCTAATTTTAAAGTATTAGGTGTAAAGGCACAGCCTTTAAACGGCAAAGAAAGACTTCATATATTACATAGCTTGTTTCATGCTCAAGACGAGCAAAAATTCATATTTAGTTGGAAAGATATTGTAGAAACAGGTATGACTACAAAAGATTTTATTGCACCAGATAGTTTTAACTTTCAGTACAAAAATAAATTTCAAATTGGTAAAACTTATGGTGTAGTATCTTTTTTGCACATCACCGCTTCAGAACTGACAGACAGAATGTTAGCGGATTTTTTGGATTTAGAAAGCAATATTGTAGTGAGTATTCATATACAATCTGTTGACCAAGCCGTAGCGATTAAAAGAATAAAAAGAAAACTTTCTGACATCAACAAAATGAAACTGGAAGAACAGAAAAAAGCAGTAATGAGCGGTTACGACATGGATATATTATCACCAGATATTGTGACATATGGTGAACAGGCTCAATCATTATTAGAAGATTTACAAAACAGAAATGAAAGAATGTTCCTTGTGACAGTGCTTGTAATGAATACAGCAGAAACCAAACAAAAACTGTCTACAAATTTATTTCAAGCACAAGGCATTGCACAGAAATATAACTGCTCTTTACGTCCACTTGATTATCAGCAGGAACAAGCGTTAATGAGCAGTTTACCACTTGCACAAAATCAAATTGAAATACAAAGAGTGCTGACAACGAGCAGTACAGCAATATTTGTGCCATTCACCACACAAGAATTGTTTCAAGAAGGAGAAGCATTGTATTATGGTTTAAATGCCCTTTCTAACAACTTAATTATGGCTGACAGAAAACGTTTAAAAAATCCGAATGGCTTGATATTGGGAACACCAGGAAGTGGTAAAAGTTTTTCAGCAAAAAGAGAAATTACAAATGCTTTTTTGTTGACAAATGATGATATTGCTATTGTTGACCCAGAATCGGAATATTTTCCTCTTGTTTCAAGGCTTGGCGGACAGGTAGTAAAAATATCCCCTTCCAGTAACCATTATATCAATCCTATGGACATTAATTTAAACTATTCAGAAGATGATAACCCTTTGTCATTGAAATCTGATTTTATACTTTCTCTTTGTGAGCTGATAGTAGGAGGAAAAGAAGGACTACAACCTGTAGAAAAAACAATTATTGATAGATGTGTGAGAATGATTTATCAAAACTATATGATTGAACCAAAACAGTCCAATATGCCTATATTAGGAGATTTATATGACAGTATGAGAAAGCAAGAAGAACCAGAAGCACAACATTTGGCAACAGCACTTGAAATTTATGTCAATGGCTCACTGAATATATTCAATCATAGAACAAATGTAGACATTCACAACAGATTGGTTTGTTATGACATAAAAGAATTAGGAAAACAGTTGAAAAAAATAGGAATGTTGATAATACAAGACCAAGTTTGGGGACGTGTGACAGAAAATAGAGCTACACATAAATCTACACGCTTTTACATTGACGAAATGCACCTTCTTTTGAAAGAAGAACAAACCTCTGCTTATACTGTTGAGATATGGAAAAGATTTAGAAAATGGGGCGGTATTCCAACAGGTTTAACACAGAACGTGAAGGATTTATTAGCGTCAAGAGAGATTGCGAATATATTTGAGAACAGCGATTTTATTTATATGCTCAATCAAGCACAAGGTGACAGACAAATACTTGCAAAACAGCTTAATATCAGTCCTCACCAACTTTCTTATGTGACAAATACTAATGCTGGAGAAGGGCTTATTTTTTATGGAAATGTCATCATACCGTTTGTAGACCATTTCCCAAAAGATACCGAACTTTACAGTATTATGACCACAAAATTAGAAGATTTGGCACAGCATGATAGAAAGGTGTGAAGTTATGGCAAGGCAGAAATTAAAAGCAAAAGAGAAAAAAACACAAAAAATAACAAAATATGGCTTAATGGAAAAAAGCCAAGAAACAGGAAAACAAAGCAATATCAGTAATAAAGTTTCTGATTTTTCATTAGATAAAAAACAATGGAAAGAGCAAAATACAGAAGAAACAAAAGAAGAAAAACAAGGCGGGCGTACAGCTCGCCTTGCTTCACTTAAAAAGAAACAACAAAGAAAACAAATACAACAAGTACAGCTAGAAAATGAAATAAAAAGCGATATTCCACTTTATGAACAAAATTTTTTATCATTAGAAAACAATACTACAACAGATGTGGCACTATCAAATGAAAAAAATCAGCAAGAGCAACAATATCAGCCAACAAAAAGCAATGCACAATCAGATTTTAAAAAAAGAATTGCTAAAAAAGCGATTACAAAAAGTAGAAAAAATGCAAAACTACAAGGAGTATCTGAAACAAAAACGGTTTTGCAGGATAATGGAATCAACACTGTTTTCCATTGTAATAAGGAAAAAATTTTTGATAAAAAAACAAATGACAGAAAAATAAAACAAAAATTGCATGATGTACCAATAACAGAATCAAAAATAGCAGAAAATCAGCAGTTTCATGCGGAAAACAACCTTTTGAAAACAGCAAAAGAAAAAAGGTACGATATTAAAAAACAACAACACAAAAAGCAACAAAGAAAATCAGCAGAAATGATTAGAAAAAATGATTTTTCATTTCAACAAACAATACAAGAGAAGAATGATTCTGAATTTCAACAGACGACACAAGAAAAGAATGATTTTGAATTTCAAACATTTGAAAACAAAGAACAAATGAAAAGTCATTTAGAGTTTGAGCATAGAAAACAAGAACAAAAACCACAAAAGTTAAAACTCCAAGAACAGCGATACAATACACAAAATAACAAAGAAATTATAAAAGAAAACCATTACAAAAAGCAAAAAAATAGCAAAATTCAGTTTTCTAAAAAAGAACAACAAAATGAAGTATCAGAAAGTAATTTTAACAAAAATACAGAAATACCATATCATTCTCTTGATAAAAACACGAAGGAAGAACTTCAAAAAGCTAAGAAATTACAATACTATGCTAATGAAAAACAAGAACAAAACAATGATACAAATGAAACAATAGAACAAAAAAATATAAAAAATGAAAAAGATATTTCGCTTGACAAAGAAATAAAAAAAGAAATTTCTACAAAAGATAAATTAAAATTAGAAAAGCTGGAGAACAAAGTACAGAAAGCACAGCATAAACTAGAAAAAGCAGAACAAAAGTTACCTAAAAAAACAAAAATCAAATTTGAAAAAAGTTTTGACGAAAAAACAAACACAAGCAAAACAAAATTTCATATAGAAAAGGAAGTGAAACCACAATATCAAGTAAAGCCGATTAGGAGTGCTGTTAAAAGAGCTACTTTCACTCCTCCTAGTTTATTATGGCACAAGGGACATCAAAAAATATCAGAAACGGAAAAAGAAAATACTGCTGTAGAAGCAACTCACAAAAATGAGCAAAGAGCAGAGTTTTTATTAAAAAATAGCTACAGAAAGTGGAGTTATAATAGAAAAAACAAGCCTTATCGTACTTTAACAAAAATGGAAAAACGATTACAAAAAGCAAATACAAAATATCATATGACAAAATTTTCTGTTGAAAACCAAAAATCAAAAACAGATGAAACAAATAAAAAATGGCTTCAGAAACACAATATCAAAAAGAAATATGCTCAAATGGTAAGACAAAAACAAAATCAAGAAACCATTAGAACAGCAAAAGATGTTTTTGTACAGATAGTGAGAGCAATTTCTCATGTTGCAGGCACACACAAAACAGTTATCGGTATGATTGCTGTGATGGGTGTGCTTTTTATATTGTCAAGTTCTTTGATTGGGTCATGTTCTGCAATGCTTTCTGGTGCAGGAACATCTACATTTGCAGCAGCTTATACAGCAAATGATGAGGAAATCAATGCAACAGATTTGTATTATACAGAATTAGAAACAAATTTACAATATACCATAAATCATATAGAGCAAACTTATACAGGTTATGATGAATATCGTTACAATATTGGTGAAATTGGACATAATCCTTATAAACTCATGGCGTATTTGTCAGCGATGTATGACTTTTTTACATTTGAGGAAATTAAAAATGATATTGAAGAATTGTTTCACAAACAATATCATCTGCAAGTTATTCCAAAAACAGAAATTCGCTATGACAGTGACGGAAATGCTTATGATTGGCACATTTTAGAAGTAACACTTGCCGTAAAACCTATGGAACAGACCACAATACCACTTATGAACCAATGTGACTGCAAATATAAATATGATGTTTATATGGAAACATACGGAAATCGTCAAAACTTTGGAAATCCTTTTTCCTTTTCCTGGTTAAGCTATGTTTCAGGACAATATGGCTATCGTTTGAATGAGCAAGGAGAAAAAGAATTACATAGAGGAATTGACTTAAAACTACCACAAAATACAAGCATTTTAGCAATACAAGATGGTGTAATTTCAGAAATCAGTAGCGATATGATGTTAGGAAATTATATTGTGATGGAGGATAACAAGGCATATCAAAGTAAATACGCTGGCTGGGAAAGGTGTAATGTTTCTGTAGGGCAAGAAGTAAAAAAAGGAGAAGAAATTGCTTTTACAAGTGCTAACTCTTTTCATTTAGAAGTAACACATAATGGGCAATATCTAAATCCTATGTATTTTGTAGACAACGGCGATGATGGCAAAGGTGCATTACCAGGAACAGAAGGCGGTATTGTGATACCAGAATATCCAGGTGCAGCTATGGGCGATGGTAGTTTTGGGGTGTTGATGACAGAAGCTGAAAAATATCTTGGTTATCCTTATGTTTGGGGAGGTAGTAATCCTAATACTTCATTTGATTGTAGCGGTTTTATATGCTGGGTATATACACAATCAGGCGTTCACAACTTACCAAGAACAACCGCACAAGGTATTTATAATCAATGTACCCCTGTTTCTACAGAAAATGCACAACCTGGCGATTTGATATTTTTTACAGGTACTTATGATAGTGCAAACCCTGTAAGTCATATTGGAATTTATGTAGGTAATGGACAAATGTTGCACGCCGGAGATCCGATTTCCTATGCAAATATCAACAGTAATTATTGGCAAAAACATCTATATGGTTTTGGTAGACTTTCATGATAAGGAGATATAAAAAAATGAAAATTGGATTGATAGATGTAGATAGTCACCACTTTCCTAATTTATGCTTAATGAAATTATCGGCATATCACAAGGCAAAAGGGGACATTGTAGAATGGTATCATCATTCAAAACAGTATGACATTGTATATAAAAGTAAAGTATTTACGGAAGAATATACTACAGAAGAAAATATAGTTATCCATGCTGATAAAGTGATAGGAGGTGGTACAGGTTATGATTTAGAAAACAAATTGCCTTATGAAATAGAACATTGTTATCCAGATTATAGTTTATATCCAGAGTTAACTAAAAATACGGCATATGGATTTTTGACAAGGGGCTGTCCAAGAGATTGCCCTTTTTGTATTGTTTCTCAAAAAGAAGGAAAGCAATCCATAAAAGTAGCTGATTTATTGGAATTTTGGAGAGAACAAAAAACAATCAAGTTGTTAGACCCTAATTTATTAGCTTGCAAAGACCATGTAGAACTTCTACAGCAGTTAATAGACAGTAAATCATATGTAGATTTTACGCAGGGACTTGACGCTAGATGTATCAATGAGAAAAATGCTGAACTTCTTGCAAAAATAAAAGTAAAAATGATACATTTTGCTTTTGATGACATCAAACAAGAAAAAAGCATTGTAAAGGGACTGAAACTTTACAAAGAGATAGCGAATATCCCAGAATACAAAACAGGTATTTACCTATTAACAAACTTCAATACCACTCATGAACAAGATTTATATAGAGTGAAAATAGTGCAGGAACTAGGTTATCGCCCTTACATTATGATATACAACAAAAAGTCTGCACCTAAAATCACAAAAGATTTACAAAGATGGGCAAACAACAGAATGATATATTATGCTAGTGGTAGACTGTGGGAAAATTATTATTTGAAATGAAGAACAAAGTATGAATATAAAAAAGGAGAAAAAATACTATGATGAAATCAGAAAAAATTGCAAAAAATATTGAAAAATTAAAAGAAAAAATGCTCGAATTACAAATACAGCTTGAAGATTTGGAAAAGCAAAAAACACAAGCTGAAAATGATGAAATTGTACAAGCAGTCAGAAGTATAAAAGTACAACCAGAAGAATTGAAATATGTTTTGAAGGCAATTCAAAACATGAATGTAAAGGCAATCATTGAGAAAATGAAAAAGGAGGTCATTAGCGATGAAAAAGAATAGCATAATTATTTTGTTATTTTGTTTTTTTATTGTATTTTTACCAACACAGGCGATTGCTATGGTACAGACACAAACAACAACTCCTGCATCAGCAAGTATGGACAGCGAAAACAAGCCTGATACCACTCCCAGAGGATTTACGCCCAAAGGAAATGCGACTGTAGTAGATGATGTCAAAACAGAAAATGAAAAAGAGTTTTTTACAATATCCACACCCAATGAAAATATATTTTATTTGATTGTAGATAGAGCAAGAGAAAGTGAAAATGTTTACTTTTTAAATGAGGTAACAGAACAGGATTTATTTTCATTGACAAGTGCCAAAACTCCAAAAGAAACAGCACTTCCAGAACAAAAAGAACCTGTTTGTACTTGTACGCAAAAGTGTGCTGTAGGTATGGTAAATACACAGTGTGAATTATGTAGTGTCAATTTAAAAAAATGTATTGGAGCAGACATTGAAAATACAGAAGAAACAGCTAAAAAAGAACAGTCAAATACACAAAATGAAAAAGGAACAGTGATATTTTCGATAGTAGGCATTGTAATTGCTATCGTCGCTGGTTACTATTTTAAGGTCTACAGACCAAAGCAGGAATATATTGATGATGATGATGAAGAAACAGAAGAAACAATAAATGGGGACGAGCAGGAAAGCAAAGAAGAAATTTTTGTAAATGAAGATGATATTGCAGAAGAAAAAAATAAAACTTCTGATGTGGAATATTATGATGATATTCCAGATGAATACATAGATAATTAGAAAAATAAGGAGGGATAGTATGAGATTGATTATTGCAGAAAAACCGAGTGTTGCAGAAAGTATTGCAAAAGTGTTAGGCATTACAAACAAAAAAAACGGTTATATCATAGCAAAGGATTACATTATATCATGGTGTGTAGGACATTTGGTGTCGCTTGCGTCAGCAGATACCTACCATGCAAAATACTCAAAATGGAATTATCAAGATTTACCTATTATTCCGCAAGAGTGGCAGTATACTGTAAATATTAATACAAAAAAACAGTTTGAAATATTAAAAGAGCTGATAGCAAAAAAAGAAGTCACAGAATTGATTTGTGCTACAGACGCAGGTAGAGAAGGAGAATTGATATTTAGATTAGTATATCAAAAATGCAACTGTAAGAAGCCTGTCAAAAGACTTTGGATTTCATCACTAGAGGACAGTGCAATACTAAAAGGTATGGCTGAATTAGAAAATAGTCAAAAATATGATAGTTTATATGATGCTGCATTGTGCAGAGCAAAAGCCGACTGGTTAATTGGTATGAACGCAAGTCGACTTTTTTCATGTCTTTATCACAAAACTTTAAATGTTGGTAGAGTCATGACCCCTACTCTCGCCTTTTTAACGGAAAGAGAAAAAGAAATCAGTAGTTTTCAAAAACAAAAATTTTATCAAGTAGAAATTGACTGTGGTGATTTTTGTGCCATTAGTGAAAAAATAGAAAGTAAAACGGACGCTGAAAAAGTAAAACAAAAATGTCTGGGAAAAACTGCTGTTGTGCAGTCTGTAGAACAGAAACGAAAAACAGAAAAACCGCCTAAACTATATGACTTGACAACACTGCAAAGAGAAGCAAATAAAATTTATGGTTATACCGCACAGCAAACACTCGAATATTTGCAAGCATTATATGAAAAAAAATTAGCAACATACCCTCGTACAGACAGCAATTATGTTACAGAAGATATGAAAGAAGGTATTTCAGAGTTAATTGACATCATCACTCAAAAAATTGATTTTGAAGTAACTACGCAAAATATAGAAAATATTGTTGATAGTAGTAAAGTAAGTGACCATCACGCTTTATTGCCCACAAAATCAATAGAAACAGCCAATTTATCAGAATTACCTGCTGGTGAGAGAAATATTTTAAAACTTTTGTTATATCGTTTGTTGATTGCTGTAGGAGAAGCATATTGTTATGCGGAAACAAACGTTTTATTGGAATGTGAAGGAACATTTTTTAAAACAAATGCAAAAAATGTTTTACAAAAAGGCTGGAAAGATATTTTAGAAGTGTTTCAAAAAACATTGAGAGAAAAAACAAAAAAAGAAAGTGAAATCATATTGCCAAATTTGGAAAAAGGACAACAAATAAAAGGGGTAAAATCCAGTGTTAAAGAAGGTATGACTGCACCACCAAAACATTTTACAGAAGATACTCTTTTACTTGCTATGGAAAATGCAAGTGCAGAAGATTTTAAACAAATAGAAAATGCAGAGAAAAAAGGCTTAGGCACACCTGCTACTCGTGCTGGTATTATTGAAAAGCTGATAAAATGCGGATTTGCAGAAAGAAATCAAAAACAAATATTGCCTACAAAAAAAGGCTTTGATTTGATAGAAGTCGTTCCACAAACCATAAAATCAGCAAAATTAACAGCAGAGTGGGAAAGTAAATTAAAGGAAATCGAAAAGAACCATATTTTATCACAAAACTTTATGCAAGAAATTGAAACAATGCTTGTAGAATTGGTAAAAAGCTATGAAAATAGCGATTTCGTTAAAAATATTTCTATAGAAAAAGAAATCATAGGAAAATGCCCCCGTTGTGGCAGAGCTGTATACGAAGGACAAAAAAACTATTATTGTTCAGGTTACAAAGACAATCCCCCTTGTCATTTTGCATTATGGAAAGAAAATTTGTTTTTTACCTCCAAAAGAAAGACATTTACGAAACAGCTTGCAGTAGAATTTTTAAATAAAGGCAGAGTAAAAATGACAGAATTGTATTCAGAGAAAAAAGACAGATATTACAATGCAACAGTGGTCATGCAGTATACTGGCGAAAAGTATGTTTCTTTTAAATTGGAGTTTCCAGCTAAAAATGTAATAGAAAAAGAAACATAATTGTAGTATGATATTGGCAATAGAAATTTGATTTATGGAGGGAATAAATTGAAAAAAGTAAAAATCACTGTTATGAAAATAGCACATTATACAGATTTGATAGAAAAGTATGAAAATCCAATTTCTCATGCTTGTGATATGAAAGAGGGACAAGTATTTATTGCAAATGGCTGGCAAAAGCCAGAAGGATTTTGTGAAAGTGCATGGGAGAGTATGTCAGCATTTGTAATGACACTTGCTCATGGCGGTGAAAATTTGTATGATGGTTGGATGAAAAATAAAAAATCTGTTATGATTTCTTGCAATGATGGATTTCGTCCTGTAAGTTTTTTCATTGAAACATTAGATATTGATGCGGAATGAAAATTCTTGTTTGTTAATTTATTAAAATGATTACATAGTTATGATAGAGTATATAGAAAATCAATCTATATGCTCTATTTTTTTGCAAAAATAAAGAAAGGTAGGTATGCTTATGGCAAAATTAAGCCTTTTGGAACAAGAAACGATATTTATTATGAATGAAAAAGAAAAAAATGCAACAATATTTACCTATAACAAAGCCTATCAAAAAAAGCTAGAGGAACTTTGTAAAAGTTATCCAAACAAAGTAATATATGAAAAAGAAAACAGTGATGGTGCTGTTACCTACACACTTCCTAAAAAGTGGCTGAAAATCATTCCTCAAAGACAACTATCAGAAAAAAGAATACAAACACTAAAAGCAATGAGAAAACGGAAAAAATAAAAATAGAAAGCGAATGAAATTACTGCAATGTAGTATTCATTCGCTTTTTTTGTGATATATAAAATCAGGAAAGGAGCATGACTATGTGGGAAACATTCAACAAAACTAAAAAAATGATAGAGCTGTCGCAGGAAACAAGTGACACTGTAACAAGTAATGTTGAAAATTGGAAAAGCTATTTAAACACAGCAAGTCAATTTTATAAATATTCTTTTGACGACCAGATTATGATACACGCTCAAAGACCGGACTGCACTGCTTGTGCTACCATACCGATATGGAACAAAAAAATGTTAAGATGGGTAAAATCTGGTTCAAAAGGCATTGCACTTATTCGAGAAAAAAATCAAAAACCTTATTTAACTTATGTTTTTGCATTAGAAGATACGATAACCACTAAAATCAGTAAAACACCTTATCTATGGAAAATGGAGCAAAGACATCATGAAAATGTACTTGCTATGTTAAAACAATATGGAGGTAATACAGAACAAAAAGACATAGCAAAAAGGCTCATGGAAATAGCAATTTCTATAGTAGACACTCATGATAACCAATATTTTAAAAATATGTTACCGAATTTAGAAGATACCTATTTAGGAGAATTAGACGAACAGCAAGCACAAAATATTTTTAGAGAGGTTTGTATAACAAGTGTGCAATATGTATTGTTGCATAGATGTGGTATTGATACAGAACAATATATCTCTGATGAAAATTTACAAAATATTATGATGTTTACCACTCCTGAAATGTTGCACCATTTAGGAACAGCTATCAACGAAATTTCAAATGATGTATTGAGAAATGTGGAAAGAACTGTTAAAACAGTTGAAAAATCTATTGCAATATCGAAAAAAAAAGAATATAATCAATACAAAGAACAGTTTAACACTTTAAAGCGTGAAACTAAAATAAAAGAAGGGAGTTTTAAAAATGGCAGAACTGAATTACATCAAAATGGGAGAGTATCTGATACCAGATTTGGAAATGGACAGCGAGGAGGACAACAGGGAACTGGGCAAATATGGCTTGATGAGGGGAGAATATCTCAAAAAGACAAACAGGGGCAAATACAATTCCATGCTTCTAATGGACAAACTTTGGAATCACCTTCTGGAAGTAGACGAAACAGCACAGCAGTACGAGGACAATCTGATAGAAGAAATGATGAAAACAGAGGGTATAACGGAACAGCTCAAGATACACAATCAAATGGAATGGGTGCAGAAAAGGAACAACATTCGTCAGAGAGCAGAGGAAATGGTCAAACAGGAAATGATATACATTTAGAACAGGCTCAAAATAAAATTGAGCAAACTAATAAAATTAAAAAACTTCCCCAATTTATACATAGTTATCCCAAAGAAATTGTATTAGGTAGTTTAGAATATGGTGCATTTTTAAAGAAAAATTGGCAGGAAATTGTAGAATACTTTCAATCACATATAGAGGAAAGCGAAAGAGCAGAATTTGTGAAAACAGTATACAAAAATGAAAAACTGCAAGCGGACATCAATGGTGTGCAGATTGGTTTTGAATATTGTCAAAATGGACTATTCTATTGGAGCGGAAACGAAAACAATAAAATTTCTCAATCTCTTTTGCCATGGGATTTTATACAAAAGGCAGTTGCACTCATATTAAAATATCAAATAAAAAATCGTGATATTCCTAACATAGAACAGCAAACAAAAAACATAGAAAAGGCAGAACAGCAACAAAGTTCTGCTTTTTTTGTTTCGGAAAAAAATGCTAAGCAAATGACTCTTGATTTACCATCATCGCAAGAGTACCAAATATCCACTGAAGAAAAAGAGCAATCACAAACGTTGTATGTACAACAGCAGGAAGAAAAAAACGAACCATTGCAACAGTTTGATGTAAAAGAAAACAATAAAAATAATGATATTTTAGAGCCACAACAATCACAGGTATATGAAATACCTATTGAAGAAAATGAGTATTCACAAACATTGTATGTACAACCTCTACAGCAAAAATCGGAGGAGTTATTGCAATATGATGATTTAAAACAAAAATATACTGATTATTTCATTGGTGTGGATATAGAAGGATTTTATCAATTTTATGGAAAAGATGCTGAAAGTATTGCTGAACAGTTAGGCAGAGAAACCATTCAAAATATGGGAGAAAGTATTGCTTTAAAAACACCTTTATCATTAGATGAAATAAAAATAATATTACAAAAACAAAAAATACTTTTGACAAATAAAAAAGAATATATTCCTTTGACAAATACAATAAAATTAGAAAATAGACCATTTCGACTTGATGGCATAAACTTTGATACTGGAAATATTGTACTACGTGATTTAGAAATGAGTGGCATATTTCCGCTATTTCGAAAAGAAAAAATTTCTTTTGTGAAAGGACAAATAGAAAAACAACTACAAGAAAAACAAGAAATAATTGCAAAGCAAGGTATTGATGTTGCAGAAATACAACAAAAAACAGAAAAAATAAACTATCATATTACTGATGATTTTAACGTTTCTGGAGGCAAAAAAACAAAATATCAGCAAAATGTAGCAGCAATTCATTTATTGAAAGAATTAGAAACAGAAAATAAACTTGCAAATACAGAACAACAACAAATTCTCTCTAAGTATGTTGGCTGGGGAGGACTTGCAGAAGTATTTGATAATCAAAATGAAAAATGGTCAAAAGAATATGCAGAATTAAAAGAGTTACTTTCACCAGAAGAATATAAACTAGCAAAAGCAAGTACATTAAATGCCCATTATACAAGTGCTGTTGTGATAAAAGCGATGTATCAAGCCATTGAAAATATGGATTTACCATTCAAAAATGTGTTAGAGCCTTCTTGTGGTATTGGTAACTTTTTTGGACTTGCCCCTCAAAGTTTGAAAGATGTTTCTATGTATGGTGTGGAATTAGACAGCATGACAGGCAGAATTGCAAAACAACTTTATCAAAAAGCAAATATTACAATAGATGGTTTTGAAAAGACAAATTTTAAAGATAACTTTTTTGATATTGCAATAGGTAATGTACCTTTTGGAAGTTATAAAGTCATGGACAAAAAGTATGATAAATACAACTTTTTGATACACGACTATTTTTTTGCCAAAACATTAGACAAAGTAAAAACAGGCGGTATTGTTGCATTTATCACAAGTAAAGGAACATTAGACAAAGAAAATGATAGTGTACGAAAATATTTATCAGAAAGAGCGGATTTGTTAGGGGCAATCAGGTTACCTAACAATGCCTTTTTTCAAAATGCAGGTACAGAAGTGACAACAGATATATTGTTTTTGCAAAAAAGAGAAACATCACCAGAAAAACAGCCAAGTTGGGTGCAGATAGGAACATTAGAAAATGGTATTGCGGTCAACAATTATTTTGTAGAAAATCCACATATGGTATTAGGGCAAATGGTTTATTGGAATAATATGTATGGCAATGAAAAAGAAACTGCTTGTTTGCCACTAGAAGGGGAAGTATTAGAGGAGCAATTGCAGAAAGCCATTACACATATTGCTTTACCGAATAAAACATTATTTCAAACGGTTGAAATGGAGGAATTAGAAAATATAGAAGAAGTGGAAACATTACCTGCTGAGGAAAATGTTAGAAATTTCAGTTATACCATTGTAGAAGGGAAAGAAGATATTTTTTTCAGAGAAAATCACTTGATGTATGCTGTTCCATTAAAAGATACTGAAAGAGAAAGAGTAAAAGGACTTTTAGAAATCAGAGATAGTACAAGAAAATTGATTGACTTGCAGTTACATGGGGAGAATGAGCAAGAAATTCAATCAGAACAACAGCATTTAAACCATATTTATGATATTTTTTATAAAAAATATGGTGTTATCAATGGCAAGGTAAATAAAAAATTGTTTCAAAAAGATAGTTCTTATCCCTTGCTTTGTTCTTTAGAAATCATTGACGAATATGGAAAACTAGAACGAAAAGCAGATATGTTCACCAAAAGAACTATACAAAAATATGAGCCAATTACTCATGTAGATACTGCCGTAGACGCACTTGCAGTATCTATAGCAGAAAAGGCTTGCGTAGATATTCGTTTTATGGCGAATTTGATGGGCGGAAGTGAAAAAGTAGAACAAGTAATAAACGATTTAAAAGGAATCATATTTAAAACGCCACAAAGCGGTACAATATCAGAAAATAAATATGTTGGCTGGCAAACAGCAGAGGAATATTTGTCTGGCAATGTCAGAATGAAATTAGAACAGGCACAAAAAATAGCAGAACAATATACTGAATTTGAAATCAATGTGGCAGCATTAGAGAAAGTACAACCGAAAGATTTAGAAGCGTCAGAAATTGAGGTGCGTATTGGTACATCATGGATAGAGCCAAAATATTATAAACAGTTTTTATTTGAATTGCTTGAAACACCCATGTACAAAACGTTTGATATTGATGTAATGTATTCTAGTATTACAAATACATGGAATATCAAAGGAAAAAGTGTAGATTCTAACAATACTCATGCTACTGTAACCTATGGCACAGCTAGAATGAGTGCCTATACCATATTTGAAAAAACACTCAATCAACAGGATATTAAAATATATGACACCATAAAAGAGGAGGATGGAGAGAAAAGAGTATTAAATACCAAAGAAACTACCATTGCCCAACAAAAACAGGAAGCAATAGAGCAAGCATTTCAAGAATGGATATGGAATGACCCTCAAAGGCGAAGAACACTTTGTAAAAAATATAATAGAATATTCAATTCCACAAGACCACGAGAATATGATGGCAGTCATATTACTTTTGTAGGAATGAATCCAGAAATCACACTACAGCCACACCAAAAAAACGGTGTGGCTCGTGTACTTTATGGACAAAATGCACTACTTGCCTATTGCGTAGGAGCAGGAAAAACGTACACAATGGCAGCGGCAGCAATGGAAAGTAAAAGATTGGGGCTTTGTCAAAAAAGTATGTTTGTTGTACCAAATCATTTAACAGAACAATGGGGCAGAGAATTTTTACAGCTCTATACAGGTGCAAATATATTAGTTGCAACAAAAAAGGATTTTGAACCACTTAACAGAAAAAAATTTTGTTCTCGTATTGCTACAGGAGAATATGACGCTATTATTATAGGGCATACACAGTTTGAAAGAATTCCGTTATCAAAAGAAAGACAACAACAAAATATACAACAACAATTAGAGGAAGTAGAAACTGGCATAAAAGAAATCAAACAACAAAATGGAGAACGTTTTCAAATAAAACAGTTAGAAAAAACCAAAAAGAATTTAGAAGTAAAATTACAAAAATTAAATGATGATACCAAAAAAGATGATGTCATAACATTTGAGGAATTAGGCATTGACCGCTTGTTTGTAGATGAAGCACATTACTACAAAAATTTGTTTCATTTCACAAAAATGAGAAATGTAGCAGGGATTTCTCAAACAGAAGCACAAAAATCAAGTGATATGTATGCAAAGTGTCGCTATTTAGATGAAATAACAGAAGGAAAAGGTGTCACTTTTGCAACAGGAACACCCATATCAAATAGTATGACAGAATTATATACTATGATGAAATATTTGCAATATGATATGTTAGAACAGAATAACATGACATTTTTTGATTGTTGGGCAGCAAACTTTGGACAAAAAGTAACTGCATTAGAGATTGCTCCAGAAGGAACAGGATTTCGTTTTAAAACACGTTTTGCCAAATTTTTTAATTTACCTGAGTTAATGAATTTATGGAAAGAAGCAACAGATATACAAACAGCAGATATGTTAAAACTTCCTGTTCCAGAAGTGGAATATATTACAGTACAAACAGAACCAAGTCAAATACAAAAAGATATGGTAAAAGAGTTGGGAGAAAGGGCAGATAAAGTAAGAAATAAACAAGTAGACCCCAAAGTAGACAATTTACTTTCTATAACAAATGATGGCAGAAAATTAGCACTTGACCAAAGATTGATGAATCCTCTCTTACCAGATGACCCTAATAGCAAAGTCAATGCTTGTGTCAAAAATGTATTTGAAGTATGGCAGAAAAGTAATGAGGTAAAAGGAACACAAATCGTGTTTTGTGACCAGTCCACGCCTCACTATGATGGTAATTTTAATGTATATGATGATATGAAAAAGAAATTGATTGAAAAAGGCATACCAGAAAAAGAAATCGCTTTTATTCATGATATGAAAACGGAGATACAAAAAGAAGAACTTTTTTCAAAGGTTAGAAAGGGAAAAATACGTGTGTTATTTGGTAGCACTTCTAAGCTAGGTGTAGGTACAAATATACAACAAAAACTAATTGCTTCTCATGATTTAGACTGCCCGTGGCGACCTGCTGACCTGCAACAACGCATGGGTAGAATTTCCAGAAAAGGAAATCAAAACCAAACAGTAAATATATTCCGCTATGTCACAAAAGATACATTTGATTCGTATAGTTGGTCGTTAATTGAAAACAAACAGCGTTTTATAGGACAGGTCATGACTTCCAAAAATCCTGCTCGTTCCGCAGAAGATATTGACAGCACCGCTCTTTCCTATGCAGAGATTAAATCTCTGACAACTGGTGATAAACGAATCAAAGAGAAAATGGATTTAGATGTGCAAGTGAAAAAGCTAAAACTTTTGAAAGCAAACCATACTTCACAATTATATTATTTACAAGATAAAATTGCAATACAATATCCTAAAATGATAAAAAATACTGAGCAAACAATAGAACGATTAGAACAAGCTACTACAATATTGCAACAACATCCAAAACAAGAAAATGACTTTTTTATGATATTACAAGGGGAAAATTTTACAGAAAAAAAAGAAGCTGGAGAAAAAATACTATCTCTTTGTAAAACAATTACAAGTACAGAACAATCTCTTTTGATAGGAAATTACAGAGGTTTTGACATGAAATTAAGTTTTGAAGGAAAACATTTTGAAATTACACTAGAGCAGGCAAACAATTATAAAATCGAATTAGGAGAAGATGTTTTTGGAAATATCACAAGAATAAACAATGCTATAGAAAACATCCCTCATTTGTTAGAAAAGCAAAAAGAAAAGCTGACACAAATACATTTAGAAGTAGAAAAAACCAAAACAGAAATAGAAAAACCTTTTTTACAGGAAGAAGAATTAAAACAAAAAAGCAAGAGATTAGCAGAGTTAAATGCAGAATTAGATATGGAGAAAACAGTAAACTTTCAAACACAAATTCAAGAAAATTCAGAAAAAGCAGAAAGCAAAACAGAACAAAAAAATCAGAAAAATTTTGACACAATAGCAGAACCAAAACAGCAAAATGAAATACAGTCAGAAGTAAAAAAGCCATCTATATTAACTGCACTAAACAGTTTTAAACCAAAAGAAAATACAACAGAAATCAAAAAACAAAGAGAGGCGGTGTTATAATGCAAAAAAGAACTATAGGACTTTACACCAAAGTTTCCGAAGAAGAAAAAAACATCATTCATGAAAAAATGAAATCAGCTAACACAAACAATATGAGAGGATATTTAAGAAAAATGGCAACAGAAGGATACGTCATTTCTGTAGATATGAATAGCATACAAGAACTTGTCATTTTGCTTCGTTCCATATCCAACAATATCAATCAGATTGCAAAAAGAACAAATGAAACAGGCAATTTTTATGCAGAAGAAATGAAAGAATTACAACAACAATATCAAAAAATTTGGTGTTCTGTAGAACAAATATTAAATCAATTTTCATAAAAAAGAGGTGAACATATGGCAGTAGTTCACTTTAGCAACAGACATATTTCTAAAAATCAAACATTGAAAGAATGTATTCAATTTCATATTGATTATGCTAAAAATCCAGAAAAAACACAAAATGGATTGCTTGTGAGTGCTTACGAGTGCAACCCAGAAACAGCAACAGAAGAATTTTTAATCAGCAAAAAAATGTATGAAATGATAACAAAAAGAAGTCAGCCAAAAGATAAAGACAATATCAGTTATATGCTTATGCAGTCATTCAAACCAGAAGAAATTACACCACAAAAAGCACATGAAATTGGTTATCAGTTTGCCTATGAATTTACAAAAGGACAACATCAATTTGTAATTTCTACACACACAAATAAAAATCATATTCATAATCATATAGAAATTAATAGCACTTCATTAGATTGTACACATAAGTTTAATGCTTATAAGCGATGGGGAATATCAGCACAAAAATTGAGTGATAAAATTTGTAAGGAACATTGTCTATCTACTATAAAAGAACCGCAACAAAAAGGCAAACATTATTCAGAATGGAAAGCAAAAAAAGAAAATAAAAGTTGGAAACAAGCCTTAAAAAATACAATAGATAAAATCATTCCACAAAGTAAAGATTTTGAAGATTTTATGGAAAATATGAGAAAGCAAGGTTATGAAGTAAAACAGGGAAAACAAATTTCATTCAGAGCAGTCGGACAAAATCGCTTTACAAGAATGAAAACTTTAGGTGTGGAATATACAGAAATTGCCATTGCAGAAAAAATAAAACTACAGCAGTTAAAAGAAAAAACAAGTAAAAAAAGTATCACTTCTTTTATTGATATAGAGCAAAAAAAGAAAGAAGGAAAAGGAGCAGCTTATGAGCAATGGGCAAAAATATTTAATGTAAAACAGGCAGCAAATACCGTAAATTTTTTAACAGAAAACGATATAAATTATCAGACATTAGAGCAACAAGTACAGAATAGTACAGAACGATTTCATGAAATATCTGACCAATTAAAACAAAAAGAAAAGCAGATAAAAGAGGTTTTAGAGTTAAAGACGAACATCATTTATTATGCTAGAACCATTGATATTTATAAGCAATATCAGAAAACAAAAGACAAACAAAATTTCCAAAAAGAACATAGTGAGGACATCATAAAGCACGAAAAAGCAAAAACATTTTTTGAAAAAACCAATCAAAAGAAACTACCAAAAGTGAAAGAATTACAGCAACAATATCAAAATTTATTAGCAGAAAAACAGCAACTCTATCAACAATATACAACAGCAAAAAAAGAAATGTTGGAGTACCAAACGGCAAAACAGAACATGGATAAACTGCTCCAAACCAAACAAAAAAATTCAGAAAAAGACCAAGAAATATAAAAATTTACTGTTCTTGTTCTGTATTGTGTGCCTTTTCATAACGAGTTTGAAATCTATGTTTACGACTGTAAAAATATTTTTCTACTTCATAAAAAGAAATCCAAATTTCAGCTTCTTCTATTTTATCATAGACAACACTTAGTATTTCTATATTGCGTTTGGAGTTAGGTGGTTTTCCAACTTTATCATAAATATGAGCATATTGTTGATAAAGCCATTCACTAATTTTTTCTTTTTGTTTTTGTTTTAATTGAGAAAAATGCTTATCAGTTTGCGATAGTCTGCCATTTATCATTTTATAATTTTTTTGAGACATAGTTTATTTTCCTCCTTATTTTTTATAATAACAATATTATAACATAAAAAAATAAAAAGAGTTAGAACTTTCCTTAAGAGATGAAATCAGTATAAAAATTTCTGATTTCATCTCTTTTTTTTATTTGTATTTTTTGCTCTTAGCCACGCCGAAGGCGTTTTGCAAATTTCAAAAAATTTGCATTAGGGGTTTGGGGGAACACCAACAAGCGTGGAAAGGGATATTCCTTTCCCCTGCTTGCAATCAGTGCAAAAATCTTTTTATATATAGATTTTTAGTATTTCCAATTATTTCCTAATTTGTTCTATTAGCTTGAAAATAACATGAAAAATAAAAAATGAAAAAAACGTTGAAAGAAAGAAGTGAAAATGATATAGTATTAGCATGGTGAAAACCATAGAAAAGTACCCATGACAGGGTGGCTGCCTCCTACTTCTTTGTTTTACGATTACATAGGAGAGGGGGTGACGTGTATGACTGCTTTTGAAATGATTTCAACGTTCATAGGTATATTAACTTTGTTATTTACCTTTGGCGGTTTTGTCATTGCGTTTCTTGCCTTTCTCGATAAGAGAAATAAGCATTAAAAATGCCTATCCTGTCTGACCTACAGGATAGGCGGTGTCCGTAAGGACAGTTATTCTATCTAGAGGCATCCACTTTTGGAGTGGGTGCTTTTCTTTTTTTATTGTAGCATATCTAATTTTTTAATGCAATAAAAAAATTTATTAATCTTCTTATTCTTTTTTAAAAAATTATTTTATAAAGTTGTACTATATTATAAAAAGGAATTATAGTACTATTTAAAATACTTTATATTCGTATTAATGAAGTCAATAAACTTTTCTTTGTTATTTTCATTTAAAGAGTTGATGGCAATTAGGCTACTGATAAATTTATATTCTACATCATGCTGTATATTTCCTTTTAAAAAATCAATACTAACATTTAAAGCACAAGCAATACTATCTATTGTTGGAAGACTTGGCATACCTTCTCCTCTCTCAATTTTTCCCAAAAAATTATCTGTAATTCCTGCTTTTTCTGCCAACTGTTCTATTGTCAACATTTGTTGTTTTCTTTCTTTTCTAATATTAGAACCAATTATTTTTATATCAATCATTTTCATCACCCTATACTCATTTTATATAGATTAATAGTACTTTTTAAGTTCTTAACATTCCTATATATGTTGACAGATATTCCTAATTTAATTATACTTATAATAAAACTATAAAATTTTTGAGAGCAGGAGAGAAACAATGAAGATAAAATTTTTTTCAATTATTTTTTCAATTTTATATAAAAAAGAAAAAAGATATGCTGAAAGAAGTAGAACTTTTAGAAGAATGGGAAAAGAAATCAATATTAACTACAGAGCAATCTAAACGCCTTTATTTTTTATTAAAACGATTAAGAGAACTGGAAGGAATACCAGAGTTTAATACTGAGAAGGGATGGAAAAAGTTTGAAAAAGATTATTTACCAATAATAGAAAAATGGATGGAAGAAAATAAAAAAGTTGAAAAAGAACAATAAATTTTTTATTTTAAAAAGGTATTCTTTGTGATAGAGGATACTTTTTTTTATAATAATAATTGAAATTTTTATGATTTTTGATATGATAGTATAGTAAGTTTTGGAAATATGATTGGGGAAAAATATATTGAGAGAAGGGAATAAATTTTATTATGGAAACTGGAAAACAATTATTTTTAGAAACAGTATATAACACATACTCAAAAAAATTATATGATTTTGCTTGTAAAGAGTTTTGTTATGATAAAAATAAAGCAGATGAAGCAATGCAAGAAATGTATTTGATAGTTTGTATGAAAGTAGATGTTTTATATCAGTTGCAAGATACAGAAGCCTGGCTAAAGAAGATATTGAGTAACGTAATCAAAAGAGAAAAATTTCGATTTTGTATAGGCAAAACGGAAGATGGCGAATATAAATTTTACAAAGAAATTGATATTGATACTGTATCAGAAGAAAAATTGCCTGTGGAAGAAATAAAATTGTATGAAGAGTCTTTATTTAAAGAATTAGAAGAAATATTATCTAAAAGAGAAATCAAATTTTTGAAAGAAAGATATTTAAATGATAAAACGTATAAGGAAGTAGCAAAAGCTTTACAGATAAAAGAAAGTGCCTGCACCTCATTTGGAAATAGAATACATAAAAAAATAAAAAAATTTTTAAAAAGCCGTGACAAAACGAGCGAAAATTTAGACTTATAAGTGAAGGGGTTAAATAAATGGACAAAAAAAATTTTTCAGAACTTCAAAAACAAGAAACGGGAAAGGAGGAAACGATAAAAAAGATACAACAAGAAATAGAAAATTTAGAAAAAAAGGAGGAATTAAACCAGGAACAGAAAGAAAGACTTTCCTTTTTGTTGTCACAGCTACGAGAATTAAACGATATACCAGAATTTGATGTAAAAGCAGGCTGGGAAAATTTTAAAAGAGACTATTTACCAATAGCAGACGAATTTTTAAACAGAGAAAAAGAAAGAAAGCAAAAGAAAAAAAGGATATTAAAAAATATGATGAGTATTTCTTTTGTACTGGTTTTTATGTTTGTTTTTGTTGGAGGTGCAACAGGTAGAACAGGTTTTATAAATTACTTTTCTCGTAGTACTCAAGAAACAGAAGTAATTTCAAATAAAGATATTGAAAAAATTCAAGATGAAATAAATAGAGAATATGCAACTTTAGAAAAGCAATATGGTGTGAAGATAGGAAAATTAAAGTTAGATGAAAAAAAGTATATTATACAGGACTTTATAGTATCTAAAAAATATATAAGTATTATATACTTTAATATAAATTCAAAAGAAAATATCGCTTTTCTGATTTATAAGGATAAACAGAATAGTGGGCAAATCAATATAGAAAATAGTGAAATAATAGAGACATATTTGTGGAAAGATATTACATACAATATTATAGAAAATATGGAACGCTATTATGTTTCTTGGGAAAAAGATGGAATTTATTATACCCTACAAAATTGTAACAGTTTAGAAGAATGTAAAAATATCATTGGAAATATTATCTACTAGGAGGTTAATATGAAAAGAATAACCACATTATTATTAACTTTAGCTACAACTCTATCTATATCTTCTATTTCAGCTTTAGCTAAAGAAATTAATACAGAAGAAATTATGATAGAATTAGAACAATCAGAGGAAATAGAACCACGTGCAAGTTTATACTTTTCTAGTTATACTTATGATTTAGAACCTGCAAGTACAAAAGGCTATCTAGACTTTTCCAGTCTAGTAATAACAACAAATAGAACAGATAAAGTGAGAGTATCTGTACAAATACAGCAGTATACTGATGATTGGGGTTGGGAAGATTATGGAGGAGAATATATTGGAACAAGTTCAAAGGCAGCTTATCAATTTGAAGATACTGTAAAAGTAGAAAGGGGAAAAGAATACAGAGCTTTGTTTTATTATGAGGCTTTTGTAGATGGAAAGGTAGTAGATGAAAGGGCAGGCTCAACAAGCAGTGTATTAGCTCCATAATAAAAAAACAAATAGTTTCAAAAAAATGACTAGCATATAAAATTATTTTTATATGCTAGTTTTTTTATGAAATAAAAACGATAAAAAGAGCGATATAAAATCTTTTATTTTTTATATACTACTTTACTTTTAAATACTATTTAATTTCTTTAAAAAATAAAAATATAACAAAATCAGATATAAATTTCTATTTATTTTTAACAAAAATAAAAAAGTTTCAAAAAAAGCATGACAAAACAGGTTCTATTTTAGACTTATAAGTGAAGGGGTTAAAAACGACAAAATAATACAACTTTTTACAAAAATAAATAGTAAAATCATTTATCTATCATTTATATAGTATTTTATTTTTAATATAGTATTATATTGCTTTAAAAAAGCAAAAATATGACAAAATTAGACACAAATTTCTGTTTATTTCTCACAAAGATAAAAAAGTTTTAAAAAAGCATGACAAAAAGTGTCGAATTTTAGATATATAAGTGAAAGGGTAAAACAAAGAAAAAATTGCCTATTTTAAATTGGCAAATAAATAAAACAAGAAAGGAAGATATGTAGTATGGAAATTATTGAACAAACCAACCGCACGATATTGTTTGACGAAATCAATCCCGAAAAATTAGATTTGCTTACACTTGTAGGAGATGTAAA
>ERZ808049.292-NODE-292-length-33763-cov-5.378110_pt1 | contig 33763 bp, 37 predicted proteins | sample MGYA00380198_ERZ808049 | MGnify/ENA primary metagenome ERZ808049 (study PRJEB31490, sample SAMN06133414) | mouse gut metagenome | isolation source: Z2_2 | host: mice | place: China: Chengdu | collected 2015-05 ...
AAAGCGTTACATTTACAGAATAGAATTTTCATTGTATACTTATATTACTGTCTACTTTATATCGATAAAAAAGGAGTGTTTTAAATTATGAAAAATAATATACTAGATATTAAAGGCATATTAGTGGGACAAGCAGAAGACCAAAAAGGTAAAACAGGTGTTACAGTAGTCATTGTACCAGACGGTGCTGTTTGTGGAGTAGATGTTAGAGGTGCGGCACCTGGAACAAGAGAAACAGACTTACTTGACCCTGTAAATGCTATGGAAAAAGTAAATGCAGTAGTACTTTCAGGCGGTTCTGCATTTGGTTTAGAAGCTTCAAGCGGTGTTATGGAATATTTAGAAAAAAAAGGTTGGGGATTTGAAGTAGGTTGTACTGTTGTCCCTATTGTACCACAAGCAGTATTATTTGATTTAGCCTGTGGTGATTTCCATTGTCGCCCAGATAAAAAAATGGCTTATACCGCCTGTGAAAATGCAAATAATGAAATATTAAAAGAAGGTAGTTTTGGTGCAGGTTGTGGTGCAAATGTAGGAAAATTATGTGGCACAGAATGTTGGACAAAAAGCGGTATTGGTAGCTATGCAGAAACACTTGAGAATGGTATTACTGTTTCTGCTTTGATTGCTGTAAATGCTTTTGGAGATGTATTAGAAAATGGTAAAATTATTGCTGGTACTATGAATACAGAAAGAACTGCATTTATAGATACTGAAAAAACAATGTTAAAAATGTCATCTGCTCCTGCTTTTCATGGACAAAATACTACAATAGGTATTATTGCTACTAATGCTACATTAACAAAAGCACAAGCAAAAAAAGTTGCTGGTATGGCACATGATGGGCTTGCTAGAGCAATTCGCCCTGTTCATACACAATTAGATGGTGATACACTATTCTGTTTGTCTACGGGTGAAATACAAAGCGAAAAGCCTATTGTAGATTTAGTGGGTACATTGGCTGCACGAGTTACAGAACAAGCTGTTATACGTGCTGTCAAAAAAGCAAATGAATAACCATGTTATAATATATTTTAATACTACTAATATATATTGATACATATTAGTAGTATATTATTTCTAATTTATAGTAAAAAGTAAAACCATGGACAATATTCCATGGTTTTTTGCTCTCCCCTACCCTACTGCTGAAATTTTATTTTTTTATTTTTTATATTTATAATGATTTCGTTGTCTATTTTCAATCATTACATATTTTGTAATTTTAATATTTCATCAATAATATGATGTGCTACTTCCTCTTTTGACATCAATTCCAATTCTATTTCTTCTTTTTTAGAAATCATTGTCACAACATTGGTGTCCGTTCCAAAACCAGAACCGCTTACTTTCAAATTATTTGCTACAATCATATCTACATTTTTTTTATCTAATTTGATGCGAGAATTTTCAAGCATATTTTGTGTTTCCATAGAAAAACCACATAAAAATTGTCCTTCTCGTCTGTGTTCTCCCATGTATTTTAATATATCTACTGTTCTATCAAGTGCAATGCTCATTTCTCCATCTTTTTTCTTCATTTTTTCATCGCTTACTGTACAAGGTTTATAATCTGCCACTGCTGCTGATTTTATAATAATATCATTTTCTAAAAATCTTTCTTTCATTGCCTCAAACATATCTTTTGCACTTTTTACATCAATGACATTTACAAAAGGCGGTTTTTGCAACGCTGTCACACCACTTACCAGTGTGACTTCTGCTCCCCTTAACATACACGCTTTTGCTAATTCATACCCCATTTTACCTGTAGAATGGTTTGTAATATAACGTACTGGGTCAATACTTTCCTGTGTTGGTCCTGCTGTAATAATTACTTTTTTGCCTAAAAGGTCTTTTTGATATGCAATTTCTTTTAATATATAATCCACTAAAACTGTTTCACTTGGCATTTTACCATCGCCCACATCTTTGCAAGCAAGTATACCACTATCTGGTTTTATCACCTCAAAACCATATTGTTTTAATTTTTGTATATTATGCTGTACAATTTCATTATGATACATATTCGTATTCATTGCTGGTGAAACAATTTTTTTACATTTACACGCCAATATCGTTGTAGTAAGCATATCATCTGCAATGCCATTCGCCATTTTTGCTATTACATTCGCTGATGCAGGTGCAATCAATACAACATCTGCCTTTTTAGCCAATGAAATATGTGCCACATCAAATTGAAAATTTCTGTCAAATGTATCTACCATACATTTATTACCTGTTAAAGTTTCAAATGTAATAGGTGTAATAAAATGTGTTGCATTTTCTGTTAATATCACGTGTACATCACAACCCATTTTTACAAGCATACTTGCAACATTTGCCATTTTATATGCTGCAATACTGCCTGTTACACCTAACAAAACCGTTTTTCCTTTTAACATAAAAACACCCTTTTCTATATTCATTATTCAATAAATTGTAGATATTATAACAAACTTTTTTAAAATAGTATACACTTTAACAATATTTTTTCAATTTGCTAGAATAAGTTTAATTAAAATTTTGACAAAAATAAAAGCAGGCTTTCGCCTGCCTACTATGATACATTATTTTAATACACGTCTTGCTGTTACATATGTACTTGCACTATAAGAATCTGTCAAATTTGAAATAATAACACCTGAACTTGCTCCTGATGAAGAATGTATGTATTGGTTATTTCCAATATAAATACCAACGTGAGAAATACCACCGTTTCTATCAGAATCAAAAAATACTAAATCTCCTGCTGCTAATTCGCTTTTATCTACTGGTACACCATTTGCTGTCATACTAGCAGAACTTCTATTTAAGCTAACGCCAAAATTTTTCATAACAGAATAAACAAATCCAGAACAATCCACACCACTGTTTAAATCTGTTCCTGCCCATACATAAGGAGTTCCTAAAAATTGTTTTGCATAAGAAACAACCTCATCTCCTTTACTGGAAGGAGCAGGTAATATTGATTTTGTTGTTGGTTTTTTGCCTGTTCTCAATGATACAAATTCTGTACTGACATAACCTGTTGTACCTGCTGGTGTTTCAATTTTTAACCAGTCTGCACCTGCTTCTATTACATCAAATATTTCTCCGCCACTTAATTTTTCTAATACATCACCATTTGTAGATGCAGAACTTCTTACTCTCAAATTAGAATCTGCAATTACTACACCATAAGTTGTATCATTATCATTACTATCTTGTTGTTTAGATTCTGTTTGTTTTGGTTCTTCTTTTTCTTCCTTTTGTTCTTCTTTTGGTTCTTCTGTTGCAGAAACAGAAGGAAGATATGTAAGCATATCACCATTTAAATAATCTTTACTGATATAGGCATTACCATTATTATAAGCTAATTGATACCAGCCGTCTAATTTTCCAATTACTGTAATGACATCGCCATCTGTTACTGTTTTAATGACATCGCTTTTTGTATTACTGCCTGTCCTAACATTAATATTTGTTCCTTGCACTTTACCTTCTGCTCTTGTTACATCAAAATAATCTGCTGAAACATATGCATTTTGATTTCCGTTAAATGTTACTTGATACCAATCACCATCTCTGCCATGAAGTACAAGTTCTGTTCCTTTATCTGCTGTTCCCAATATTTCAGAGCCTATATTTGCTCCAGAACGAATATTTACACCATCATCATTTATTGCACCACTTGCTGCGGCAAATACAGTTGCTGTACTCAATACACAAATACTGCCTACTGCAATGAATATTCTTCTAAAAAGTTTATGCTTAATCATAATGTAATTTTCCTCCACAAAATATATTTATTACATATTTGTTACAATTTATTATATTCAGTCTTAATAAAATTGTCAAGGAAAATTTCATAAAAATTAAGAATATTATTCTGATGTACTGCATATACTATAAATTCGGGCTTTTTAGCATATTTTACATTTTTGTTTTTTACAAAATACAATAAATTATGATAAAATTATGAATTATTTTTAATAATTTGTCGTAATTTTTTATATAAAAAAACTCTCTACAAAACAAATTGCAAAGAGTTTTTTAATAAAAATTATTTTTTTTGTATATTTTTCCAACTATCAAAAAAGGAAATTGTTATTTTTATGAAATACTTGCACACCTTTTAGAACAATACTTATTTTAATTTTGACAATTCTTCATCTAATATTTTTGTAACGACTGCAGGATTTGCTTTTCCTTTTAATTGTTTCATGCACTGTCCCATAAGGAATTTATTTACTTTTTCATTTCCTTGTTTAAACTGCTCAATAGAATCTGGATTTGCTACAATTACTTTTGCTACCACTTCTTTTACAGCACTGTCATCATTTACCATTTTTAAATTATGTTGTTCAATATACTGTTCAGGTTCTACATTATCAGAAAACATTTTTTCAAATACTTCTTTTGCTGTATTTCTATTTACAACGCCGTTTTTTACAAGCAATATCAATTTACCTAAATTTTTCGCATCAAATGAAATATCTTCTGGTAATGTACTTGTTTCTGATGCAAGACGAAGCACCTCACCCATTATCCAGTTAGAAACTTCTTTTGCATTTTGACAAACTTCATATGCTTGTTCAAATATTTTCACAAGGTCTTTAGAGCCTGTAATAATATCCACATCATATTCAGGTAATTTATATTCAGACAAATATCTTGCCTTTTTTGCCTCTGGTAATTCTGGTAAAGATTGTCTTACTTCTTCAATCCACTCGTCACTAATTTCAATCGGAACAAGGTCAGGTTCTGGGAAATATCTATAATCCTGTGCATTTTCTTTGGAACGCATAGCGTAGCTTGCACCTTTGTTGTCGTCCCATCTTCTTGTTTCCTGTATTACTTTTTTACCCTCTTTTATCAATTCAATTTGTCTTGCTCTTTCTCCTTCTATTGCTCTGGCGATTGCCTTAAAGGAATTGATATTTTTCATTTCTGTTCTTGTACCAAGTTCTTTTGAACCAACTGGTTTTACAGACAAATTGACATCTGCTCTTAGTGAACCCTGTTCCATTTTACAGTCAGAAACACCTGTATATTGCAATATTGCTTTTAATTTTGTTAAATATGCAATGACTTCTTCTCCATTTGAAAAATCAGGCTCGCTTACAATTTCCAAAAGAGGCACACCACAACGATTATAATCTACTAATGTACAATCGTCCCATGGGTCATGTATCAATTTTCCAGCATCTTCTTCCATGTGTATTTCTTTAATACGTATTGCTTTTTTTACACCGTTTACTTCTATATCAATATGTCCATTTTGACAGATAGGTAAATATAATTGTGATACTTGATATGCTTTGGGTAAATCGGGATAAAAATAATTTTTTCTGTCAAATTTATTATATCTCGTAATTTCGCAATTTGTAGCAAGTCCTGTTCTGATAGCAAATTCAACCACTTGTTTATTTAATACTGGTAATGTTCCTGGCATACCGCTACACACCTCACAAACGTGTGTATTAGGTTCTCCACCAAATTCTGTGGAACAAGAGCAGAATATTTTTGTATCTGTGGCAAGTTCTGTGTGTACTTCCAATCCTAATACGGTTTCAAATTCCATATTTTTGTTCTCCTTTCCTTTCTAACCGTTTTTATATATGCAAATGCCTTTGCCTGTTAAGCGATATATAAAGCGATATTATTGATTCATTTCTGGTGACATAGTATGAAAATCAGTTGCTTTTTGGAAAGCAAAACCTGCATTTAACAATGTTTCTTCACTAAACGCCTTTCCAATTAACTGTAATCCTATAGGAAGTCCTGTCTTATCTAATCCACAAGGCACTACTAAACCTGGAAGCCCAGCCAAATTAACAGAAACTGTACAAATATCACTTAAATACATTTTTAATGTATCTTTAAAACTCTCTCCTATTTTTGGTGCTGTATTTGGTGCAGTTGGTGTCAATAGAAAATCATACTTTCCAAAAGCATCATCATAAGATTGTTTAATCAATGCTTTTACTTGCAATGCTTTATTATAATAAGCGTCATAATATCCACTACTTAATACAAATGCTCCTATTAATATCCTTTTTTTCACTTCAGAGCCAAAGCCTTCACTTCTTGACTGATAATACAAATCTACTAAATCATCATATTTCTCTGCACAATGTCCATATTTAATACCATCATATCTGGATAAATTGCTACTTGCCTCTGCACAAGCTGCAATATAATATGCCGGTATAGCATATTTAATAGCAGACATACTAATTTCTTCTACTTCTGCACCAAGACTTTCATATACTTTTGCTGCTTTGTATATTGCCTCTTTTACATCTGCGTCAATACCTTCTCCAAAAAATTCAACAGGAATACCAATTTTTTTACCCTTCATATCTTCACATAATGTAAATTCTGGTGAAGGGTGATTTACTGATGTACTATCTTTTTTGTCATGTCCTGCAATTATTTTATAAATTTCTGCTGTATCTTCCACACTTTTTGCCATAGGACCGATTTGGTCTAATGATGACGCATAAGCAATCAAACCATAACGAGATACTGTACCATATGTTGGTTTTAAACCAGTAATACCACAATAACTTGCTGGTTGTCTGATAGAGCCACCTGTATCAGAACCTAATGTATAAAAAGCTTCTTTCGCTGCTACCGCTGCCGCAGAACCGCCACTACTTCCTCCTGGAACGTGTTCTGTATTCCATGGATTTTTTGTAATACCAAAATAAGATGTTTCTGATGTACTTCCCATAGCAAACTCGTCCATATTTGTTTTACCTAATATGACTGCACCAGCATTTTGCAATTTTTGTACTGCTGTTGCAGTATAAATAGGTTTAAATGTTTCCAGCATACGAGAAGAACAAGATGTTTGTATCCCTTTTGTACACATATTATCTTTTACAGCAGCTGGTACGCCAGCCAGTGGAGATTGATATTCTCCGCTATCTATTTTTTTCTGTACTTCTTCAGCCTGTTGTAATGCTTCTTTTTTACAAACTGTAACATAACAATGATAATCTGATTCTTTGTTTTCTATATTTTCCAAAACGGCTTTTGTTGCTTCTACAACACCGATTTCTTTTGATTTTATTTTTTTGCCCAGCTCAAGTGCTGACAGCTCCAATATATCCATATTCCGCAACCTCCTATTCTACTGCTTTTGGTACTTTGAAACAGCCTTCTTTTTTATTTGCTGCATTTAATATAATATCTTCTCTATCTATTGAAGGTTGTTTTACATCTTCACGAAATACATTTTTGACTGGAAAAGCATGACTCATTGCTTCTATATTTGTTGTATCCAGTTCATTTAATATGTCCATATATTCTACAATTTTGTTAATTTCTTGTTTTGTTTTTTCTCTTTCTTCATCTGAAATATGAAGACGAGCTAATATTCCTATATAGTCCAATAGTTCATCTGTAATTTTCATATATAAATTCCTTTCCATCATTTATTAATAAAAAATATTGCGGACAGTGTCCGCATTTGTAGACTTTTTTAACAAAGAATATACTATTTTTTATGGCTCTAATCTTGTCATATCTCTTGGGAACATAGCAGCAACACGCACATTAGATTCCCCTAATAATTTCATGCAGAGTCTTTCCAATCCAATTCCCCAACCGCCATGTGGTGGCATACCATGCTTGTGTATCATCAAATAACTTTCAAAATCTTCGGGATTCAATCCTTTTGACTGCATTTTTGCCACTTGTGTATCATAATCATGTATTCTTTGTCCACCTGTTGTAATTTCCATGCCTCTAAATAATAAATCAAAACTTAATGTAAATTTATCATTTTCTGGGTCGTCCATAGCATAAAAAGGACGTTTTTTTATTGGATAATGTGTTACAAAAACAAATTCACTATTATATTTTTCTGCAAATAATTTTGATATTAGTTGTTCTTCTTCTGGCTCTAAATCATAAGGGTCTTTTATTTTTCTGTTATATTCTTTTGCAATCATTTCTTTTGCATCTTTAAATCTGACAGTAGGTATTGTGTTAATTTCTGGAATCGGTACATTTAATATTTTAATTTCTTTTTCATATTCTGTTTTTAACAATTCCATAGTATATTTTAATGCACCTGTTTCTACTTCCATTAAATCTACAAAACTATCTATAAATCCCATTTCCATATCAATACCTATATACTCATTAAGATGTCTTGTGGTATTATGTTTCTCCGCTCTAAAAACGTGGCTGATTTCAAATACTTTTTCATAAACACCTACAAGCATTTGTTTATAAAATTGAGGGCTTTGTGCTAAATACGCTTTTTTCCCAAAGTAATCCAGTTTAAATATATTTGCACCACCTTCTGCACCACTTGCTACAATTTTAGGTGTATTGATTTCTGTAAAACCATTTTTACTAAAATATTCTCTGAATCCTCTTATAACGCCCTCTTGTATTTTAAATATTGCACGTTCTCTACTATTTCTCAATGTAATAGGACGCTGTGCAATGTTGGTTTCTAAAGACATACCCAATTTTCTTTTAGAAAGATTGATAGCAGGTGCTTCTTTTGGTTTTGTCAATATTTCTACATTCAATAAATGAATTTCAAAACCTCCTGGTGCTCTTTCATCTTTTTTCAATTTTCCTTCTACATTTACAGACATTTCAACGCCTAAATCTTCTAATGCAAATTGAGATTCTCCCTTATTATATACACATTGTACAATGCCGTTTCTTTTACGCAATGCTACAAATCCAAAATCCCCCATATTTTTAATGGAATAAACCATACCATGTGTTTTTACAATAGCATCATCTTCTAATTGCATTATGTCAGCAATTTCCATATCTTTTGCTTCACAGCTTCCTGTTACAAAATCCATTTCTTATTCTCTCCTTTACCACTATTTATGTCAAATATTCTATAGTGTTGACACATTAAAACTATCTTATAAGATACCATAATTTCACAATAAAAGCAATGCATTTGAAAAATTCCATATATAGTAAAAAAATTTTTTATTTAAAATATTATTTTTTCAGCACATCATCTATAAAATAACCATTTTTATAAAAAAGTTCTCCATCTGCATAAATTTCTCCTTGTTCCTTCATATCGTTTATCATATCCCAATGTATAGCAGATTCATTTTTGCCTCCTGCTTCTTGAAAAGCCTCTCCTATAGCAAAATGAATAGAACCACCTATTTTTTCATCAAACAATATATTTTTTGTATGTTTTTGTATGCCATAATTTGTACCAATTGCTACTTCACCAAAATAATGAGAACCTTCGTCTGTATCAATATAACTCATTAAATCTTTTTGTTTTTGTTCATTTTTACAACTAGCCTCTATAATTCTGCCTTGTTCCACCACTAATTTTACTTGTTCAAATTCATGACCATTTATTATAGAAGGATAAGAAAATGTGATATATCCGTTTATGTCATTTTCTACAGGAGAAGTAAATATTTCTCCATCTGGAAAATTTTCTTTTCCACAACAGTTTATCCATTTTCTTCCTGAAACATTTACAACAATATCTGTATATTTAGAAATAATATGTAGTTGTTTTTTTGTATTCAAATATTCTACCCATTTTTGTTGATATTGTTCCATCTCTTTCCATTTTTTAACAGGATTTTGTTCATATAAATAACCAGCATGGTATACAAAATCCTCATATTCTTCCAAACTCATACCTGCATTTTGTGCATCGCCGTTCGTTGGAAATTGCGTACCACACCATCTTAAACTACCATCACCCATTCTTTTAGAATAAATTTTTCTGTTTTGTTGGTTGGCTAGTCTTCTCATTTTTAATTTTTCACTATCTGCATTTTGAAATGTTTTTACATTGTCACTTCCCCATGCACTTATCCAAACATCACTTTTGGCACATTCCCCAAAACGAAAATTTGGTTGTGCAATTTGTGTATCATTTCCTTGTTTTACAATCATAGCATCTATATCAGGTATATCTACAAAATAACGCACAATTCCTCCTGCTCTAACTGCTGCTCTTGCTACTGCTTCTATAAAGGGTAATGCACAGTTTTCTGCCGAAATACAAACGTCATCTCCTTCTTTTATATTTGTAGAATATTTTACAAGTACATCTGCCAATTTTTCCAATCTTTCATCTTTCATGTATATTATTTCCTTTCTGCTATTATTTTTTTCAGTATAGCATTTTGCAAAAAAAACCGCAATTATTACTATAAAAAACATATAGAATAGAAACATGAAAATCAATTTTACATTTTACATTCGCAATGATTTCGTAATTTTCATTTACCGATAGCAGACACAGGGGTTTGTTAAGGGAGATGCAACCCCCTAACTCGTTAGGGATGTAATGTAATATAAATTGTTTCTTAAAATAAAATTCAAAACAACATTTTATTTGCGGGGTTTCACCCCTGCACCCTACCCGCTTTTTGAAAAAAGCGGGGCAAAAACTTTTGAATATGCGTTCACAATAATAACGCAATGATTCTATTCACAACATAAAGAATTTTACATTAAAATAAATTAAAAATTTCTCTTGACTTTTTGCTACACTGTATGTATCATTAAAAAAAATAGTAAAAAACGTTGATAGAAGATTATTAAAAAAGCTCTTTGTGTACAGAGAAAAGGCGTTTGCTGAAAGCCTAAACAAATCTTTTTGAACCTACTTCTTGAGTTCTGTGACAAAAATCACAGCGTATTACTTACGTTACAAAGTATTAGAGAGGATAATATAATTATCAACTAGGGTGGCACCGCCGTGACTTGGTCCCTTTATTTATATGGGGAATCAAGTCTTTTTTTGTGTGTTTTATAATATAGGAGGAATGATAGCAATGGCAAAAGAAAAAAAATTAGTAGAAGCAATTACCGATATGGAAAAGGATTTTCCACAATGGTATACTGATGTTGTAAAAAAGGCAGATTTGACAGATTATTCTCAATTAAAAGGTTGTATGATTATACGCCCTTATGGTTATGCAATATGGGAATTACTCCAAAAGCAAATGGACGAACGGTTTAAAGAAACAGGACATGAAAATGTATATATGCCTATGTTTATACCAGAAAGCCTTTTGCAGAAGGAAAAAGACCATGTGGAAGGATTTGCACCTGAAGTAGCATGGGTAACACATGGCGGAGAAACAGAATTACAAGAAAGAATTTGTGTTCGTCCTACTTCTGAAACATTATTCTGTGAACATTATTCTAATATTATACAATCTTATAGAGATTTACCAAAACTTTATAATCAATGGTGTTCTGTTGTACGTTGGGAAAAAACAACACGACCTTTTTTAAGAACAACAGAATTTTTATGGCAGGAAGGACATACTGCACACGCTACAGCAGAAGAAGCACAAGAAGAAACAATTAAAATGTTAAATGTTTATGCTGATTTCTGCCGTGACGTTCTTGCGATACCTGTTATAAAAGGAGAAAAAACAGCAAAAGAACGTTTTGCTGGCGCAAAGGCAACTTATACCATAGAAAGTTTAATGCATGATGGTAAAGCATTGCAATCAGGCACAAGCCATAATTTCGGTGATGGTTTTGCAAAAGCATTTGAAATACAATATACAGATAAAAATAACCAACTGCAATATGTACACCAAACATCTTGGGGTACTACTACACGATTGATTGGTGCAATTATTATGGTGCATGGGGATAACAGTGGACTAGTACTTCCTCCTAAAATTGCACCTACACAAGTCATTATGATACCAATTGCACAGCATAAAGAAGGCGTATTACAAAAAGCAGAAGAATTGAAAGCAATGCTTTCCTCCGTTGCTAGAATCAAATTAGATGATAGTGATAAATCTGCTGGCTGGAAATTTAGCGAATATGAAATGAAAGGCGTTCCTATTCGTTTGGAAATTGGTCCTAAAGATATTGAAAAAAATCAAGTTGTGCTTGCGCGTCGTGATACAGGAGAAAAAGAAATTGTTTCTATCGATAATTTGCAGACAAGAGTAATACAGCTTTTAGATGAAATACAGCAAAATCTTTTGCAGAGAGCAACAGAGCGTCGTGATTCCAAAACATATGTTGCAAAAACAATGGAGGAATTTGAAACACAAATCAATGAAACTCCTGGTTTTATAAAAGCTATGTGGTGTGGCGACCAGGCTTGTGAAGATGCTATTAAAGAAAAAACGGCTGCAACTTCTCGTTGTATTCCTTTTGAACAGGAACATATTTCAGATACTTGTGTGTGTTGTGGTAAACCTGCAAAACATATGGTTTATTGGGGTAGAGCATATTGATTGAAAATTGTAATTAATTAGAAAAACGAAGTTTTGCTTTGCTCTTTTAAAAGTGAACAATAGTTTGATAATATACTTTTAATATTCTTCATGATTTTAAGTGCATTTTTAAAAATACTTTCTAAATATACTATGTTTAGAAGGTATTTTTTTATTATATTATCTGTTGCAATATTATTGATATAAATATCACTTTCATATCCTGCTCTTAACAGCAAAAGACTTGCATTGATTTCCTTTTCTGGCACCTTTTCTGCATAGAATTTTACAGCTCCATTTATTGTTTCTATTGTAGTATCCATGCCACAATCTCTTGCTGTTTTCATGTCACTTCGGACAATACTAACAAAAGGTATCATTTCTTCTGTTACAATTTGTTCTTCTAAATCAATAGAAACGTCGCCCTCCTCACCCTCTGTAATTTCCTCCCAACCTGTTACTGGTATCACAATATTCTTTTGTATAATTAAGTTTTTTATAATTCCTTCTAAATAGGGAATAGCCTCTTTTTTGATTAACTCCCAAAAACTTTCCTCTGTTACAAATGCGTTTGCCGGATAATTTAATGTGACCTTTACACCATTAGAAACCGCTATTGATACAGGATATCTTCTAACATCTAATGCACCATTTTTATATGCCGTCACATACTGCGGAAAATCTCCTAATGTTGCATAATAAAGAAGTATTTCTTTTTCATCATCTTTAGCAAATATACCAAACTCTTTTATCCAAAATCCTTCTTTTAATCCTCCGTTTAAATCGCTTCTGTATTCTACAATAAATGAAACAATATTTTCTTTTACAACAGGTGATGTAGACGTTGCTTGTGCCACAGGCTCTACTAAATCTGTAAAATAAACTGGACTTTGTCCTTCTTGTACGTTTCCTTTTCCTACCATTACCCTTGTAATTTCTATCTTCTCACCTGCAACTCTTTTAGCAAGTAATTTTTGACCGTCTACTGTTATAATAAATCCATAGGACATTTTACTTTCCCTCCTATTCCTCTAATTTTGGTAATACTGTATTTTCAATACTCCAACAGTTCGCAGAAAAAAACAATTGTGCTTTAAAATCATAGTCGTTTTGTATTTCTGGTAACGTTGTTTCTAAAATAGGGCGAAACACCATACCACCTAAATACAATGCTGTTTCTGGTAAAGGCGTTTCTGATACTGTCGCTGTATTTTGTTTTACCCCTTCTGGACGAGGCACGATATAACCATTATGTACTAATTCCTTTTCTAATTCGGTTAAATCTCCTACTACAACCGTATCCATTGACATATCTTGATTATCTTTTAAATACAATTTATAATCCGGAAAAAGATTATTCCATAATTCGTATACACTCGGAATAGTGCCATTCCATTGATTGATGCCTATTTTTGCTCTGATAACTGTTCTATAAATATCATCTTCTAGTACAGAAGTTTTATTTTTAGTGGGCTGAAAAGATAACTCTCTTTGTCTACCTACCAACTCTCCTAATATATCAAGTTGTTTTCCCTTTGCAGTATCCAAATCAAAACAAATTTGTATTGTTTCCGCACAATGTTCTATATCGCTTATTTTTTCTAAAAGACACTCCAACCATTGTAATAACTTTGGCTTTCTGTGCTCTGGCACAATCAAATCTAAATATTTTTTATTTTCCATTTCAGCACCTACAATACAATAATTTCTATATTTTCTTTTCTTCCTCTTGTGACTTCTTGAAATAATATTTCAATATCCTGTGCTTTTTGATTTTCATTTTCTGTACCTGCTTTTACTTCCACAATAGAAAAAGAAGGTATTTTTAAATCCTGCATAGCATACAACGACACGCCCCATATTGCAGAAACAGACAAGTTATCTCCTATTCTTAAACCATTCAGATATTCTTCAACATTTTGCTTTATTTTTTGTTCTAATTCTACGGTATAGCCGTACAATGCTTTTATGGTAATCGTAACAAAAATGTCTTTATAAACTGGTCTAAAAAATGAAATCACTGTTTCTTCTGGTTTTCCATAAAAATCAAGTGTTGTAACAATTATCTTTTCTGCACCGTATGTTCCTGTACCTGGTGTTTTCCTTAAATAAATTTCCTCTGCAATTTCCTGATTATCTCCGCCTTCTACCACAACTGCTATACTATGTCCGGGAATACCATTTTCATCTGGCACACTATCAAAATTTTCATATACCCTTTGCCTTAAAACACCGCTGATTTCTGCAATACCACCTATTGTACCCTCCAATACTGTTTTAGAAGGTTTACAAGTACTTATATTTTGCCTTGCCCTTAAATTTCCATCTGTTTCAAATGATTGCCCTTTGACAGCGTCTTGTTCATTGATGACGCTTTCCCAACCTGCCGTTGGTGTACCTATTTTACAAATTTCTTTTGCTTTTGCGGTATGGTCGAACTCCTGACAAAAAGCAGTTACTTTTATGGCTCCACTTTCTGGAATCACTACAATATCGGGTAAGTCCCACTTTACCCCTTGTATATCCTCTGCAATGCCATATAATATTTGTGTTTTAGGAACGCCTGTTATCAATACATCACAACTGCTTTTTGTTTTTACTTTTCTTTTCATACCATTTATTTTTACAACGCTGTCCAATGCAGAACCCATAGCTGTTTTGGGGCTTCTACTTTCGTATACACTTTGCAATAATTCCATAGCATCGTATATTTTTGATGCCTGTGCTGATATAATTTCATAGTCCTGACTATCATTTTCTAAATACATATCTGCACCAAAAATAGACTTGGCGTGTTCAACCAAGTCCTCTACAATATCAGTGTATCTGGGAATGTGTATTCCTGTTTCATCAATATAAGGTTTGAAATAACTCAAAAAAGCACCTCCCCAATATCTACGGAAATATCGCCGTATATCGTTTCTATAACACATATAGCAGTATAAACACGATTTTGAAATGTACTTTCATAGCTTTTTATTTGTTTGACGTCTTTTGTTTCGGCAATTCGCTCTGAAATTAGTATATCTATCATTTCCCGATTTTCTCCATAAGTCCCTAATATTTTTTCAAATAAGGGCAAGCCATCTTCTGTATTTTCCCACCATTGCCCATATAATAAATGTAGTCTTGTTCTAATTGCCTGTGCAACGGCTTCTTTCCCCTGTTTCATGGTGTTTTGCCCTAGTGTATAATCTCCCTGTTCATCTATTACTCTGTACTGCAAAAAATCACCTCTCATTTTGGTACTTGTGTATTGCCGTTTCCTGTTTCCACACCACCATGTATATGACTTGCAAATGAAATACCGCCAATATTTGTATTTCCTGTAATTTCTAAATCTCCATTTATCATCGTATTTCCTTCTATTCTGATGTTTTTTGATTTTAATACTATTCCCTGTTCTGATATTTGAATGTAATCTGTACCACTATCGTTTTGAAGTCGTACCCCTTCCATAGAAACATTTTTTAATGCTTTTGGTACACTTGTAATACCTAATATTGCGCAAGCATCCGATAAATCATGTCTTCTTTTTTCAGCTTGATTTTGTACTCCTCCTGACTGCCACCAGCCGTCAATACACATATCTGAAAATACAAGTAAACATTCATCACCTGCTTTTACGGGAAATGTCAAACTGTATCCTCCTGCTCTTGGGAATTGTACAGGGACATCAGAAAGCTCGGGTAATGCTGTAAAAATTCCTTGTAATGTATCTTTGATAGCAGGTTGTACGGATGCCGTTTGTTTTTGACTATCAAATTGTACTATGATTGCAGGTATCGCTACACGCATATTATTAATATAATTTTCTGTCATAGATTTTAATGATTCTTCTGTATCTCCAATCAACTCACTAATGTTCATATTTTTCTCCTATCTCATAGAATCTCCTGTTATTGGAACAGCTCCAGACTGTGCGACCGCTGTAAACTCTGTATACCATTCATCACCTCTTGTATCACCTTTGTGCGTCAATTTAATAATTTTAAATATTCCAGAGCCTTCTACATTTTTAACTCCATTTTCTTTATCAACTTTTTGACGCTGTATGGAACTCAAATTTACTGAAACCATTTTATTTAAGTCTAACAAAGGATTTAAAAGACAAGTCACTTGTATTCCTTCTTCTGTTTGTTCTGGCTTACCGATTAAACCACTTTTGCCGTTTAGTTTAATGACCTCATTTGTAGATAAATCCATTGCTTTTACAAAATCAATTTTGTTGTTGTTAATATAAAAAGCGGCTTGTTCACTTTTTGCTATTTGTCTGAAATAATCCCTTGTTAATCCAAAAAGTGCCTTTCCTCTTGGTAATGCCGTTTGACTTAAATTATCCGAAATCTGCCCTAACTCTAAAGCATTTGAAGATTGTTTTGTCATATTTTCTAATATATTCCTTGTTGTTTGCCCTGCTCTAAAAGACGCATTGATAATACCCTTGTTATAAAACAAATCTCCGTCTTGTGATATTAATGTTAATGTATAAGTTGTGTTATCTTCCTTTCCTCTCAAAGGCTGTACAATATCACCTGAAAAAATAAGACCATATTGTTGGTTTTGATAACCAGCTTCCAATATAATCTTTGCTCCTTCTTTTATAATGCTGTTTTCTGTTTGTGCTGATAAATTATATAATACAATCTCCGAATAATTAGGCGTTTCTGATATAGATTTTTCAATTCGGAATGTGCATCTTAATTCAGACACATCAATACCTACTCCATTTACATCGCTGACAATGACTCTGTATTTTCTTCCAAAAAGGACATTCTCCTTAAATTCATTCAATGGTGTCCCCCCAAACTAATATAAAATCAGTACCTAAATTTGTAATATCAGGATTTTCTTTCTTAATAGAATCATTGATTTTAATAACATACATAGAGCCGATTTGCAAATAACTATATTGTTCTAATACATTTGCCGCTGGATATTCACTTGCTAGTAAAGGTAAACCAGAAAGTATTGTTTCCCCTTTATCATTATTGATGTCTATATTCCAATATTCTCCTATACTGTTGTATCGTACTGTAAGTAAAAAGGAAATGTTTTTGTTGTCAATGGGTATTTTTACATACATTTGTTGGTTCGGTTCTGTTGTAAGCGGTATCATACAATAATTATATTCTTGCATATTTTCACCAGCTTTCTAAATTCCAGATAACGTTCTTAGTATTGATTTATGAACAACTTTTTCTTCCACTTTTTTCTGTACTGGTTTTGAGATGTTTTGTTTTGCCACTGGCTGTACCGTTCCCTTTTTGGTTGTGCCTGTTTTTTGAGGCTCTGCACTTGTTTTATTTTCTATTAAAACAGTTTGTGTTTTCGCTGTAATGATTTCCGTTAATGTTACTGTTACCTTTAAACCAAATAGCGTTGTATAATCATCTGGTGCTGTAATATTTTCAATCAACATATTTTTGTATGTTTTTAGTCTTGTATGTACTGTTAAAGGTTGTCTTTCTGCCTGTAATTTTAAAAGAGTATCGTATGCACTGACAGAACGAGTATATTTTTGTTGAAATTGTCCAGATACATAACTAACACAAGCGTCACTCATACCAATTTCCATTGTAATTGTTTGAGGTTCTAAATAGGCGTGGTCTGCAATATTTGCTCCTTCTTCTACTGGGTGACTTGTTATGGTTAGTTTGCTTGTGTGGTCTACCTTCAAAAAAGCGTCAAAAAAATAGCTTTCTATATTTGTTTTGATTCCTACTAGTTGTGGTATATTTTCTCCTGTAAAAGGTGACATTCCATATGAAGCCATATTCTACTCCTTTCTATAACAAAAAAAAACACCTACTCATTCAAGTAGATGTTTTTCAAAATAAATCACTATGTGTTCCTGTTCTTGTTAGAGTAAGTATCAATGTGTTATGATTTATTTTATAAATTAATAGCCAATCGGGCATAATATGACATTCTCTATGTCCTTGATAATTGCCAGATAAATTATGGTCTTTATATTTTGGTGGTAATGGCTGTTCATTACATAACATTTTTAAAACTTCTTCTAATAATTTAGGAGAATATCCTCTTTTAATAATGGTTTTATAATCCCTTTTGAATTGAGTAGAATATCGAATATCAAGCATTTAAATCCTCCATCAATTCTTCAACACTATGAAAATGTCGGCTTAAGTTTCTCTCATTGTTGACATCGTCAATTGCTTGTAATGTTTCTTCATTCGGAATAGAAAGCGATACTTCAAAAGGAATTCCTCTCTGTCTAACCATTGTTTTTGCAAAAATATTGATAGCAGTTGTCATAGTTAATCCTAGTTCATTACATAAAGCGTCAAATTGTTTTTTTAAGTTTTCTTCCATTCGTATATTTACATTTGTTTGTGCCATAAATAACACCTCTTTCAATTTTATGTGTTTATTATACTATTATTTATTGACAATGTAAATATATTTATAGTACTCCCTGCAAATTTCGTATTCTCTTTTGTACTGTTCTATCAACTGCTCTTGCCGTTGATTCTGGTTTGCCTGATGTATCATGTATGGTATATTTTGATGTCATATCAATATAATACTGATTTGACACATTTTGATTATTTGTCTGATATGTTGTAGTTGTTAAACCTGTTTGCAGTTTTGCCATATTGCCTGCTACTTGCTCTAACATTCCTTTTGCTTTTTGTATTTGTTTTGGCTGAAATCTCGAAAGCCCTAAATAGTCTGCACCTTTCTGCAAAAGTTGTTTTGCTCTATCTTTTTTTGTTAATGGTACAATCAATTCTGGCTGATTTCCTTCTGCAATTTCAGCTATTTGGTGTTGTGTAACAAGTCCGCCTTCTGCATAACCATTTTCACTATTCCCACCAAATACAAAATTTTTCACACCATTTAATTTATCTCCTATACCATTAAAACTACTTTTTATTTTAGTAACTTTTGTTTCAAACCAATCTACTATGGGCTGAAAAACATTTTTAATATTATTTACTGCCTCTGAAAATTTTTGCTGTATATATTGAGGAATACTTGAAAATTTATTTTTGATGTCATTTACTTTACTTTGAAACCAATTCACAATAGGAGAAAATACTTGTTTGATTGCAGAAACGACTTTAGCAATGAGATTTTTAAAAAACGCAACAATGTTATTCCAAATAGCAACAACAGCTTGATACGCACCATCAAAATCTCCTTGTATCAAACTTTTTACAGCAGAAAAAATTAACTTGATATTTTCCCAAAGCATATGAAAAAAATCTATTATGATACTGATAAAATTCTCTACTGTTGTAGCGATTGCCTGAATAATTCTGCCAAAAAAGGAATCTGAATCTGCAAATTTATTTTTAAAATCCTCCCACTTTTGCAGTATGAAATGAATTGCTTCTGTCATAATGTCTTTTACTTTATTTCCAAATGCAATAAAAAAAGCCTTTACTTTATCCCAATTTTTTATAACAAGTATTGCAATGGTAATGAGCGCAGCAACTGCCAATACAATCAATCCCATAGGAGAAGTAAAAAAACTGATTGCAGAACTTATTCCTTTTACAATTATAGAGCCTACACTCTTTATTACTTTTAATGCTGTTTTTGCTATTTTTGTTCCATATTTTACAATAGTACCGACTACCTTTTTGCTCGTACTTGCAATACTTTTTACAACATCACCAGAATGAACTAGCAAATTTTTAAAATCCTGCCACTTTTCTTTTAAATTTGTAATTTTATCCCCAAGTGACTGTATACCGTTTTTGATTCCTTTACCAATTTTCCAGCCTAAAAAAGCAATGCCAATACCTTTTATAATACTTTCTGAATCACTGATTTTATTCAGCCATTGTAGTATTATTTTAATCGCACTTACAGCACCATTTAGTAAATCCAAAAACAAAGGCAGTCCAACAGATACTATCCATTCTAAAAATGTCTTGCCTTTTCCTCCGAAAGTATCTAAAAATGCCCTGCCTACATTTTTTAAAGTATCTAATACTAAAAATAGTATCTCTTTTAAATTTACAAATAATTTTTTTATTTTTTCAATAGAACCGCTGTCTTGAAATTGTTTAAAAAGGTCTTTTATCGCATTCTTTGCATTTAATATCCATTGTCTGATAGATTCCATGGCGTTAATAAAAAACTGTTTAAACTTTTCTATTGCACCACTATCTTTTAATGTATTGTAAATATCAATCAGTTTTTGCCATAATCCGCCAAGTAAGGCATCTCCACCATCTACATAAACGAAAAAATCTTCCAGCAAAAGCAGTGCGACTGTAATAATAAACATCAATTTTCCTATTGGTCCTGCTCTAATAAATAATGCTAATGCAGCCAATAACGCTGTTACTATTTTAATTTCTTTTGGTATCATATCAAATATTTTTCTGATAGCGTCAAATATTGCCTTTGCACCTCTTATGACAGTAAGCCCTAGCTTTACAACAGAGGAAAGAAAAAATCCCATACCTTTCGACCATTTTGGAATATTTTTTAATATGACATCATTCAAACTACCAAATAGCTGTTTTGCCTTTTCCAGAGGCTGATGCAAATATTTCATGGTATAATGTCCTATCCATGTAAGAGCAAGCATACCTACTTGTTTCAGCCTTAAAAATTCTACTTTCATATCACTTACTTGCTGTACCCCTGTGGACATATCTGGAATTTGTACTTTTTGAGCGTCCTCTTGCAGTATTTTAAACTGTTTCTGCAATTCTTCACTTGCCTCTATATCCTCCATAGATACGCCCATAGCGTCAAGTGCCGTTTTCAAACGATATGCTTCTTCTTGGCTTTTTCCTATTTCTTCGGCATAGTCTGCTATTTCTTTTTCTGCATTTGAGATATGATTCAAAAATTTTGCTACTCCTACACTTGTTGCACCAATCAATGAAACCACTGCTACACCTGCAACAGCAAATTTTTTAGCAAAACCTTTTACAAAACTGCTTACTTCTCCATCCGCTTCATCAAGTGCTTCTCCTAATTTTTCAGTAAAATTATCCTGCATACCAAGTGATACAAGGTATTCTTTAATATATTCAGAAGCCGGCATTTTTTCTCACCTCCTTTTGCTGTTCCATATATTGATATTCTCGTTTTTCATTTTCATTTTTAACAATCATGACTTCTGTCATATCAAGCAAATCATCAAGTGTATAGGTTCCGTCCCATGTTTCATGTTGTTTCCAATATCCAGCTAATACAGGAGCATACAACATTTCATCTACATTTTCACATTTTGCTTGAATGTATCCACAATCGGACTGAACTTGGAACGCCAAAGGTTTCCGTCGAAAAAACCCTCATAATTAAACAATAATACTTCTATAACTAAGCGTAATGTCAATACAACGTCTGTATCAATATCTGTAATACCATAAGTACCATCTATATTTAAAACATTTGCTGCACCTGCTGGAAGTATTTCAGAACAATGTTGCAATGACATATCTATCACTTTATCTAAATCTTTATCATCCAATACATCAAGACAATTTTGTATTGCTAAAAATAGTTCATTTTCTTTTACAGTTTCTACTTTTTTTGTTTTTGTTTCTTCAAAAAATACAGAAAAAGCCGGCAATGACTTTGCTAATATTGTTTTTGCTAACTTCAAACTGGATTTTGCACTCATTTTTTTAATTAAAAATACCCTACCATCTACTTCTATCCTTTTTGTATTCTCATTCATATTAAAACACTCCTATCAATATTCTTGTAAATCTCCAGCTAAAAATGCCCATGAAATTTGTTGTCCTGTTTGCTGATATGCTCCATCTGGTTTTTTCTGAAATGACATATTTGTTGCGGTATGTGTTACGCCCATTACTTTACTTTCTGCCATTAACGATATTTGAGCCCATTCAGAAGACGGCGCAGTATACAAATAGTTAAACATTTTTCTTAAAAAAGCATTTGCTTGTGATGTTTGTTGTACAGATATAGTAACTGTACCATTTCCAGCTTTTATTTTTGATGTCATGACAGAGCCGTCTGACGCTACATCATGTGCAGAAGAATCATTTGCCATAGCAAATGTAATAGAGCCAAGTCCTGTACCTTGAAAAACAAACTGTCCTACCGATGGGTGAGATAATACAACAGATAAGTCCTCAAATGCATATGTACTATAATTCATTTTGTTCCCTCCTTTACAATAAAAAAAGCACCTGCATTATAACAGACGCTTTACAAATCTTAAATTCAATATTTTGATAATCACGAGATAATCACGAGATAATCACGAGATAATTTAAATATTAAAATCCTTTAAAATACAACATTTTTTCAGTAATTTTTATAATAATTTTTTGATAATCACGAGATAATCACGAGATAATCTGATATTATCCATCATAATTTTAAGTCATTCTTTTTTTTAACTCATCCATAAGTATTTGAAATTTTGTTAAAAATTCTGTGCTTTCAATACCAATAGTATATTTTGTTGAGGATGCATTTCCTAATTTTGTGATTAGTTTATTCTGTTCTAAACTTTGTATTGCTTTCCTAACCTTATATTCTGTCATCTTTAATGCATTTTTAATAGAATTAACAGATTGTGGATTGTCCATTTTGATAATGTATCGTAAAATATCCTTTTCATCAGACAATAAATCTGGATAGGAATCTGGTAAATCAATGTTCCATACTTTTATTTCTGTACGTTCAATATCTGTTAAAATTTCTGGTCCTCTAAAATTATTTTGCATCGCAGATTTATAAATCAACGCTCCTCCAAATCCTTGTCGTTCAGAAAGACCTAATAATCTAAATAGTTTCATAATAATTTCATTCCGTGGTCGAGATTCCCCTCCAGTTAAAAATTGTTCTTTTGAAACAAGCATCTTTCCTGGATTTACAAATTGAAACCATCCATCATATACATCAATTTTTGTTGAAGGATATCCTTGTACATAATCAGCATGTGCCAAACAATTTATGAGACATTCTCTAATTGTTTCATCAAAATCCGATAATGGAATTCTTTGTTGATTTTCATCAAGTCTAAAAGATTCTTGTAATATTATTTTCATTTTTTCATATACAATATTATAAAAATTATATATGTTCATTTCATAGTCACTTGGTTCATCATCTGAAACACGGTCTAACCATCTTGGATTATTTCCTTGTTTATTGAAAAAATCTAAATGATAATGTGGAAAAAGTTCCTTTATAGAATTATACTTACCTAAAAATAACAATGTTCCACGCTTAATTTTAATTTTTTTTGTATGGCGGTCTTTATAGCAAGCTCCTATTTCTATTAAAAAATCTTTATTTTCCATTTTAATATAGTCTTTTTTAGGAAATCTCTTATTTACTCTTTCCTTATAAGTTATCACAGTTTCCAAATCCAAATCTTCCATTGTAAAATCTTCTGCTGGCAAATTATCTTGTATTGGTTGTGCATTTCTCATAAATGTAGATAATTCTTCTTTTGTAGCTTTTCTATCTCCATCTCCGGTACGAATCCAAGAATTTTCTAGTTTATTTCCTATATAAACAGGTTTCATGCTTTCTGGTGCTTCCTTTACATATATTATAATAATAGTTTTCCCATCAATAGTATATGTATTCACATCTTGGTTGTTGATATTTTTATAACTTACCTTATTTGTATTAGAAAGCTGATCCCACAGACTAGTTAATATTTTTTCAGCATTTCCTACACCAACAATATCATTATAAGGGTTTCCTTCTACTATTCCTAAAACAATATATCCACCAGATGTATTAGAAAAAGAAGAATAAGTATCCCAAAAAGCATTTGGCAATTCATTAGCTTTTTTTAACTCAATAGAATATTTCTCATGAACATTAAGTAATTTTTCTTTTTTTTCTACATCAGTCAAATTTTCTAAATTAAAATCATTTAGCATTTTTGGGTTCCTTTCTACTTTTATGATATTGTTAGCAAATAATATATAAAATTTTTTGTATAAAAAATAAATTAGTTTACTATATTTCTAGAATAGAGTATACTACAAATTTTCTTCTATTTCAACAAAAATTACCTATTTACATCAATCTGCAATACAACTGAATGTACTGCACCTGCTAATTTTAGAGGGGTATAAATAGGTGGTGCAATTCTAGCATCTCTATCCGCTTGACTTTGTTTTGAAATAGGCTCTGACAATATCATATATCCTTCTGGCATAGTATCGCCTTGTGACAATTCCAATATATCAGGACCATTCCATATACCTGGAGCAATAAAGCCAATTTTGACAGCTTTATCTAAATCCGATTTCATTGCCAATTTAATAGACAATACTCCTGCTTCTGTCTGTGGTATTTTCGGTCTGCTTTTGAGTAAATCCATAATGGACATTTGCATATTGTTTGCAAGCATATCCAAATTTAATATTTCATCAAACCATGTACCATCTGACATCACACCGCTTTCAAACATATTGTAATCATCATCACTCCCACGGCTGACATAATAATTACCATTATTTTTTACTAAATTTGTTACTTGTTGGCTTGATAAATCCTCTGGTATAACACCTACTTCTGTTTTAAATTTCAATGTATAAGCACTATTTATGGTTGCTGTATTTGCTCCCATAGCATAGCCCATAATAGAAACTACTGCATATTTTGTTTGAGAATACTGTCCTATACTTCTGCGATAACTTTTTTGTTTCAATATCTCAAATATATTTTCCTCTGCTCCTTCTATGGTATCGCTATCATTCGTTGTAAAAAATTGTATACAAGTTGGATATGCTGTTTCAACATAACTTGCAATATCTAATATTTCCTGTTTTGTTGCGTCACAATAACTGACTGCGTACCAATCTGTATTTTTCGCTCTACAAGCCTGTAATGCTTGTAATATGGTTTCCGATTCTTTTATTTCTTCTGCTTCTTCTGCTGCTTTTGTTTTTTTGGACTGACTATTTAATTGGTATCTTCTGCCAACTGCTAAACGGCTTGGTTTTTTCTCTGCCGAAAAATATAGCTGTGCTGCTTGATATTCTGGCTTATCCTCTGTAAATCCAGCCTGTACCATTTCCTCCAATCCATTAAATACAATAACTCTTTTTTCTATTGGTATTACGTCACTATCTCCTATTATCAATGCTACATTAAATCCTTTTCTGACTGCTGATTTTGGAGATAAATTGATAATTACTTTTACAATGTCATCTAATTTCAGATTTGACACTTTTTTTCAACTCCCTTCCATTATTTGTTACTGTCATTGCTGTAACAGTTACGCTTTCTATGGATTTAATCGGTTCTTCTCTACGAACATATTCATAAAATACCACTGTCACATCAACTCTGTTCCACCATTGCCCATTGATGAGTTCAGGGACTCTTTTGATTGCTTGTATAGGTGGTACAACAAAAAAGTCATGCTTCTTGAGATATTCTCTTATTCTTTCCCTTTTAAATCCATCTCTAATATCTCTTGCATGTTCATAGGCATTTGGACCATAATTAACAAATAAAACAGTATGAATATCGGTGTGCTCGTCTACCTCTATGAAATCTCTTTTTTCATTATCCAGTTCATAGGAAATATCACTTAAACCATTATAACTACCATCTTGAGGCAATTCATATATAAAACATACATCTTCATTTCTTTTCCATGTTGGAGCAGTATCAGACTGTTTATTTTTAAAATCAGTGCCCCAAGGAAATCGTATTCTTTTTTGATTTTGTTTTTCATTTGGGTTCTTATTCCATATTTGAAATACTGCAATACGAAATATATTTTCTATTTCTTCTGCTGTTTTTATTTTATTCATTGTCCACCTCCACAGCAAAAGCCCTACAATATCCTCCTGAATATTGCCAATTTTTTACTTTGATTACTTTATATTTTTTACTACAATATTCTATGACATCTGAAAAAAGTTCCTCTTGTTCCTTTTCTTGTGTTACAAATATTTCATCAGGATAGGCACATAAAAATTTCATAATATTTTTTTGTCTGTCACCTGTGTCTAACTGCTCTAATTCTTTCTCACTGGCTGGCTGCACTACGCCTGTATAACAAAGACTTTTTTCTTCTTTAAAAAGAAAACGTCCATTTTCCCATATTCCTTTTTTTCTATGTACAATGAAATTTTCTGCAAAATCACTGTCTTTTATCAATTCTGATACCTCAATCATCATTATCCCTTCTTTTTTACAATGTGTGTAATTGATTTTCGTAATTGACCAGTATCAATTAAAGGCTTGCTGCTACCCTTTTGCTTTATGGTACTTTCTGCATTTCTCGCCCAATTATTTTTAGGATTCGTGAACCAACCTTTTGCAGCATTTTCTCCTTGTAATCCGGCTTTTTCCATACCAGACATTGCACCGCCTGTATCTCCTTCTAATGCCTTTAATATTGCCTCTTTTAACAATGTACCAATTTCTTCTTTACTGTCTTGTATTGCTGGCTCTATCACTGGTCTAGGTGGTATGTTATTTGCAGGAGAACCATTTGTATGAATATAAAGTAATTCTGCATTGGTAACGCTTCCTTCTTCCCTATCTGTTTCTTCTTGCGGAATACCAATAAGTACATCTGTTTTTCTTAACTCTTTGATACTTTTTTGAATGGCTTGTATTTGTCTGTCTGTTGTTCGTATTTCTCCTAAAAATTCAAATAGCTCCATAATTATCCCCTTTTCATGGTACAACAAACATACCTTTCCCATATAATTTTGCCAACATAGCTAATTGTGTACCATAAGCAGTCATTGTCCAGCCTCCCCATTCAGACAACCCTTGTAATGCTGTGGAATAATCATAGCTGACGGAAACACCGTCTACTGTTTTACTTGTTACAAGTCCCTTTGATTGTGCTGCATGAATAACAGATTGCGCTGTACTGTCGCTGAAAGACTGTAAATAAAGTGTACAAAAATGTGCTGTAAAAAGACTGATAGCAATTTGAAAGCCATTCCTCCAACGAGAATATTTTATACAGTGATGGGCAAAATCTAAATACATTTGCATGATTTCATTTGGTAATACTGTTTCAAATTGAGGGTATATTTTTAAAAAATCAGACATTACAAAAGGTGGATTTTCTCCGCCTATATCAATCGCTTTCATAATCAATCACCTGCTTTTATTGTGCTGGTTCTTGTTCCTCTTTTACTGGTGATTCTTCTTGTTTTTCCTCTTGTTGTAATTGTTTTTGTTTTTCTTCTATTTCCTTTTTCAATTTAGAAATACCTAATGTCTGCCATTTTTTAATGTCAAGTTGTTTTGCCTGTTCCCTTAATTCTTTTTCTTCTTGTGTCATACCATCATTTTCAAGTTCTTTTTGCTGTTTGGTATCTGCAATCACTTGTATAGAGCCATCTTTTAATGCTAGTTCAAAAAGAAGGGTATCTTTTACCCAATCTGGTACATCTTGAAAATTCATTGCTTTTGTAATGACAGATTTTGTATTTTGTTTTTCAAATTGAAAAGCCTTTTTTGTAAATATTCTCATAATTTTACCCCTTTCTGATTAAATACCATCAATATACTGTATTGGTTGCAAATATAAAAATTCTACCTGTCCGAATTGTGCAATAAATGCAGACAAATAAGACAATTGTGTTACAGAAGACTCTACTTGAGAACGTGTCAAAGGTACTGTAATAGAAAATCGAATTTTATCTTCATCATTCACATAGGCAATCATTCTATCTGTACCGCCTGTACCTGCTCCCTTCAAAAATGGACAAGGTGCAATACAAAGTGTAATACCTTGTTCTTTTCCAATATTATTTTCTAATAAATAACTCAATATAGATTTACTTGCGTCATTGGATACTTTTCTTTCTACCAATGTACTATATTGTTCTGGTGGTATTAAAATGTGATTTGCCATACCAGATAAATCATATTCTGAATTTACCCATGTTGCAGTAATCGCTCCATTGATGTCTGATAATATTTCATCTGGTGTCTTTTTTGTCCACGCTGTTGTAGTACCGTCTGCTGCTGTTGCTGCCGTTTTTGTAATTACATTAGGATTGTTTACAAGCCCATAAGTACCATATTCTGCAAAACCTTCATATACATTGATGTCTAATGTTTTGTCATATACCAACTTTAAGCCATTGTTTAATATGCCTTCTAAATCTCTACCTATTTTTTGAAGTTTTTGCTGGTCTATAAAAGGTACTCTTAAAACGTGCCCCCAGTTAAATACTTTGTATATTTCTTTGCTAATATCAGCTTGCATAATAGGTAATTCGTTTGTTTCTCCTCCCATAATGCCATTACTGTTACCACCTGTTGTAGCATAGGAAACATCATATGCAGAAGTATATTCTACAAAACCGCCTCCTGTTTTTGCTACAATATCCCTAGCCCACCATGTACGAGAAAGTGGTTCTCTTAATTTAGGGTCTATCTTTTCAAGCTGTCCTTCTAAAAATGCCATACCAGAAGCAATCGCACCACTATCTAATGTTCTCCTGCCTTTTACATTCAATATTTGCTGTGGAAAATTTCCTTTTTTAAAATTTACCATATGTTATTCCTCCTATATTCTTCTTGACAATATTGTAATTTCTGCAATATTATTTTTGTCTATTTGTCCTGTTGTAAAAATAACATTTTCTAATACTATATTGCCCTCATATTGTTCTGCCTCAAATTCTCCTATCACACCTGTATCATTTTCTTCTACTCTAACATAGACTTTACCGCCTGCTTTTGGTGTACCTATATTGCATTTTACTGTAGCAGTACCTCTTGTTAATATGCTACAAGTATCACCAGAATGATATGTAGCTTCAGATGTAAAATAATTTGTTGTTTGTTTTACTTCTCTTATTGCAATACCAATACATTGCTCTTGTGTATTTTCTTCTCCTATTTTTTGTATTGTGTTATCCTCATTTAATACAACAGCTTGCCCAAATAATATATCTGTTTCCCCTTGTTTTACTACTCTTGAAACAATGATATTATCTCTATTTCTTGAAACATTTCCTGCATAACCTAAATCAAAATTTTTTCCTATTGCTTTTCCAGACATTGTTTTTCCTCCTTGTTTTATAAATGAAAATATTCCTTATTTCTTCTGTTGTAGTTTATATAAAGTTTTTTATGTTTATTGTGTGAATATTTTCCAAAGTTCTTTGTCAAACTTTCTTTCAAGAAAGTTTGTAGTGTGGATTTCTTTGCTTTGCAATTTGTTTTCCTAATTGGCTGTCATCATACTTTTTGCTGTCTTGTGTAATAAATTGTGCGCTATGTTTTTGTTTTACATTCATAATAGTAGCATAACCATTCTTTTTTGGTGTTCTACTTTTTCCAGAAGTAATACGTGCCATTTTTATCAAAGAATCTGTTACTGCTTTTTTCTGTTTACCATCTTTCATTTTTGCTATGACAGGACGTATATTACGAATGAGTTTTAACATAGCCTTTTTATCTGCTACTGTTGCTGTAGTTTCTTCTTCAGATGTTTCTATGTCATCATCTTCGGTTATGTCATCATCCTCCATAACATCATTATCTGCTGTTACTTCGTCGTCATCTGCCGTTACTTCATACTCATCTTCCATAATATCATCATCTGCTACTATATCCTCATCACTATCAGAAGCAATTTCATTTACAAGTTTTTGTTCCAATTTCGAAAGAGGGTCATTTTGTTGCTGATTTGCCATTTTTAATGTACTAATTTCATCTTTTAGTGCTTTCATTTCTTCCAATATTTGAGAAAGTACATCATCATCTGCTGTTGCTTTGCTTTCTTCTACTGCTGTTTCATCATCTTGCGTGATTTCTTCATCTTGTACTTCGTTGATAGCTGTCACTACTTCTTCAATTTCTTCTGGTGAAGCGTCTTTTGCAAAAGATGGAAATAGTCTTGCAATAATTTGTTTTGTATTTTTCATTTTTGGCATATTTTTTCGCACTCCTTTATATTGTTTATTGTGGTCTAATATTCTTACGCTGTGACCTGCTCTGCCTTCATCTACTAACGCAACATGATTTCCTGTGATATTTATTTGCAATACATTACCATTTTCATCTACACTATAATCACAAGCATAGCCACAACTGATTTCTCTTTTTCTACCGCTTTCGATTTCTTCTATTACTCTTTTGTCATACACTACAATATCTGCAAGCAGCTTATCCGAAAAATCACCCTCTCCACGCCTGACGTTTGTAACATGACCTCTCATATATTGCTTATAATTTTCAGTTGTTACAAAGTCTGTTTGTTCAGGGTGGTCGTCTGTAAAGGGCTTTCCTTCAAAACTGGCTATTGTTTTGGGAGAAAATACTTCTTGCTCTGTTCTGACAACTTCCACTAATACATTTTCGTATTCTTCCAGCCCTAGCTCCTCACCTAAATATTGTTGTGCCCCTACTTTTGCAATAGGTACATTTTTACAAACTAAAAAGCCTTCTGGTGTTCGCATTCTGTTTTCGCTGATACGACTACCATAAAAGGCTCTTTTATCTTTGCATATTCTATTTTGTAAGTACAAATATATATTCTCCTTTCTACATGATTGTTAAAAATTCTGATTTTTTCATTTTTATTATTCTGCCATTACAATACACTTTGCAAGGAAATTTTATAAAACGAATGTCCACAATAGGCTCTGCATAACATCTGCAATTAAATATTTCCCCAGCGTGATATTTGCCATAATTATATTTTGATTTTGATAATTGTTCTGGAGAAGGAGGGTCTCTCCAGTTTATCAGTACACCTTCCATATGTTTATGTGCATTTCTGACTCTTTCATCTTGAGATGTCCTCCAAATATACCACTGAATATTTAACGTTTCTGCTCTTGCCCTTGTGAGTGCAGATTGTGCCTTGCTGACTTCTGTTCTTGCGATACAGTTTGCATTTGCCTTTGATTTTTCTGGAAATTTTATTTTAATTTCCTCTGCTAATTCCTCTGCTCTTCTGCCTTTTGTAGTTTCTTTCTCAATATATTTCGTAATATCACTTGCAATATCCAAAGGCAATGTTTTTATCAATGTAGCATTTTGCTCTATCAATTTTTGTATAGCATTTTGCATTATGACGTTGTTTTTCTCTTTTTCGAGTGCCTCATAAATTTCATGCCCCTTTGTATTTTGTTCTGCTGCTTTTCTCCAATTTTCTTTGTTTTTTTGATAAACAGATGTTACCATTTGTAAAGCAATCTCTTGACAATACTTTTCAAAAGAATGTTGTCTTGCAATGATATTTAATAGATTTATCATTTCATTTGCATTGTTTTGATTTGATATTGCTTGAAAAAACTGTTGTTGTATTACATTTAATATTCTTTCATAATTTCTTTCTAGCCTTTTACTTGTTTTCCATACTGAAAAATACTTATTCTTATTATTCATATTCTGTTACTCCATTTTGTAAAAAAGAGGGCGGTTGTATTAAGTTCTCTGTTTGAAATGCGGTTTCATCACTTGCTTTTTCAATATCTTCATCTGTAATATTTGTCCACATACCTGTATTTTCAGAAGATTGTCTTAATTCTTTTAATGCTGTTTTTTGACTGATTAAACCAGAATTATATACTTCTATAATTGCAGACGCTGTTTGTTGTGCAAGTGTTTTTCTTTCTTCCTCTGTCGGACGTCTGCAAGTATTAAATTCTATTTCCAAGTCATCTGGTACAAAACCAAATGCAGAAATACATAGTATAGGTAATAATTTTTCTAGTACAGGACGTAGGCAAGCCTCTTGTTTTTGCTCTATGCTATCATAATAATTTTGCATATCGCTTTCACCGGTTGCATTCATACCAGCAGGGGAACGTCCGAACAGTTTTGTAACAGGCATTTCTGCTGCTCCAGCCACATCCATCATAAATTCAGAATAAATGTCAGATAATCCACTAAATGTATATTGTTTGGTATCAAATGTGTCATTTTTACCTATTACCTGCATACTATTATTATTCATCATTTCATTCATAAGAGTAAGCGTTTTATATAAATCTCCCAGCACTTGCTCGTCCATCAAGGCAAGCTGTTCAAATCCGTCCATTTGATATACTTTTAAATTTGCCGAAAATATCAGTGTAGCAATATTCCAACTTGTGTTATCTCTTTTTTTCAGTTCTTCATAAATGTGTTCCAGTTCTGAAGCACCCCAATAACTTTCCATTAGTTTCTCAATATAAGGCAAATCTCTGTTTATAAATCTTACCACTCTGCTATGATGTACTTTTACTCCTGTACCAATGGCGTCGGAACGAATATGATAATACATAGGCAAACCAAAATCAATATTATTGCTGTCCTCTACAATATGCATATCTGTATAAATACCATTCCATCTATCTAATATCAACAATCCCTTAAAACAGCCAGGCAAAAGGCTATCTAATTCTAAAGGCTTATCAAGCATATCTTCTTGTCCTTGTATCATAATTACACCAGCTGCACCGCCGTATAATCTAGCCCAGCGTAAACCTTCTAATATTTTTGCTCTTAATTGTGTATGTCTTTCCAATACCGTTATTTTTTTCATAGCGTTAGGGGATATTTGTGACTTTATTTTATACCAGTTTTTTACCATATCTTCAGCCACAACATCTACAATACGCCTTACAATCCAATGTTCTCTATACAGTATATTGAGTAAATTCCAGTCAAAAGATAATCTGTTACTTTGATATTCTGTACCTTCTAACAAATTTGTTGTATTTTGTCCCATTCTTGCAGAAGGATTAGAAAAACCATCAGACATTATTTTTCTTTGTAATAATTTTTCTAATAAAAATGTATTGATATTGTTGTTTTTATTGGGAGAACGTATTGTATTTTTACTGTCATTTGTTTTGATTTTCTTTTTTCTACTCATTTTGCAAATCTCCTATTTGGCAATATTGTTTTTATAAAATATCTTGTTGCGTCCATAGCATGGTCACCTACTTTTAAAGGTTCTTCTTTTCCATGTTCCTGTGCTTTTGTATTCCATACATAACCCTTTACTTCTTTCAGCCAGTTAACACATTTTACATTTACTTTTATTCTTCCTCTGTCTATCATTGTAGCAACAAGCCGTATTCCTTCTATAGCAATCCTATAAATTATTACCTTAAACCAACGGCAGAAAACCAGCCAATACAATCAGATGTTGTTATTTTTAAAAAAGCAGTTTTAATAGCGTCTGTGAGCATAGAAATATCTCTTACTTTACTTGTACGCAAAATAGATTTTATTTTTGACCACATCATTTCTATTGGATTAAAATCTGGACTATATGCAGGTAAATACAATAATGTTAAATGTTTTTCTGAATGATTTATGATTTCCGAAACTTTTTTTACATGATGAGAACGTATATTATCCATTACTATAATGTCTCCCTCATTCAGTGTTGGTATAAGTATATTTTTTAAATATTCTACAAACTTGTCTCCTGTTGTTCCTCCACTATAAGTGGTATATGCACTTTCTCCATTGATTCTTATTGAAGATAAAATAGTAGTATTGGTAGGTGTATTTAACGGTGTTTTATCCACACAACGAGTGCCACCAAGAGAACGCCCATAAATTCTTGTCATGTTAATATTTACTCCACTCTCGTCCACAAATACCATTTTTTCTGCATC
>ERZ808049.304-NODE-304-length-32415-cov-22.292844_pt1 | contig 32415 bp, 38 predicted proteins | sample MGYA00380198_ERZ808049 | MGnify/ENA primary metagenome ERZ808049 (study PRJEB31490, sample SAMN06133414) | mouse gut metagenome | isolation source: Z2_2 | host: mice | place: China: Chengdu | collected 2015-05 ...
TGATAGAATAGTATTTGCTCATAATTAAAAACTCCTTATAATGTTTGCATTTTATACTATCAATAAAAGTTAAAAAAGTCAACACTTATTTATAAGTTCTTATAAGATTATTTTATCAGCTACCATGCCTCCAATTTAAAATTCAATAAATATATTTGATTATAAAATAATTATTTGGTTTTTACAATATATATTTATAACCTCGTCTTTAATAGTATACAATATGGTTACTTTTCACACCCGCGCCATGCACTTGCTGCATGGTGTTGGAACTGGTGCTAAAATGCCTGCTTTGTGGCATTTTGTGTGCATCAATTGTTGCAGTTCACATCAAATCATCATATTACAAAATATTCCCTAAAGAATACAAAATATGCCGAAATATAGAAACTACTGAAAGAATCTGTTAGAATTGATACAGAGATTTTTTTAAATCAGATGGGTGGGTGATTGTGATGATAAAGAAGCTGAAGTACATTCGATTTGATATTGCAGGACTGGGTTTTATTGTGTTGGCAATATTGTTTATGGTAGTGGCATTTGTTGGAAGGCTGGAGATTAACACACGCAAACAAAAGGAGACGTCATACTGTGAGAAGGAACAGGAATTAATTACATCAGTAAAAGATTTTCTCAGTCAGAAAGGATATACGAACTGTGGAGTGACGATGACAAGAGTAATGGATGAAAGTGGTATACGACATTATACGTTGACAGTTCATCATGACCGCATTAGCAAAATGAATGCGACTGAAAAAAATAACTTGGAAGAAGCGTTGGAGCAGATTACATTTGCAGATACAGACAGAAAGGTCTGCTATAAGTTTTTCGATGAATTGGAAAATGAGAGGATGATTATTGAATAGGTTCCTTTGGTTTGTGCAGAAAAAGGTTCGGAAATTCCGAACCTTTTTTCAACCAATAACTTTTTTGACGGCTTCCAACACACGTTCTGCCTGAAACGGCTTGACAATAAAATCTTTTGCACCGGACTGAATCGCCTCGATAACCATAGCCTGCTGTCCCATAGCAGAACACATAATAACAGACGCACCAGGATCGTTTCCCTTGATTGCCTTCAATGCCTGGATACCATCCATCTCCGGCATTGTGATATCCATAAGAACGAGATCGGGTTTTGTTTCGTTGTATTTATCAACGGCTATTTTTCCGTTTTCTGCTTCTGCAGCAATAGTGTATCCATTTTTTGTCAAAATATCTTTGATCATCATTCTCATGAAAGCAGCATCATCTACAATCAATATATTTTTTGCCATTTTTAGTTCCTCCTCTGGAATAAATTATAAATGGAATTTGCAAGATCAAAAGGGTACAATTGCATAATTGTACTATCAATCAGTTTTCCGATTTTTAACTTAAAATTGATTTTTACAAAAAGATCGTCTGGTATATCATCTGGCAGTTCAAAATTCTCGACCACAATCTGTTGAACAGAAGGTGGGGAGATGTCTATCTTTTTGTTGAACATCTTGCTCATTGCTGTGGCGGAACTTGCTGTCATTTGATTCATGGCTTCTGAAACAGCACTGATATGTAACGGCGAGATATCACCCTGGGAATATTCTCCCGTTCCACCGTTTCCCATCATAAGGTCTGTAATGATTTTTGCATCATCATCCTTAAGAACAAGCATATTGGTACCGAACAATCCCTGTGTGTACTGTACGCGGACCAGAATGCAAGAATTTTCATAATCATCTAATATCTCATTTTTGTGTACAAGAGTGACATGCGGCGTTGTAATTAGAATTGGCTGTCCAAGCATTAGATTCATTGCAGTAGCAGATGAACCAATTGATATATTGGAGATTTCGCCAATTACATCAGCCTCCTCTTTTGAAAAAAAATCCATAGAAAGACTCCTTCTTAAAAGCTACAACGGGGTTTAATAATATCATTTTACAAAATTTTTTTATCTTTGTCTATATGCGTTGATTATTTTCGTAAAAAATAATAGAGGGTTTTTAATTTTTTATATAGAAATAAATACAAATAACTGTTTACAAGGCATGTAAAAATATAGTATGGTTAATTATAATTTAGAAGCTATTAGAAAATAGTGTATTCTATGCGAAATGGATTTCTTACAGAGATAACATTTTTTTATTAGTTTCATAAATATAAATAGAAAGGTCAGGAAAATATTTGTCATGAAAGAAAAAGAACTGGAAAACTTACTAAAAGAGCATGGGCAAGAGCATATTTTTGAGGCTTATGAAAAGCTTGACGAGGCAGGAAAAGAGAAGCTTGCCGCGCAGATTGAGAAAATTGACTGGTCAATCTTAGCGATGGCAGGGCATGAGGAGCTTGCGCAGGAGCGGGGGAAACTTATGCCGCTCTCCGCGCTTGAAGTGCCACAAATTGAGAAGAATAAAGCTCAATATGAGCAGATTGGGCTGGATGCAATCAAATCGGGAAAAATTGGTGCAGTACTTCTTGCCGGAGGTCAGGGAACAAGACTTGGTTTTGATGGGCCAAAGGGCAAGTACAATATCGGTCGAACCAAGGATATGTATATATTTGAACGACTGATTCGGAATATACAGGATGTCACAGATAAGGCGGGGTGTTTCGTGCCCTTGTATATTATGACAAGCGATAAAAATAATGACGAGACCATTGCTTTTTTTGAGGAAAAAGATTATTTTGGTTATCCAAAGGATTTTGTTAAGTTTTTTAAACAGGAGATGGCGCCATCTGTTGATTTTCAAGGAAAACTTTATATGGAAGCGCTAGATTCACTCTCACTTTCGCCCAATGGAAATGGAGGCTGGTTTTACTCAATGGCCGTGACGGGCATCTTGAATGATGTTAAGACGCGAGGTGTCGAGTGGTTAAATATCTTTGCAGTAGATAATGTATTGCAGCGCATTGCAGATCCAGTGTTTGTTGGCGCGACATTAAATTCCGGCTGTGTTAGTGGCGCGAAAGTGGTTAGAAAGGCAGATCCAGAAGAAAAGATTGGCGTGCTTTGTCTTGAGGGCGGCAGACCATCTATAGTCGAATACTATGAAATGACAGACGAAATCATCAATTCAAGAGAGGCAAACGGAGAACTTTCTTATAACTTTGGCGTGATTCTTAACTATTTGTTCCGTGTCGATCAGCTTGAAGAGATTTCAAGTCAGAAGATGCCAGTACATGTCGTGGAGAAAAAGATTCCGTATCTTAATGAGAACGGGATACTGATAAAACCAGAGTCTCCAAATGGTTATAAATTTGAATTGTTAGTGCTCGATATGATTCATTTGTTTGAAAATTGCCTGTCGTACGAGGTGGTGCGCGATTATGAATTTGCGCCGATTAAGAACAAGACAGGCGTAGATTCTGTGGAGAGCGCACAGGCATTGTTGCAAAAGAATGGTGTGGAATTATGATAAAAAATGTGGTTTTTGACATTGGAAATGTGCTGGTGGACTTTCGCTGGCACGCGCTAATGAACGATTTGCAGCTTGCAGAAGAAACACAAAAGATTTTTGAGCAAACAGTGTTTGGCAGTCACTGGTGGGGGGAGCTTGACCACGGCATTTATGAGGAGACTGAAATACTGAAAAATTTCCGTGAGGACAACAAAGAGCATCTCGATGAATTTAACCTGGTATGGGATAATCGTGACAAGTTGGTGGAGCCTTATGCATATTCGGTGGACTGGATTGTGCAGTTAAAAAAAGCAGGTCTAAAGGTGTATTTGCTTTCTAATTATCCGCGGGAAGTTTTTGCACTGCATACAGAGTGCGGAGGTTTTCCATTTCTTGACAAAGTGGATGGAAAAGTGGTTTCTGGATTTGTGAAGATGATGAAACCGAATGCGGATATCTATGAGCATCTTTTAAAAGAATATAGCCTTTGCGCCGACGAGTGTGTGTTTATTGATGACCGGGAGGAAAATGTCACGTCGGCGCAGGCACTTGGTATGAAAGGAATCGTGTTTAAAAGTTATGAGCAGGCGCGCGAGGAGCTTAAAGTGCTGCTTGAAAACTAAGAGTACCTATTTTCAAAATGTGTCATGTGGCTTGTTTTTTATAGTGGCAGAAGAGGCTGGATCTGGTCGAAGTACTGAAAGAAATCAGTGCTGTACCAGCCTCCTTTTTTGCGGTTTTCCAACGGTCTGTAATCGTAATAGACGCCGTTGATGCTACAGTTTGTACAGCTATCTATTGCAATAGATAATTTGACAGTTTGGCCGTCTGCCAGTGTCAATTCCAGACAGGCACTTTGGTTTCCGCACTCTGCGCCGCCATAAATATAGGCAGCGTTGCTGAATAACTCTTCTAATATTTGAAGCGTTTCTTGGTCTGTGATGGTTTGGCTGCGAAGTTCATAGTCTGTAAACCTGTTTTGCAATTCTAATTTGGCGGAGACAATATCTTTGATATCTGCTGCATTAAATTGTTGATAGTCTAGTGTATCCTTCAATATATTTTGTATTTCATTGTATAGTATTGTGTCTTGAATCAAATATTCCATAGAGCTGTTTGTCTTAGAATCTTCCCAGCAGCAATACAGATATTCCCCGTCGAATGCCGTCAATTTTAAATCTTGATAACACAGTTTCCAGCCGCTCTCTTTCATTCCTTGCCAGCGGTAGTTAAATGGTTTTGCTTCTAGGTCTAGGTCACGTACAAGTTCTGTCAGTCGTTGTTGCACTTTCCCCGTCGGAATATAATAATAGGAAATATATGCTCTGATAACCGATGGCTGAACCTCAATACATACTTGATTTTCCTTCCTTGTATAATATAGAGGAATGTTATTGTATATCATACCTTCCTCCGTTTGTGTTGCGTTCCAGGCGATATCTTTCTGGCTGGTATCTGTATCAGTAAATGATTCTGTTTGAATGTCGTTTTCTTTTGACTGATTTTCTATCCTGTTTTCTGCATCATTTTCTGTCAATGTAGTGTTTTTTGTTTTTTGTGTTGCAGTGCTGCCAAAGGTGCAACCTACAATATTGACACAGAGAAAAAGGAGTATGAAAATATGATATTTTTTTGAGACTGGTGGTTTTACAATCATTTGGATTCTTTTTTTCATCTCCTGTTTTCCACTTGTAGCTTGAGTAGAGCAGTTCCAAATGTTGGCGCTGGAAAGTTTGGATAGTTTCTCCGTCGTGGTGACTGCATTTGCAGTCGAAATTAGAGTTTGACCATAACGAATGCGATTTTCGTTTCCAATGAACTTTAACGTTCCGTAGTCGCAGGCAAGTTCACTATCTCGAATGCAGGTGCGTGCGCCAAGCCATATGAGTGGATTGTACCAGTATAGCGCCGTGCATAGACAGCGGATAAGTGCCCAAAATGTGTCACCGTGTCTAAAGTGTGTGTATTCATGCGCAAGGATATCAGCTTTTTGCGTGCGCGTAAAAGGAATGTTTTCTGGTATATATATGGCAGGATGAAATATACCGAATAGACAGGGACTAATAATTTCTGCACTTTTGTAAATAGGCAGTTTTCCCGAAGGTAGGGAAGTTTTAATATATCCATCAAAAGTGCGGTTATTTTTTAAAAAATATGCAAATCGCAAATTTGCCCACACAAAGACCACGATACAGATAATTGCGCCGACAAACCATATTGTGCTGCAGAGGCAAAAAAGTGTATTGTATAATTGGCGATGGTTGGCGACTGTAAAATCGGTGGCTTCGTCGTTTATAAAGGATGCATTTTTATTTTGATTCTTATTGAAAGAATCGTCACCGTCTGACACGGAATTATTACTTTGCGCTGCTTCATTGTAAGTATGAATTGTATTGCGCGAAGATGCGTTGTTTGCTATCGCGTCTACATTAGAAAAATTTTCGATATCTGAAAATAGGGAACTTGGCAGTGTAATATTCTGCACGACGTTTATAATACTTATATGTGATGGAAACTGTGGCAGTGGAACAAGCAATTTTATTACAGCTAATAACCAAAGTGCGTATTTCAGACAGGGGTTTATCTTTTTCTCTAATAAGACCGAGAGCACAAGTAGTATGAGAATGAGTGTTGAGGAAGTAACAAGCTGTTCAATCATTTTTATCAACCGCCTCCTCAAGAATCTCATATAACTCTTTAATATCGTTGTCACTCAAATTTTTGTTCCGAATCAAGGTACTTAACATCATGGAGACAGAACCTTTGTACACCCTGTCGAGAAGGCTTTCTGTTTCAGTAGCCGCGCACTCCTCACGGCTAACATTAGGAAAATACTGTTTTGCTTTTTCTCCTTCCTCATAATAGAGAATTTGTTTTTTTACCATTCTTCCAAGCAGGGTGTTTACTGTACTCTTGCTCCAGCCTGGTTTTTCCTTTAGTGCGTGATACAATTGCATAATGGTTTTAGGACTGTCTTCCCAAAGCTTTTCCATAATAATCCATTCGCTGGGTTGTAGAGTTATCCGTTTTTTCATGTTCTCAATTCCTTTTTACTAAGGAACTGTAGAAAAATAACTGACGCATCTTGACTTGGCTGTTTCTCCGATTATGCATGCCAAAAAGCCTCGCCGCAGCCCGCAGCACCTACGTTTTTTGACATACCTCCTCGAAGAAATATCCTACGCAATCTGCATCACTTATTTTCCTACAATTCCTAAGTAAGAATACGAACCATCAAAAGCGCTATTCTATATATAAATTTATTTATAAAATGAAAAGATATCGATTAAAAATATCCTTCTTCATCAAACTAATAATTTCTCATCTCAGTCTATCAAAGGCCTCGTCAGAAATCACATTCCCATCTGCTGTATAAATATTGGGATTTACTTTCTTTAGAAATGTAATTAATTCTCTACCAGATTCCTCGGAACATTCCGCTATGGCACGACTTCCATTTCTGCTCAAAAGCATGACTGTAAGAAAATCCTGCTTTTTATGTACTGGCATACTGTCTACTGATATGGTCTGCTTGACTAGGCAGGCCGCCGAAAGATCGGAAAGCTTCAGAATCGAATAATGCGCGTCTGCCAGATAAATGTAATCCTTTGTCAAAATACCGTCTGACTGTCCATTTGCTAGAGCTTGCGCTGTGCCAAGAAGCTTAACTACACGACACTCCATTTTCATTGTCTGGCGCTCAAACTCATCCATATCACTTACAGTATATCCATTGTCCTTTGCGCATTTTTCTTTCCATTTTTTCGCCCCGCGCGCATGGCGAATGATTGTAATAATAATGCATGCCAAGCCAATGACAGCAAAAAATGCAAAAACACCCATTATTACATAACCAGCGCTAATAAGATCATCTTGTCCATCGAGACGATAATCTTCTATCCTACCGCGTGCCCAGTAGACACCATATGCGCCCCCCCAAAAACACAATCCCGAAAAAAATATAAATTCCAAAAGAAATCTTTGCCGTTTTCTTTCTAATCGAACGAAACACACCCTCAGCATAATGCTTCCTCTTGTAATCCTCGCTCATGACAGGTAAATACCTCTCCATCTAAAAACTCCTTTCCTAAACAAAATATTAATATTTTTCTCTACCAATCATGAATATTTTATCATAGGACCAATTAGATGTCATTCATTTATCTATAAAAGTTTACTTTATTTTAAAGATAAAATATGGGATTCTCTGTCTACTATCTATATTTTATTAGTAGCCTTGTACTGTTTTTATATAATATTTCAATCACAATAACCACGCGAAATGTTTCTTACAACCATTGAGAAATATATTTCTTATCACTTAATAGTACTGACTCTCCTATTCCTCTAACGCGCTAATTATATCCTGTATTTCAAGCACAGCATCTTCCACGCGCAATCCAACTTCTTCACTCCAAAATCTATTTCCGCCGGCCAATTCATCTATCAAGTTAAAAATAGACACCACATCTGTAACTGGTATGACTCCATTTGCTTTCCACTCATCTAAATGTGCATTCAGATAATTTATGATATCTGCAAATATCTGCTCATTAAAAGAATTATGTACACGCAACTCAACCAATAATCCATTTTCGCCCACAGTCAAATCGAAAAGACTCATTCTAACACCTCCATTCGTAAAAAATTTTACACGATTCTCTTCCACTTTACAACAGAATAATCCTATTTTGCCACTGTCAGCAGCACTAAAATTATATCACACACCCAACTTTGTTATTATACTAAACTCGCAGAATTTATGTTATTGTTCACACCATCTGATTTTGGTACAATTTCGTTCATTGAAGACGTAAACAACAACATATTTGCACGCAAAATGTGAAAGGGTACGCATATTGGCACACGATTTTTACTACTTTGATGAACGAGTGAAAAGTCATGAATTTATTAAATTTAATTTTATGTGCTGAAAGTGTATATTGCGAACAGAAAACCTTTACTGGTATAATAAAAGAAAAAAACAAATTAAGGAGTCCTTATGAATTACATCCATTTTACTGGCTACGATGCCCAGCATCCTGATGACTTTATCTTTGAGGTCACAGAAGGCTACAACTGTTATCTTCTTCTGCTTACCCACACACCCGCACGCTTCTGTATTGATGGCATGACAGAAGAATATCCTGCGCACTGTGCCATGCTATACCCACCACATACCCCCATCTGGTACAGTGCCAGCACAGACTGCTACAGTGATGACTGGGTGCGTTTCTCATCAGACGAAACCTTTGTGCAAAATTTTCCGCAAACTAACCGCCCATTTCTTATCTCAGATCCAGATTACTGCCATAACCTCATACAGCTGCTTACTTGGGAAACATCCCTGTGGACAGGCACTTCCCGCTCTTTTCACCACGCAAAAGCAGATGACTGCGCAAATCAATCAAACGAAAGCAATAGTCCTGTTATTTCCCAGTTGCTGCGTATCTTATTTCTGAAATTGCGTGACGATGTGTTACACCATGCAGTCTTTCCACACGACCATGCCCTTCTGATGCTGCGCAGACAAATTTCCAACAACCCACAGCTTCCATGGACAATACAAAATATGGCAGAACTGCTACATATTAGCTCTGGACATCTGCAGTTGCTTTACAAACAACAGTTTGGTGTTTCCTGTATGAATGATGTCATTGACTTTCGACTCCGCAAAGCAAAGGACTTGCTTGTCTACACAGAACAGAGCATCACGCAGATAGCAGAACAATGCGGCTACAAAAGTGCAGAACACTTCTGCCGACAATTTCACAAAAATATTGGCTCGACTCCCGGAAAATTTAGGAAAAGTATAGCCTCTCGCCAAAACTTTGAGCGATTCCCTTTTTCTTGATCGTTACTGCTCACTTGTTCATCAAAGTAGTAAAAATCGCGTGCCAAAATACGCGTCCTTTTGCACTTTGTATGGAAGTATGTTGCTGTTTACGCCTTCAATGAACGAAATTATACCAAATTCAGATAGGGTGCAAACAGTAACTTTTGATCGATTCCTTATAATAATTTACTACAAATAACTCTTGTTTCCACTATTATTTTTATGCTATCATAGAAATAGTAACAAACCAACGCTCTTCTTTGTCTGTAATTTTGTAAAAATTACAGACAATCGTACTTTAGCATCTGCTAATGCAGTCACTTTTTGTCCATCAAAAAAGAATTTCCAATCTGGCAGATATATCGCAATTGCAAAGAACGTGAGCGAAAAATTCAAATAAAAAGAGGTGTAAACAAATCATGCATGTAGCAATATGTGACGACAATGTGGCAGACCGCAAACACCTAGAGCGACTACTCTCTCGAGAGTCTGACAAGCGTGCAGGTACGCCAAATATTCTGTATGTTGACTCCTATGGCGAAAAAATGCACTTTCTCGCCAATCCTTTGAAATATAACCTAATATTTATGGACATGAGTTCTGAGCCGGGTATTGTAGAGTTTATCCTTGAACATCTTGATGAGATGGGCTACCACGCCCCACTCATTCTGTACTCTGACAAGATTGATTATACCAAAATCCCCAATTTGCCAGACTATGTGGTGCACGCAAAAAAGCCCTACATACCAGATCCGCTCCCCGATTTTCTGGCGCTGGGTGACGCCAATGTCGTCGGACATGTTATCTCTGTCAATGTGCACACAAACTCCGTCGTCAGCAGTATCCCAAAATATATGATTATGTATGCTGTCGAGGAAAACAATACCTGCACGCTGTATCTGACAGATGGTACCTCAATGAAAGTTGAGGAAAAAATAGAGGAATTGCGCCAGATTTTTGAGCCATTTGAAGAATTTGAACGTGTCAACACCAAGAGCATTGTCAACTTTAAGTATGTCACCGCTGTCATGCCCATCTCCGTAATGATGCAGGACTCCAAAGAGTTTAAAATATCTCTCCTGCGCTATCGAGAATATAAATGGCTAAAACAGGAAATTGATGAACAAAACTAAATATTACACACCAGATGAAACTTTTTCAAAATATAAATACAAACTCAATCTTTTGGAGTATCATACAAGCGTCAACAAAATATATACGAAAAGAGAGGAGTTTGTATTTATCGTTCTCTTTTTTTCTTAACATAGCCACAAGTAAAAGAAACAAACGCCAATATCAGCAATATAAAGATAGACATTATATCTCATACATCACAAATTGGCTCTGCTATCATTTTCGATAATATTCCATTGATGATAAACATAAATGGAATCGCTCATAAACAAATGATGCCTAAACCTACTAATTTTCTTGTTTCCCAATACAATTAAAAACAGCCACCTTTTTTGGTGGCTGTCTCTACACATCATAGGGAATGTTTCTTCTGCCTAATCTATATTATGTTTCTGCTTGCATCATTATATTGTGACAATTACACCGCCTTCATTGGCGTACATACTGCTCACCCCTGCTGCATCCAGAATCAGTGTCTCCTTAAAATGCAGTTTTTCCTCAATGTGACGCCGAACACACTCTGCCGCTTTCAAATTGTTACAATGTGTGATCATCAATCGCTTTTTCCCTGCCTCCACCGCATGTTCAATCGCTGTTTCTGCCATTTTTGCCAGCGCCTTTTTCATGCCGATGCCCTGACCAAGCTGAATAATACTACCATCGTTTGCCCCCATCACTGGCTTAATGTTAAGCGTGGACGCCACAAGTGCCTTAACACCGGAAAGTCTGCCATTTTTCCGAAGCGTATCCAGATTTTCCAGCACAAAATATGTGTTCATATCCTTTACAAACCGCTCAATCTGCTCTGTAATCTCTACAAATGCAAGTCCTTTTTCCTCCAACTCCATAATCTTGTAGACAATCTGTGTCTCACCACAAGCCGCTGATTTGGAATCCACAACATAAATATCCTTTTCCCCATATTTTTCATGATATAAATTTTCCCCAAGAACCGCGCTGTTATAGCTGCCGCTAAGCTTTGACGACAGCGTAACCACATAGACGCGCTCTGCCTCTGTCTCATATGCTTTTCGGTATCGTTCTGGGGAAGGGCAGGCTGACTTTGGACACTCTGGACATGCTGCCACCGCATCAAGAAATTCCCGCTGGTCAAACTCCATGTTATCTTCCTTTTCATAGTTGTCTCCCACAATCAGCGTAAGTGGCACAATTTCAAACCGCATATCATTTTTTAAGTCCTGTGGAAGCTCACAGCAACTGTCAACTACTATCTTATATTTCATCAGTATCTACCTCTCGTTTTTCACAAAACCATTATATCTAGTATCGATAACTATGTATAATCTTATCATATATCACATCATTTGAAAAGCACTTTTTACAAATACTTGCAGTTTCCTAAAAATACCTTTATACTAATACAGTACCTTTGCTCTATTTTTTGTCGAAACAATAACCCAGTTAAAGGAGATAACATGATTGCATTAGAGATTAAAATCACAAAAAATATTATGAACGCACTGCTCTTGTCGGAACAGTTCGATTCTTTTCTGGTGGAGGAAGCTATCATTACTACCTACAACACTTTTCACATTGATGGTCATCTTGTTAGGGATTTCTATACCAACGAGGAACTTGAACTGCTTGAGAGCGAAGAAAAGTCCACCTCCTTTTCCTGTTGGAAAGACCTCCGTCCGTTTTGTTTCCAGCTCATCAAAGGAAAAAAGACTCCTGTATCGTTTAAAGTAGTCCTCCATGCCACGCCGCAGCTCATTGAAAAAATAGCTGCAAATCCAGAGTGCGGAGTTGCAGCCAATCTGATTCGTTCCCTTGTACTTAATATCCGATATGACAACGGAAAAGTGACTTGCATCACTGGCAGCGCATTTACAACATTTGTTATGGACAAAAGCGTTGATAGACTGTGGGATTCCTATATGCGCCAGCTACTCTCCGATTTCGGACTGGATTTTGAGGAAATATAATTGAATATGGTTATGCTTTGGTCACTTTAGAGTGGAATATCAAACTTGCAAGATAACCGAAAATCAGCGCGGCACTGCATCCAATTGCACCGTTTGTAAAACCTCCCTTAAACAACCCAATAAATCCGTCTTGGTCCACTGCCTCCTTCACGCCTTTCATCAAAATATTTCCATATCCCAGCAGCGGTACATTGGCACCTGCCCCTGCATATTCTGCAAAAGGCTCATACCAACCGAAAAAGCTTATAACTGCCCCTGTACAGACAAGAAGTACCATCACACGACCAGGAAGCATTTTTGTGCGGTCTAAAAATATCTGTGCGAGGGCGCAGACCAGCCCCCCAACCCAAAATGCATTGATATAATCCATCATATAAAAATCACATACCTTTCTATTAATTTCGGAACTGTTCGCAAATAGTGAAATTTATCTGATTTGTCATTTGAGAACAGTTACTTATATGGTAATTAGTATGTGGCTTTTTCTGTATTTTATGAATAATATTGTTTTTTATCCTAGGAACTGTTACAATTTAAGAAATCCAATATTTCAGGAGGAGAATTATATGAGCAAAAAGAAAGTCGTTGTTGCGCTGGGACATGACGCGCTGGGATCTAACACATCTGCACAGCTTGACGCAGTGAAAAAAACGGCAAAAGCGTTAGCAGATCTAGTGGAAGCAAACTACCAGTTAACCATCACCCACAGCAACGGACATCAAGTAAGCATGATTCACAAGGCAATGACAGAACTCCGCCGTGTCTATCCCGATTACACCCCTGCGCCTATGTGTGTATGCTCTGCAATGAGTCAAGGTTATGTAGGATATGATATTCAAAATTCGCTGAAATCCGAACTTTTAAGCCGTGGCATTTCTGTTCCAGTCAGCACAATTCTAACCCAGGTAACAGTGGACCCTTATGATGAAGCCTTCTATACCCCTCAAAAAGCAATCGGCCGTTACATGGCCAAGGAAGATGCAGACATAGAAGTAAATAAGGGAAATTATGTTGTTGAAACGTCTAATGGTTTTCGCAGAGTCATCGCAGCGCCACAGCCCATTGATATTGTTGAGATTGCTGCTATTCAGACTCTCTCTGATGCGGATCAGGTCGTTATTGCCTGCGGTGGCGGTGGTATTCCTGTAATTGAACAGCAGCATGTACTGAAAGGCGCCTCCGCAGTGATTGAAAAAGATTGCATTGCCAGCAAGCTTGCTACAGATCTTAAAGCCGACGAACTTTTAATCCTTACCAGTGTCGATTATGTATATCTCAATTTTGAAAAAGAAAATCAGGAACCGCTCAAAACTTTGACTGTCGCAGATGCAAAACGCTATATTGCAGAAGGACAGTTTGGTGAGACAGACATGCTGCCAAAAATTCTGGCTGCGATATCCTATCTCGAAGCAGTTCCAAATGGAAGAGTCATTATTACTTCCTTAAATAAAACTGCTGCCGCTATCGATGCAAAAATTGGAACAGTTATCACTGTATAATATATGGATGCATCTTAGCATCTTATTTCCTCTGCATCGGCATACGCATAAAACGGCGGACAGGTCACTCCTGTCCGCCGTTCCATTCACTCATAACAAACAATATGGCTCCAATCATAATCCCAAAATCAGCAAGATTAAATACCATTGTATTGATTTTGTTGGCAAGTTTTTGCAAAAAACGATTTTTCATATTTTTTGTTTCAATCGATACAGAGAAATAATCAACCACGTACTTTCTTTTAAGACGGTCGTATGTGTTGCTATAGGCACCACCCAAAACCAGTGCAAGTCCCGTTTTCTGTATATGTGCTCCTTTTCTTTGCAATACCGCAACAAATATTCCTGACACAAATGCACTGAGTACCAAGGAGAGAATCGCAACCAAATCTTGGCTCTTATCACAAAAATTAAACATAGCTCCTTTGTTGTGATATTTTTTAATTACAATCCTATGCTTGCATGTTTGATTCGCAGCCCAATTCTTTTCAATCCAGCTTTTTATTATACTGTCTGCTGTAAAAAGTGACACAAGTGTCATAATATATGGCATATCTCCACACCCTTCTAATGCATATTATTATTTAACGCTATCACAGGTATGCATAATTGTCAATTATAAAAAATCAAAAACCATCAAAAATGGTAACAGTTCAGCCTTCGGCTTCCTGCTACAAGCATCAAGCCATGCAAAACCACTTCGTGGCGGCTTGATGCATCTCAGCCACTGCGTTATTTCACGGACTTTGCAGTAAATGCAAAGTCCTGATGCTGAATTGGAACCAAAAATGTTACTATTCACGGCATGAGAGCCGCTCATAGTAACAATTCGGGGCGATATACAAAGTTTTGCTTCGCAAAAATCGCCCCTCATTTCTGAATCATGTTTTCACGGAATACGCAGTATATGCGCATTTCTGACCCATGAAAAATAACTTAAAAATCACTATAATCACTTGTTTACAGTTCCTTGAATCACAGTGTCAACAGCTCCACCATTATTTTTTGCTGTATTATTAGTGCTACCCTCCACACTGCTGTTCTCTGTATTTTGATTTTCCAAAGTACCATTTTCTGTAGCATTACCTTCTGTAGTATTGTTAATTCCACCATTTACAGTTCCAGTGCCGCCAGAAGTCGTATTATTATTTTCTATTTGTCCAGCATTCGTATTGTTACCATTTGTCACATTCTTTACATCAAACCGCTCATGCAAACTGCGATAAAACGCTTCCATATTATCATTGAGCTTAAAATCATTTGTCTGTAAAACATTGATATACTCTTTTACAACTTTTGCCAAATTACTGTCTGGATGTGCATCCACGAACTTCTGATAGTATTCCAGAGCATCCTTATTTATTGTATCGTTTGTATCTCCTTTATAATAATGTTCCACGCCCTCTGTCTTATCATATCCACCACTGATCGCATTTGTCGCAATCTCTTCATACAGTCTTGCAGCAGCAGCCGACGATGCTTCATTTGGAAATTTTTCCAAATGCTGCTCAAACAGACGAGCTCGTTCTAACATCTCAGACAATGTCATATTGATAGTTTTCCTATTCTCCTCATCTGACATGATCATAGAAGGAGTATCTCCTTCAAGACGCATCAACTCCATGAAAGCAATCATATCTTCTGGCATATATTGTCTACTGTCCTCAAGTCGAGTAAAATCAATATCCCTAATATCATCTCTAAAATTTAAAAGCCCTGAGAAAAAATTTCTAACATCTGATACTGCTGCTCCTGCAATATTGGTATTAATATAGTCCATAATACTGTTAGGGTCTGTATTCTCATCTCCAATCATTGCATCAAATTCACTATAATCACCGTTTGCAGCACCAGAGTCTGTCTCACTGCCCCCTTCATCGCTATTACTCTCATTTGTCTGTGATTGATCTGCACCTGTGATTGGGTCCTTATTCTCATTCCTGTTATCTCTCTTCCCACAAGCTGATACAGAAAGTGCGCAGGCAAAGCATACTGCTGCAAATGCCGCCTTCTGTGCTGTTGAACCTTTTTTTAGTATAATCTTTTTCATAAATCTTTTCCTCCATGAGATTACATAGTTGTTACTGCTTTTCCTATTGTTTCTCATTTTCGGAAAAATATGCAAAATAAACTTTTGACTGCTTTAAATAGAATTCATTGCTTCATATTCCAAAAATCTTAACCAAAATCCCCAAAGTATAATACTTTGGGGACTCTTTTTTTCCTTATTAGCAAACGCCCTGCGCGAGCATTGCATTAACCACTTTCTCAAAACCTGCTATATTTGCGCCAGCTACATAGTTACCTTCCATTCCATATCGCTTGGCTGCATCATCAATATTATGATAAATATTAACCATAATATTCTGTAATTTTGCGTCAACTTCCTCGAAACTCCAGCTCAAACGCTCACTGTTCTGTGACATCTCCAGTGCTGATGTCGCAACACCGCCCGCATTTGCAGCCTTACCACCGACAAACCATACACCGTTCTGCTGTAGATATTCTGTCGCATCAATTGTGGTAGGCATGTTTGCCCCCTCACAGACACACTTGCAACCGTTTGCTACAAGCTGTTTTGCATCGTCCATCAGAAGCTCATTCTGGGTTGCACATGGAAGTGCAATATCGCACTTAATCTGCCATACACCGCGTCCCTCATGATATTCTGCACTTGGTCTTGCTGCCGCGTATTCTGTCAGTCTCGCTCTCTTCACTTCTTTTACTTCCTTGAGCAGCGCCACATCAATTCCCTCTGGATCATAAATCCAGCCTGTAGAGTCAGAGCATGTAACCACCTTTGCACCCATCTGTTGTGCCTTCTGTGTCGCATAGATTGCAACGTTTCCAGCGCCAGATACAACAACTGTCTTACCTTCCATAGACTCGCCGTGACATTTCATCAATTCCTGTGTCAAATAAAGAAGACCGTAACCAGTTGCCTCTGTACGTGCCAAGGAACCACCATATGTAAGTCCCTTGCCTGTGAGCACACCCTCAAAAGTACCTTTAATTCTCTTGTACTGCCCGAACATAAAACCAATTTCTCTTGCGCCCGTTCCAATATCACCGGCTGGAACGTCCACATCTGCGCCAATATACTTGGAAAGCTCTGTCATAAAGCTCTGGCAAAACGCCATAATCTCTCGGTCTGACTTGCCCTTTGGATCAAAATCAGAACCACCCTTTCCACCACCAATTGGCAGACTGGTGAGAGAATTTTTAAAAATTTGCTCAAAGCCCAAGAATTTAATAATACCTAAATTTACAGAAGGGTGTAAGCGAAGCCCTCCCTTGTAAGGTCCAATCGCATTATTAAACTGTACTCGGAATCCCCTGTTTACCTGCACCTGTCCCTTGTCGTCCACCCACGGAACGCGGAACATAATCTGGCGGTCAGGTTCTGTAATTCTCTCAAGAATTGCGTTCTTTCTGTAAAGTTCCTCATTTGCCTCAACAACAGGTCTAAGCGAATTTAAAACCTCTGTCACAGCTTGAATAAACTCCGGCTCGCTTGCATTCTTTTTCTTTACAAGCTCTAAAACCTCATCTACATAAGACATACTAAAATCCTCCTTGGTTGATAAAAATATCCATTTCAAACAATGTCTTTTTCAACACTTTAGTGCGCTAAACTTAACGAATATATTATAATTTAATTTTTTTTCCAGCACAACAAAAAATATGCTGTCCTAATAAATTTTGTACAATTTACTAAAAATTGTTGGTATAATTCATGATTTTCAGTATGTTTTCACGTATATTTCGTGCGCTATAGCGCATTTTTCTTTTTTCCTACTTTATGGCCTTTCCAGGCAACTCATAGCGCCGCAGACACTCTTGGCACATTTTATCAAATGCACTCCCCGCTTCTTTCTCAAGCTGTTCCACATACTCATGCGCATGTGTATCATCTTCATACAATTGCATCATATTGATTGCAAGATTGGAGCAATGGTCGGCAATTCGTTCATAGTTATTTGTGATATCAGACAGGATAAAGCCCAATTGTGGTGTGCACTTTCCTTTTTTAAGTCGCTTCATATGGCGCTTTTTCATCTCTTTTTGTAAAATATCAATGGCTTCCTCAAAAGGCTCGATTGCCTTTGCTGCCTCTTCATCCTCTGTTTTTAAAACCTTTACAGACGCACTGACAATATCTCTGACCGCCTGCGAAAATACTTGTAACTCTTCCATCGCCTTTTCCGAAAAATGCTGCTCCTTCTTATCCATCTCCTTTGCACAACCCACCAAATTTATAGCGTGATCCGATATTCGTTCCAAATCGCCTACGCTGTGAAGAAGCATTGTGAGCTTTCTCGAATTTGGTTCACTCAAATTTCGGCTGGAAAGTTTGACAAGATAACTGCTAATCTCGTCATCATAGCGGTCCACAAGATTCTCAATCTGCTCTACTTCCTTTGCATTTTGCTTGTCATACGCAAACAGATTATCCGCTGCCAAATTTAATGCTTCCTCTGTCAACTCTGCCATTTTTATGGTATAAGAATAGGCCTGCTCCAGCGCAAAGGACGGTGTACTTAAAAAGCGCTCGTCCATCTTGGCAAACAACTCATTCTCCTGCGCTTGACGTTCTTCCTCCTCATCTGGTTTGATTAGAATCAGTGATAATTTTTCCAAAATGTTTGCAAACGGCAGCAAAATTAGAGTTGCGCTGATATTAAACCCAGTGTGCACCAACGCAATTCCAGCACTGTCTGCCGCCTCCTCCATAAACGCAAAATCAACAAACGCGTGTAACACATAAAATACAATGAGAAAAATCGCTGTTCCAATCACATTAAAAAGTAAGTGAACAATAGAAGCCCGCCGCGCATTTTTGCTTGCCCCAACACCCGACATCATTGCTGTTGCACACGTGCCAATATTCTGTCCAAGAATAATTGGCACCGCCGCTGCATAGTTAATACTTCCCGTCGCACATAATGCCTGCAAAATACCAACAGATGCTGAGGAGGACTGAATGACTGCTGTAATAAGCGCTCCTACAAGCAATCCAAGAACTGGATTCGTAAACATTGTAAAAAGCCCTGTAAACCATGGAACCTGACTCAACGGCTTCATAGCCGACGACATTGTATCCATTCCTGTCATCAATATTGCAAAGCCAACTAAAATCGAACCGAGATCGCGCTTTCTGCCATTTTTTACAAAGAGGATAAACACCACGCCAATAACAGCAAGAATCGGTGAAAAAGAAGTTGGCTTGACAAGCTGTAGCAAAAAATTATCGCTCTCAATACCAGTCAAACTCAAAAGCCATGAAGTGATAGTGGTTCCAACATTGGCGCCCATAATAATTCCAATTGCCTGCGAAAGTTTCATAATGCCTGAGTTTACAAAACCAACCACCATAACTGTGGTTGCTGATGAAGACTGAATCACCGCTGTCACACCAGCTCCCAACAGCACAGCCTTAATCCTATTGTTTGTCAAATTTTCAAGAACGCGCTCAAGACGCCCACCTGAAAGCTTTTCAAGCCCCTCGCTAAGCAGATGCATTCCATATAGAAACAACGCAAGACCGCCAATCATTGTCAACAAATCAAAAAAATCCATAAACTCCTCCCAATCGTTTCAAGCAGACTCTCAAAATCTCCTTGAACCTAAATCTGTATCAGTTATTCTTCTACAACTCCTAAATATTTATTAGCAATCGGATAGGAAAAAATAATTTTCTGAAAAGACCTTGTTTGAGAACATATTATTTTTTTAGTTGAAAGCCATCTTTAAAGGCTTCGCCCACTCTCTCTGTCACTTTATAATATCCATGCGTATATGGATCAAAAGCAATCGCATTTACCAATGCCATATCAAGCTTACCATCTGTCATAACATTCTCGTCCGCAGTGACATTCACAACCTTGCCAATCACGCCACATCCATATGCTCCATTTTGATATTCAATAAATTCACATTCCAAACAGAGCGGAAACTCATTGATAACCGGTGCGTCCACCATTTCGGATTTACTTGCAGAAAGACCACTGTTTTCAAACTTATTTGTAACTTTATTGCCAGACTCCACGCCAAAATAATCGGCTTCCACTACATGCACTGCATCAGCAATGCTGACAGTAAAAGCACCTCTTGCCTTAATATTCCTTACCGTTTTATGTGTTTCTGTTAGATTGAGCGCTACAACATCTCTTTCCTGCATCGTCCCCCACGCAGCATTCATAACATTTATGCTGCCATCTTCATTATAAGTCGCCACCATTAGCACTGGCATAGGAAAAATTCCTTCCGTTATATTAAGTTTCTTTCTCATTTACTACCTCTTTTCTTTTAATAAATGTAATTGTTTGTGACATTGTAGTACTTGCATTATTTCATTGAGATAAAAATAAAGTGATTGTCTTTTACTTGTGTTCATTTACGTCATATATTTTTGATATATCCAATCCAAAATATAAAGAATCAAAAACACTCACCTGTACTTTCATTATAATTGGTAACAAAATAATTACAAGTATTATTTATGTAGAAAACATAAATTGTAACTAATTTGTTACTTTTCACATCGCATCATGCACTTGCTGCATGGTGTCGGAGCCAGCGCCAAAATGTCTGCTTTGTGGCATTTTTTGTGCATCAGTTGTTGCAATTCACACCAAATTATCATAAATTAATACAAAATCTGGCTTGATGCATCTCAACCACTACGTTATTTCACGAACTTTGCAGTAAATGCAAAATCCTAAAGCTGAACCGTAACATTGTAACTATAATTTTAATGTGAATTTAAAAAATAATCCTTAATTTTAAATGGTTAAGAGATTTTTTGTATATTATATGTATATTTTTATTAAAATCTTTATCCATTTTATACTATTCATATTTGTATCACAATGTGAACACTCACACGACTAAAGTCGCGTGCTTCCAGTCCTTTAGAGACCAGAATACTTATCTACAATACAGATCCCAACTCAGATATTATACAGTTTTTCTGCACAAATCCGCATTGAGCCTAATTAATGTAGACAAGGTGCGCGTTGTTCCCGTACCATAATCAGAGTCTTTTGTCTGGCTAGGCAACCTCTTCCTCACGGAATCGGATTTTAAAAGTCCCCGTATAAAATATCTCGCACCTATGTTGTAGCTTGCGTTCAGGTCACAGTTATACTGCTTGCCATTCTTGAACAGGCATATGGAGTAGTTGTATTTCCTCTCTCCGTTCTGGTAATACTCTCCGCGCTCAACTTTCCCAGAACCGTCAAATGCCAATCTGCTCGTGTTCCATGCACATATCCTGCTTATCCTAATTCCAAGAATATGCGCCCTATGCTCAACTATCTTCTGTATTTCCTGTTTCCTCCATAGGTGAAGCCTTTGCTTTTTACTTCCTCTCTTTTTGCCACTTGTGTCAAGGTGTTCAAATACAATGACATCCGCATTATGCAACACTACAAAATCTATAATCTGTTTTGCTGTCTTTCTGCTGATATCAGTATTGATGTCATTGACATGCTTCCATAATATAGGAGTTTTCCTCACCCCATTTTGCTGTACTTTCTTTACCCTGTTTAATGCTTTATACAAATGGTCTTTTTCTGTCGCAAGATTGATGAATTTTCTTGCAGCGACAGTTCCATCAGACTGCATTATTGAGCATGTAGCATTATTATTAAGCCCTAAATCCACAGAACAGATCGTCTGGTCTTGTATGTCCACATCCTCAAATTTCACCTTGTCTTCAAAGGGAAATACCAGATACCAGCATTTACCTTGTTTCTTTAATGTTGGAACATATTCCTTCTTGAATGCACAATGGCTTTTTATGTATCTTACATCCTGATTGTTCAGTCTTATGTCCAGCCAAATCCAATCGTTCCTATGGAATATCTTTATCCTTGCCGTATCATCTCCTGTGCGTATATACATATTGTCCTTATATAATGTCGGCATTACATTCCTGTCAAGCTGCAATCTAGGCTTTCTTCCCAATTGGTTTCCTTCCCAGTTCTTTAAGTTTGACCGATAGGATGAATAGCATCCAGCAGCAGTATTGATTGCAGACCTGCGCAGGTAGCCTGGCATTTTATAAAACTTACTATTGAAATCATACTTAGGATTTAGATTCTTCTTTGTATGCAAAGATAATTCTTCAATCTTTCTGCATCGCTCAAGATTCTTCAACGGTTCCAACATATCCCATTCTTTATCACATATATCTATGAAGAAGGATACTGCTTCACGATATATTCTTACTGTCTCTTCAAATATCTTGTTGTAGTTCTTTATTTTGACTTTGTATGACGAAAATATATTCATAGTATCCTCCTTCCTGGTGGTATATGTTATAACTTCTATATTCTCCGCTCACTTACTCATGACTGAAGTCACGAGTATGCGTTCGCTATTTAATCAAAAGGACTGCTAATCGCAGCCCTTTTTCTACGCCTTCCCCGACCTTTTCTGCCTCTTGACAATCGGCGTCAAGAACGGCAGCAGGTCAACACCGCAACCAGTATTACAATAAAAAACAGGAACCAATTCACTTTCGATTACTTTCATATTACTACTCATATGTTTTCCACTTCTTTCACTAATCCTGTACCTACTAGACAGCCAAGATAAAATAGATAAACACTGCCAAAATCAGTTATGTTTTTAGGTGTCTTCTTTTTTCTGTCATACCCTGCGCAATATATCTGCTGCAAAAGCGCTTCATCATAATTGGCAATAGGGATTTCACTGTCTATCTGTTTTTCAATTAGCGGAATAATGGTCTTTGCTGTATCCTTTGCCTTTTGTTCTGTCTTCTGTTTCATTCGCCATGTATGGGCGTCTAAAAGCTCTCTGCATGTGTGGTGTCCATATTTATAATACACATAATCAAGAAATGGACCTTTTGCTTCATTATCAGCTACCCCATATTCTGGAAATAAAATCACTTCCAAGAATCCATCAATATCTTCTTGGGGCACTTTCTTGTTGACAAACAAAATCTCTCTCTTGTTGTCCACCATTGCGATAAACTCATCACGCTTCGCATGATACAGATTCTTCAAACGAAAAACAAGGTTCGCTGAAAGTTCTACTGGTTGAATTTTCTTTACTACCATTAAGATTCTCCTTTATCTTTTTTACTTCCCCAACCTCTCAAGCGTCAACTCTGTGCCTTTCTACCTTGTCAGGTTGTGAGCTATGAACTCACAACCTTTCTTGGTAGTGCCATAGCAAGGAAGTATTCTGATTTTTTACATTTCTTCTGGTTCTCCAAAATAACGCTTATATACTGTTTCATGTATTCCAGATGGATACTTATTCATGAATGTATGTGCCTCTTTCTGGCTTAAAACTTTATATTCATCACCTCCTGCTAAATCATAGGTTGTCTGTAAAATAAACGTTTTGCCTTTTGCATAATATAACCGCTTTGTCTGCGTATTAAAATCAAAAAGCGCTCCTTTTCTGCTGATTACTGCCTCACACAACAAATCCTGATTGGACAAAACATACTTTTTCCCGTTAATAATTATGCCTGCCATACTGCCGCCTCCCTGTTTTCTAGGAGTTTTCATGTACAACGCTCCTTTCTCTCTTTACTTCCCCAAACTTTCAAGCGTCAACTGCTCATACTCTAGCTCATTTACAAAGTTATCTGGCAGCATTATTCCAAACTGCCCACAAAGCATTTCAAACGCCCTCGCAATGTCATGTGGTCTGGAGTTCTGCCGCACCATTATCCTGTCCATGACGGTTGAAAGCCTTGCCACTTCCCCAACAGGAATATCTGCTTTTGTATACTGCCTATCGCTGAGTTGTTGTGTGTACTGCGGAAAGAAAGCCGCCGCTAGTACATCTTTAGCTTTGAGTTGATATTGCAAGAGCTTTTCAATAAATTCTGGACGTTCTTTCCTTGTCTTTTCAGTTATAGTTATTTTAGCAAGCCACATTGGAAGGTAATCAAGTTTAAGGCAAAACACCGCTCTATCGCCTGAACCTTTGTTCAAGATCAGATTAGATCCCGAATCTTTCAGCAATAGGTCATTCTGTATATTAGTAATCTGCCTTTTGTACTGTCCGTCCGTCATGCCCATGCCTTGGCAAATCCATCTAATACCAACCCAGACAACCCCATTGTTGTCTTTAGCCGCTGTTATACTGTCTCCAAATAAATCTACTTCCTTCACTACTAAATCGTTCATAATTAAAAATCCTCCTATTTGAAAAAATGTTTGCCAAATAGAGGATTGCATGATATTATATTTACAATCCTCATTTCGGTGGGGTGTAGAGTGCTTGCAACTTTGATAGGGGAGCGGCACTCTATTTTTTAGCTACTGCTTTTCGATATTCATTTTCTATACCATTTCTGACCACTTCTGATTTTGTAATACTTAATTCTTTTGACGCAATTTCCAGTTTATGTACTGTTTCTTCATCAATACGAACTCTAAGCATTGTATCCTTGCTGTTATCAGATTTTGGTCTACCTGTCCGTGGCGACATTAGCTTTCCTCCTTTCTTATTGTCGCTACAATAAATATAATACTGTCGCTACAAGAAGTCAAGCACTTTTTTATTTTTTTAAAGTTCTCCGCAATCTTGTGCGGCGCTAGGTTTTGTCGGACTGCAACTTTGTCCATGATTTTAAAGTAACTGGCTAGTTCGCCAAGGGATATATCAGAGGGGTTGATAATTGTTAGTTCGTCCTCCATCTCGTGAAAACGATTGATGTATGTAGCAGTAAATTTCGTCCCCTTCTCTCCTGTCAGTTTGTGAGCAATAAACTCGCAGCCTTTCTTCGTGACAAGGTAGCAGGGCATTGTCTTATTCTGCTCTGTGATATAGGTTGATTCTGTGAAGAAATCGGAGAGTCCAATTTTGGCTTCTCCTAATTGGGACACATAATTCCGAATATCTCTCAATAATTTAGAATGGTCTTTACCAACCATCTGCGATACCTCAATAGATGTAAGAACCTGTCCGATTTTAAACATAATAATACCTCCTATGAAAAATATGTTGATTTTCCCATAAGAGGCTGATATAATAATACTTGTCAATCTCTTGTGGGATTGGTGCTTTGAGTAGTCGTATCGGGTCGTCAAACTAGAAACGGCTACTCTTTTAATTTTCTTATCCCTCGTCTGATAGCTTCTGCTTTTTCGACTTTCTCTTTCTCACAATACTCTTTCAGTATTTCTGAGTGTTCCCTATCAAGCCTTACAGTTACCTGTTCAGATTTAGGATTGTCAGACTTTGGTCTGCCCATTTGTGACATATTCTTTTCACCTCACTTTTTGAATGTCACTAAGTATAGTATAGTTTATGAATGTCAAAAAGTCAATACCCAAAATTAAAAAACAGCAAATTTTTTCTACTGTCCTAAAAAGAGAAGGCTTTCACCTTCTCTTTACCCAAATATTAATATCTCCACGTAATTTTGTTTGAAGTTGTAACTTTAGCTCCATATATATTATAGTTTCCGTTTCCATCATCAATATATATTATTAAGTTGTACTTACTATAAATACCACCAATATTGTCACTACTTGGCATTTCATAATAGCTATTTGCAAAATTAGCCATTGTTGCAAGGTATCTAGCAACATCCTCCCCAGCCATTTTTGCCGTCTCCGTATCTGTAGAAGATGGTATTTGCACAACAATATTAATTTCCTTCTTTTTTTCATCCACTTCTATAAACACATCTTTAATATATTCATACTGTTTCATGTCTGCAATTGTTGTATCCACAACATTTTCATCCATATAGGTTAATTCACTGACATTTGTATTATCCGTAATATATTTTTCTTCCAGCTTTTTCATATCCTCCTTAAATTCCTGATCTATTCGTTCTAGTTCTTGATGGTATTCATCCATTACATCATCATGCGTTTCGGTTTTTTCAGAAATAATCTCACCTGTATTATAATCATACAAATCTACAGTGCTTTTTAAATCATCTGGTACATAATAATAATTTCCTGTATCTACATCCTTAATAGAAACAACAGACCATTCCTTTGTTGATGTAAATGTAATATACATTGATGGTACAATTAGTCTCTTTGCCGTATCTGTTACAAAATATGCTTGTATTGTTATAACACCACTGTTCTCCTCTAAATTTCCATAATCTATTGTCGCCAAGCCAGTAACACCAATATCCTCCATAGTATCCGATAACACTGTTGTCAACCCGTCTGCATCAGGCAACTTTAAAGCGTCTTTAGATGTTATTCGAACAAATCCATCTGGCAGATCTATCTCTGTATTATTAGTGTCTTCCTCTTCCGTCATAGTTTGTATTTCCGTCTCATCTTCTGTCATAGTTTGTGTTTCCACATCATCTTCCATTGTAGATTGCTCATTTGTTGTTAATTCTTCCTCCAGTTCATTTTTTTCTGTTTGGAGCTTATCATAATCCTTTTGTGATACACCACACCCTACACATGTTCCAAAAATGATACAGCACATAATTACTATAATTTTTATTTTTCTCATACTCATATCCTCCGTTTTTGGAACATTATAACATATGGTGTAAAAAAATGGAATAATATAGCACAAAAAAGAAATCTGCTGCGACAGATTTCCTCAATATGATTTAGAATTTTACAAATACTATTTTGTCACCTTTATAAGAAAAAATGAACATTTACATATCTATAATTGTTCACACTTACTTCCAAGACATCTGCAACTTCTTCTTATTCTTTGCACAATCCGACAAATACAGATTGATAAGCGTCTGGTATGGTATGCCCGATTCCTCGCTCTGCGCTTTGAAAAAATCCACTGTATCGTTATCAATATTTATCGTTATCTGCTTTTTCAGCCTTTTTACATATGGGTTTCTCCTAGGATTCAAATTCTCAATATCATATTCCTCTCTCATTGATTTCACCTCTTGCATATCTGTTATATGTTTTTGTTTCACTTTTGGTTGCTTTCCTTGCTGAAATGATTCTGATGATGTTATCATCGCCACGGTAGCAATGACTCACAATGCACAGGTTTTCATGTTTGGTAATTCCAAGTATTAGGAACCGCTCTTCCTCCATAGAGTGTTCTGGGTCATCAAACATGATTGCATCATCATCATAAAATACTGTTGCCGCTTCTTCAAAATCAATTCCATGCTTAGCTTTATTGATTTTGTTTTTATTTTCGTCCCATTCAAAACTTATATATTCCATAATTGTATTATAATTATTTAGTAATTATTTGTCAATACCCAAATTAAAAAAGACAGCAGTTTTTTCTACTGTCCTTCTTTTCTTAGGAAGCTGGCTAACTCACTTAATGAGATTTCAATGTATCTGTTGTATCATTTATTCAGTTGTCACAAAATTCAGTATAATCAATTTGAACTTTTACCATATTCTAATAACGCCGCCAATGGACGACTTCACACCGATGCGTCCAAACTCCGAACAATCCGGCATTTTCTTATTAATCACATATGCCAATGCCTGCCCTTCTTCCAAGTCCTCACGATCTAACTCCCACTCGGAATTATCCCGCTTCACATACAAAAGGCTATATAGATCGCCAATGTTCGCAAGCTGGTGGATAACATGATAAACAACCACCTCATGCTTCTTCTCGAACTCATTTACCATTGCCTGTTCCTCATCATCTAGCCAATTTGAACCTCTCACGACTAAAGTCGCGAGATTCCTGCTTCATTGACTTTGTAACCTCCATCTCCACAGGCGTTACTTTGGGCAGTCCCTGCCCTATAACGGTTTATACCGTACATTCGTACCTTTCCCTGACTTCCTCTATTTTTTTGATTTATTTTACAATTGGCATGAGAAACGACGGTAGATCAACACCGCAATCAATATTACAATAATAAAGGAAATTGTCCTTTTAATATAACTTTTTCCATGTCTCCCGTGTGGCTTTTCCTACAATTCCATCTACCACAAGTCCTAACCTGCGTTGCGCCTCTCGAATTGCCATATCCGATTTGGAACCGATAACACCATCAATTTCAGATTTTTCTAATAAGCCAAAACGCCACAGATACCACTGTACCCATTTTGCACCTTCTCCTTTTGTGCCTTTCCTTATATTCGTTGTTGGTTCTTTATATGGATTACTTTCTGGTGTTATCGCTGTATTTGTTGGTGCTGTTTTCACACCAAGCCGTTCATTCACTTGTTCTGCAATATAACTATGCAGATTATACAGGTAGTTCCCTGGACAGGCTTTCGCTGCAAAATCTCTATGTACAGTCATATTGCAACCATGCAAATGGTTTATTCTATCCGTTTTATTTGTACTCCATACTAACTTTTTGATAGAATTTCTCTTACAAATATCCGTTACAAGTTCAATCAAGCTTGCTATAGCCCTATCAGATACATGCCAATCGGGGGATCCACCATCATTTGCAACTTCAATAGTAACTGCTCTATGGTCATTTTTCGCATTCGACGATGCCCATGACCTGTCTTTTTCCTCAACATACAATGCAATTCGTCCATCTGTTCCTATCCCATAATTAGAAGATGCTTTTCTGGAAGACGAAGCAAATACATTTCCACATGTTTCAATAGACAGATTCCCTGCCATACAGTGAATTGTAATAGTGTCAATTTTATGATTCCTTGGAGATGTCTTATTGGGACTTATTTTTCTATAAACTACCAGCGGACTATTGGTAAATCTCATTTCTTTTTTCCTCTCTTTCTTATATCTGTCTAATCTCGTTCAAAGAAATAGGGTGGCAATTTGCCACCCTGAACTATGTTTCATTATAATAATTTCAAATCTACTCTCGAATTGTCTTTCCTTTTATTCCCCTATTCTTCATAAAAACCATTTACAAAATCCTTGACAGCCTTATTGCTCTCCAACATTGTCCTCATTTCTTCAAGAGCATCATCAACCATCATGCTTACCATTTCAAAACTAATTGCATTTCTAAGCCAAGGAAACTTTGTGATAAACATATCATAAACATACCTTAGTTTCAGTTTACCAGTGCCAGAACCTAATTCTTTCTCAGCCTTTGTTACAGCCCATAGCATCCATTCCTTTAAGGACTTCAGTTGTTCAGTGCTTGGCTTTTTAATAAAGATATACACGCTATATCCAACCCCCGCCAAAACAACGATAGCTGCAACCATCACATACCAGTTATTAATAAAAAAATCCACAACTTCCTCCTATTCTGACATGGTTTCTTGAAGACTATTATCATTCTGTTTTTCCATGCCTTCTTGATACTTCCTATCTTCTAGTTCATACTGTCGTTCTTTCTGTCGCTCTTTTGTTGTCTTAATCCACCCCATGATGCCGCATTCCCCTCCACACACTGTAAACACACAAGTGCATAAGGTATCTGGGATTGCACCAGTGATGTAATATAAAACCAGCATTATAACAATAAAAGCAAGCAGAAATACAGCAATAAATATTAGAATAATGTCCATTGTTCTTTTCTGTTTCTTCACTCTACCTGCCTCCTATAATCCAATTTTTGCAAAAACAATGGCAAGAACAGCACCAAGTATGGCAGTAGCAATATACGCCATTGCCTTACGCCACTTCTCGCCGTCCCTGTTTTCAATTTGTACCAAACAATTGTTTTGTTGCTCTTGAACTTTGAGCATGTTTTCCATATTATCAGCCAGCTTTTGCGTAGCTGCTGTTAAGTTGGAAATCTCCTTAATACTTTCTTCCAAGTTATTGATGCGGTGATTCTGTCGGTCATTTTCTTCCTTAAGTCGGTCATTTTCCGACTCCATAAGCTCCTTAAATTGCTCTAATTCTCTGTGTGTTACTGGATTATCCATTCCTTTTTCTCCTTTCTTCCTTTTTTGCGCATAAATAAACGCATATCAACACCAAATTTTCCTTTTGATGCTCATATGCGGTCGTTTAGGACGAAAAATAGTAATTTGGCAGAAAAAGTTATAAGACCAACAACATCTGAAATAGCTAGTGGGTCACAAACTAAAGCAGCGTCATTTTCTGCTGAAATCGGAAAATATTATTTGGTACTGCGTGGACATCTGGCAAATGAAAGCTCATCCTCCTATTTGATTCTACAAGTTGAAAGTGGAGGTGTGCTGGTGTCTAAAATAAAATGGAAATCGGGGCTTAATAATTCTTGGGAGGGAAGAGCAACCTGCGCAATTGTCAAAGCAACGTCCACAACTATAACAATGAATACAACAGTAAATTATGTTTGTTTAACAGACTCTTGAGTATTAGGGAGTATCAGAATTTCTGTGTAAGTTTTTTCATAAAATCCTATAAATCAAGCATTTTACAGATGCTTACAAAAAAAATTCTGATACTGCCAATTTTCATTAACACCCTTACGAAACAGTTAGACTGTCCAGTCGAACTTCGTAGGACACGTATTGTCCAGTGCTTCCGTGGTATACCGTAATCTCTATATATTCTGTTCTAGCAGGTATAACTATAGAATAATCCTTTTCTTTATTAGAACCAGTATTAGTTGTAGTATACAATTCAGTGGTTTCTGTTCCATTATTTGCAGATATAGTTACTTTTAAACCTGTAGAACTGCTACTGGTTATATGTCCAGAAGCTGTTAAGGATATATTTTTATATTTGCCATTTAAATATAATCTGGCAGTATTTGTACTTCCCTGATTTGTACCAGCAGCAGAATTTTGCCGTGATAAAGTAAAGGGTAGTCCAAAGAAACTGTCAGTCCCTAAATTACTATTTTTCGTCCTAAGCTTGCTCGCTGTGTTGTAATATCCTGCTACTGGCACTGTCAGATATGTATAGGTGTCGTCTTGCGTGGCTGTAGCATCTTGTGTTGTACTCCCTTTGTTTGCCATTGTTCCACTGGTCTCTACATTACTGCTATTCGTAAAAGTCTTTCCAGACAGCACATCTCCTGCCCCTGCTGTTCCCTTTTTAGTCGCGCTTACACCCGCATTATATCCACCCTTATAGTTTGCACTGTCTGCATTTACTCGCCCATCTGCGGCGCTGACTCCCGCATTATACCCACCTTTATAGTTTGCACTGTTTGCATTCACTCGGGCATCTGCATCTGTAACACCTTTATTGTATGCGCCTGCACCAGATACATGTCCCTGACCATTATGGTAGCCTGCTGGAATTGTTACATTGCCACTCCCTGTAGTCGCTCCTGTCCACGCTCCTTTGTTTGGCATTGTTCCGCTGGCTCCTACACTACTGCCATTTGTAAAGGTCTTTCCAGACAACACATCTCCTGCTGTTCCCTTTTTGGTCGCGCTTACCCCTGCATTATAGCCGCCCCTATAGTTGGCACTGTCTGCGTTTACTCGCCCATCTGCCGCGCTTACTCCTGCATTATAGGCACCCGCTCCAGATACATGTCCCTGACCATTATGATATCCTGCTGGGATTACCACGTTTCCATTCCCTGTAGTTGCCCCTATCCATGCTCCTTTATTGGGCATTGTTCCTGTAATTAAGCTGCCTTTTACCCCAGCTTTCTTTCCAGCTAAAATGTCTCCTGCTCCTGCATCTGCTCCACTGGTATCCATATTATTGTTATTACCTGTTATTCCTAATATTGTATTCCCCTTTACAAGTTTTGCTGCTGTAAGACCAATTAGGTTTGCTATTGTGGTGTATGCAGCATACAGATAGTTTCCTACACCGTATTTCCCTGTTGCTGGTACTTTTAACTTTATACGCTTGTTTGTTCCATCTATAGATGCCTCTGCGTTATAGTCTGCTGTACCTGTTTTATCTGCAAGGGTGCCTGTAATCTTTGTTCCAGCAGCATTATGCGCTGTATATCCACTTAAAAGGGTTTCTGCTGTAACTGTATCTTTTGATGGATCTATTAAATCTAGCACTTTTCCTAATAGCTGTTCCCAAGTTTCATTTGCAGATGATGTTATTCCCAAGGCAGTAAGATTTTCCGCAAGCTGTTTTTTCTTCTCACTGCCAAGCTGAAAAACCTCGTTTATTGCACCGATAACATCTTCTGACTGAATGCCTTCTGCAAATTCTGGTCCCTCTGTATTGTCATCACTCCCAAGGTACTTGTCCATTCTCTTTTTTAATACCAAATCATTCTGAAGTAACTGCTTTTCTGATTTGGTCTTATTCTCATAGTTCACAAGGTCTGCCCGCTCTACAATAAGAATCTTATCAGAAAATACTGGATTATCACTTGTATAATATTTCATAACATTTCCCCCTTTTTAAAAGATATCTTCTAGCACATAGGTTTGTTCCACATCATCATCTTTACCTTTGCGGGTAAAGTTTTTAATGCAGATAATATCGCCGTTCTCATCATACAACCCAATTTCGCTTATCTCTTCCCCTGCAAGTTCATTGCCTATGAGCGTGCACTCGTAACGGCATATCGTATCTTCTGGAAAAGTATAGCCATCAATTGGTTTTCTGTATAATTCATTTTTCAAAGCTGCCTGACTATCTGGTGGTTCTATCACCGTTCCATCTGTTTCTACACCTCCATTCCCAAATGCCATTCCGACAACTTTCGGAAGGGTTATTGCTCCTGCTCTAGCCTTTACTAGCTTCATTCTTGCTGCTTTCGTTATTACTACATTTTTGTTTGTTGCACTCATTTTTATTCCACCCTTTCTTCTTTATATAGTGCGTCATATTTT
>ERZ808049.306-NODE-306-length-31892-cov-9.893635_pt1 | contig 31892 bp, 30 predicted proteins | sample MGYA00380198_ERZ808049 | MGnify/ENA primary metagenome ERZ808049 (study PRJEB31490, sample SAMN06133414) | mouse gut metagenome | isolation source: Z2_2 | host: mice | place: China: Chengdu | collected 2015-05 ...
AATGAAGTTGTCTCATCGGCAACTTCATCAAAAACATTTTAATTATTTCATCTGTCTACTTGACAGGGGCGGTTCAAAAATGATAGTTGTTTTTTTCTTCATGAATTGCTTTATTTAAAACCCATAAGAATAGATTCTGCCTGCTCCTCTTAATCGAATAGAGTAATCAGGGAGATCGTTAGTATTTGTTATTTCAACGATGTAATTAGCAGATGTTGAAAAACCGTCACCTAAATCCCATACCCAAGAACCATGTGGTGCTTTAAAAGTAGCAATGTTATTTGAAAGACCTTCACGTCTTAAGTTCACTGTATATCTATGACTGTTGCAACAAGTTGCTGGAGAACCACTTGTCCAGACAAAATCAGCATAATCCATATCAATTCGTGCATTTGATCCTTTTAGTTTAAAACTTCCTGAAGCAAGCCATGTTTTTATTTTAAATGAAAAACTTTTTTGCAGTCTCTCCACCTCAAGTTATAGTTTCTTCCCAATGAAAATATTCCCCAGTTTCAGGATTGTCATAATTGCCATTTTCATCGATATATTCAGGATTCCATTCTGAATTTTGCAGTATTGGTGTATCTTTAATAGAAATAGCGGAAACTGAAGATAGAGAAAAACTAAAAATTGTAATGAGAGACAAGCAAGATATAAAGATTTTTTTCATAAATAATCCTGGTATATTATAAATGACTCATCTAATGAGTTCATCATCAGCTAGCTGACGATGAAAAAAATCATCTGATATACCTTCTCCTTTCTTCAACCTTTTTAATCCGTGGTTGTTTGTATCTTTCACCCTTCATAAATTAAATCAAATAATTTGTTTTTGATATCATCTCCTTTCATAATATATTTTTAAATACTACTAACTCATAAATAAATGAAATATTTCATATTTTAATTTAGCACCGTTATAACAACATAAAACATTTAATTATTTTCACAAAACTCTATTTCTAGTCTTTTACTAATTAACCACAGTAAACTTATTAATATTTATTCTATTATAAAATATAATTTTTTTATCATCACTTTTAAAAAACAAATAAATATTTAATACAAACAAGAAAATAATCAAATAAATATATAACCCTCAAAAAACTATTAGCTAAATTATTAAATTCTCCCTTCAACTCATTTTCTATTTTTTCCAAAATAATTATATAACTCTTTATTAGTTTTAGAACTATCCATATTTCTATGGTTAAATGATAATATAGATACAACAGCTGTATTTTCAACTTTAACAATTAAAAGAATATATTTAATTTCAAAATTTTTTACTATTTTTTTCATCATTAGTATAGATATCATTTTTTCTCAAATAGTTAATATTAAAATAATTAACATTAACTTTATTTTTTACAATACTTTTTTAGAATAGGACTTAATTTTTTACAGGAAAAACAATCGTCACTTTCAAAAAAATATATCCTGTTTCAATACTTTCAAATTCTTCTTGGCTGTTAATAATCCTCATACAGTTTTTTTAGTTGTACTGAAAAAAGACAATACAATTGACAATGTTAAAACGAGTATAACCAACATTTTATACTCTTTCATATTAATCCTACTAAAAATAGTATTAGTATTAAAAATAAATTGTCACATTAATAAAAACATATCTGCAAAACTTCATTTCATTTTAGAATTTATCTATTTTTATTAATATCCCCACTATTGTATCTATGCAAAAGAGAGTTATTGCCACGATTATGTTCATATCAATATTTATTAAATTATTGAATGCAATGTAAGCGACAAATAGCATACTTTTATTTTATTATTTAGTGTGTTAAAAATGCGGTTTAACACTTCATCACTGCGATTATCTTCGATTTTAAACGAACCAGTAGAATTATATTTATTGATCCATGAGCTAAGTATCGAAGGAGTAAGCCATATTTGCGAATCAGTTCAGCTCTTGGTTTACTGCTGTTATATAATTCCACCATCTATTTTTTAAATTCATCTGCATAACTCTTTCTTTATCTTTTCATGTTTAGATTACCTTACTTTCGTCTTGATTGTAATAATTCTCCTCTTAACTGTCCAATTTAGTGCAACCTATCCATTGATGACATTAGACTAACTAAGAATCCTCTTTTCTTGTTTGAATTTGTTGTAAAATTGAGGGATCTTTAATCTTATCATCTTGAGCAAATAAAACAACTTCAGAAATAATTTGTACTGTTTTAGGATCTTCATCTAAAAACGGTAAATAAACTTTGCCACGTTTTCCACTCCACACAGAAACAATTCTAATTACTGCTCCACCATCTTGATGAACTATTCCACTCCCTAAATGAACACTATAATTATTTAATCTTCCTTGAATGCATGCAAAATGATCTTTAACCTCAACATTATTTAATTTCATCAATTGAGATGTATACTCAACAATTGTTCTGCGCAATTCTATTGTAGAAAATGATGTAATAGGATCAACACCACCAACATAAGCAGTACTTACAGCCAAATCAACATCACGCATTGTTTCCGAAAAAATAATATCATCAATATCACAGATCTTCATAGGCTGATTATTTTTCTTGTCATAAAATTGAACATAATCAATACATGGTGCTTCAATATCACTAGGTGAAAACCAGTCAGTCTGAGCATAAAGATTTACAATCAGCTGATCTTGATAATAGATTTTTTCTAAACCATTTTCATAACTCACATTCCACTTTCTTGATTTTAGTGCAGCTGCTGCTTTTTTAGGTTGAATTTGATATCCTGTATAACGTTTAGATGATGATTGATCCTTTTCATCATCCAACTTAAGATAAAGTTCTCTAAAAACCTGTTTAAAAGGCTGAATAATTTGCTGTTTATAAATATACGTTTGATATTCGTGCCAGCACTGACGTTTATATAGATCATAAGGATGAATGATTCGTACATAGTTACCTAATTTTTTACAATGATCGATTCCTTTTAAATATCCTTGATCATAAAAACCTAAATTTTCATCAGAAATCAAAACAAGTTTAGAAAGCATTGGTGCTACGATTGGATTATTCATGATCGTATGAATTTCGTCAATCATGAAAACAGTTCTTTCTTCCATAGACTGTTCTAACATTTTTCGAGAACGCAGATATTGTTCATTCCATTTTTTATGAATATCTTTGATTTCAAGCACATAACTATTATTTTTTAATTTAGCAGGAATAGACTTTTGTTTTCGATTATTTTTTAAAACTTTTATTTCATTACACCCTTGTTCATCTATTTCAATCCATAATTGAATTTCATCGATTTGTTGGGGTTGTAGAACATATTCATATTGTTTAAACATTTCAGTTTCCATCATCCAAGATAATCTTGTGACAGTTTCAAAACGTGAATTCTTAGCCAAATTCATCATAGCAATTTCACAAGCTCTTTTTTCACTGGCTTGTCTTTGAGAACCAAACTGTTTAGATTCTTTTAAAAACTGCTGAATCGCTAAATAACGCTCTAGTAGATCCTGATCATCTTTTAAAGGGTAAATACAATAAGCGTTTAAAGCATCTTTATTACGTTTTTGCTGTATTTGCAAATATAATGTTTCTAAATCTATTTTCTTTAAACAGGCATCTGCATATTTACGAGCCCGACTATGAAAAGAATTTTCACATAAATATTTTGATGCATTATACAACATTTGAAATCTTTTTTCACCTAAAAGCTGATAAACATTTTGACACCACTCCATATCAAATGCTCCATCATTTAAATCTTGAGGATCTATTTGCGTATAATGAGCAATCTGAGCTTTCTTTTGCTGATAATCATATTGTTTCATATGAGCAATAAAATAATAACATGCTTCTTTAAAGCCTTTCCAATTTAAAACACGATTGATAAAATCTATCCACTGTGGAGCTAACATTGCCACTTCAACTAATCTTTCTTCTTTAAAATTTTCATTTTTTAAAGTTTGGGGATCATCACTTGATAAAGGATAACAATGACGAATTAAATCAGTAAAAACAACATTTCGATCATCACCATAACGCTGTCTTTTTAAAGATTCATGATCTAAAACATGCAGGGCATCAATAAGATATTTAACACCATTAACTATATATAGATTTTGAACATAAGCTGTAACAGCTGTTTTTTCATTTAACCGCGCCTTTTCCATAGAAATTAAATGGTCTGCTATTAAATCAAGTTTTTTTCTTAAATAAGAAAAAACCTCAATATTATCATTTAACCTATTATGATGATAATGTTCTAAATCAAACTGTGGTTTTTTCCAAACACCTGTTCCTTCAAAATAGGCATCTCGATAAGCTGCCAAAAGCTGATGCTGATCGTTAGCATACCTACTACTATTATTATGACTGTCAAGAATACCTTCATAAAAAGCTTCTTGACTAATAATTCCTAATAAAGCTGCTCGAGCTAAAAACATTGGTGAAAGAGTAAATTTATACTGCGTATCTTGTTTACACTTTAGATTAAAGTTTTCATAACAATGCATCATCATAGGAAAATACTCTTTAAACTGCTGATCATTAGCTTTTTCTAAATGTAATTGATTAATTAAAAATGGAAACAGATTACTTAAACTTACGATTTCATACTGGTTATTATAAAGACTTCTTTTATACTGATAATATTTGCAAAACTTATTAATTATTTCTAAAAGCATAAAAGCTTTATCACGATAATCACTTGTATTTTCATATTCATAAAAATAATATGAGATTAGTTTTGTAATATGCTGATAGTATTGTAGTGATTGAATATCACTTTGATAGAGGGTAAATAATGGGGTTTTTAAATTCAGGAGTTTGTCGAATTCAATTCCTTCTATTAATAAACGAAGCTCAAAAACAATATCACTATTTAATTGATCTTGTTGAAAATAATCAGTCCATAACTTATGTAAAGGCAAAGCCTTTAGTGAGTGCTCTTGATAATTAAGAGGATAAAAATAGTTTGATTTTAATTGTCTATATTCATATCCATTATAATATTCATCATTTTGGTGCAAAATAATTCTTTGATCCCATTTTTTTAAGTATTCAAGAACCTGCTGTTTATTCCATGGTAATAGAGTTGAGAAATCAATCTCTTCTTTTTTAATAATCAAACCTTTTTTGATTGTTTTTATTTTTGAATGATATGGCAGCAAATAAGACTGATAAGGCTGATATAACCCAAACCCCTCATCCTTTCCTTGAATTTTTACAGAATTGATTTTAACATCCTGAAAATAGTGCGGAATCTTTTGTTGTAATTCAAGCGCTGATTCTTGGATCACTTTATTTGATGATTTAGACAAACGCTGATAACTTTGTCGAATTTGATCTTTATTTTGTTTTGCAAGAACGTTTACAATATGACAACGGGCTTGGGCTTTTTTTGTTTTTAAACGATTTTCAAGATCTATGATATCTTGAAAAGAAAGATTCATTTTTACATACTCTTTTTCAATATAATTCCCCAATTCATCATTATTAGAAATAATTTCTTTTAACATAAAAATCTTTTTCTTATTTTCATCTAATAAAGGAAACCATTCTTCCATAAATTGTTTTAATCTTTTATCATGAAGATTACCAGCAACATACGGCAAATATCTTTCAATAAATTCTTTTTGCGGATAAGCTTCAATTATATCATAAAGATGATAACAGATACTTGATTTATATAATGTTATTGAAAACCATTCAAACCCTTGTGAGAAATATGTTTGTTGACTTTTCATACCTTTAACAAAAGTTTCTATTTCATTAAAAATAAGTGCTGATTCAGCCTTCGTTAAAACTGCTTTTTGATAATCATAACCACAGCATTCACTGATAAAAAGAGCCATGATCCATTGATCATGATGATAATCATTTAAATAAGGCAACATCAAATGTAAATAAGGACAATTCGTCAATTTTAAATAAATCAAAGCACAAGCAACGATATGACGCTTAGAACTCTTTAATAAAATCAGTGCCTCATCTATTGCCTGATTGACATCATAAACACCTTTACAATATAACGCTAAATAAATGTCTAAAGGATTTTCACTTTGTAATGCCTGCTGTCGATAGTTTTCATAATGAAAATAATTTTGAAGATGCTCAAAAATATAACGAACATCTTTTTCCTTTACAATTTCATAACCAATTCCAATCCAAGTCAAAACACCTCTTTGAACTGATGAATATCTTAAAAGATCATTTTGAACAATTACATCAATCATCTTTAAAAAATAGTTAAGATTATTTTCATCAACTGTTTCTATAACACTTTGCCTCAATCCCTCTTGTAACCTGGCTGCTAAAAAAAGCTGAGTTAATAAATCCTGTAATTCTTGATGATGACTTTGTTCAATTGCAATAATTACATCTCTTGATAAAACTGCAGTATTATTATCACTTATTAAAACATCTTTACAATATTGAATAACATCCTGATCTTCACTTAATAAGCGTTCAGCAATAACACTTGAAAAATCCATCCAATTATAAAGTTGACGATATTGACCATAAATCAATTCCTTCATTGTCATATCTGTCCCATAAAACACATAAAAAGAACCAATTGCTTTAATTATTTTATTTTGATAATCAGAAAATTTTTTACTTCTAACATCCATTCTTATGATTTGATTATTACATGTCCATTCATGCATATGTCTTAAATAATGGCATAATTTTTCATAATGTTTAGGTAATAGACCTTTAAAATATCTCTGTTCTTTCAAAAAATTTTCAACATCATTTAAAATATGGACATCTTTAAAATAAAAGCCATAAAAATAATCCTGCTGAACTGATTCAATAAATTGTTTTTCTAAATGAGTACAAAATAACGGTAATGTTTGATTATATTGTCTTAACTGCTCTATTATATCTTTTCTCTCCATTACCATAACCTCCCTGCCAACATGACAAAACGGATAAAAACAATTTCATCATCATTTTTAATTTGAATATGCTCATTCAAATTTTCATATTCTTGACCATTAATAAATACTTTGTAAAGCCCATCTGTAAAATCTTGAAACATGATTTTAATCAAATCATCTAAGTCTTTTTGATTGATATTATACAGGTTTGAAAATGATATTTTTCCTAATTGTGCAAAATCTTTAATATCTTTTTCAGTTAAGACTTTCATCTGATTATTATAAAGATGATTGTATTCATTATAAAATATTGCTATTAATAGTTCTTTCAATGTTGAAACCTTTGGCACTTCAATCCTTTCTTTTCCTAAATATTTTAAACTTCCTGCCTTCTTCTTAATAATATTTATTTTCATAATCATTTCTCCTACTATAATCTTATCACTATATAGCATGAAGAAAAAGAACTCTTTCAAACAATAATAAAACAGTTTGATTTAATGACCATAAAACTACTTTTAATATATGTTATACAATCACAATCTTTTTCAATAAATCCAGAAAAACTTGTTAATATAATATTTTTCCAATTATATTCATTCACAAATCTTTATGCATCATTAAAGATAAATCTATTTCAATTCAACAATACAATTGTCTACCCGTTTTTTATCCTTCTTTCCCAAAAAAATTATCCAGTGTTTTTTTAAACACTTTACATTCTTGATTTAACTAATACAAATAAAATGGCTCTTCAAACTTCTATTTCATTTATAGTGATAGAAGTTTAATTAAAAATAAGCATAATAATACAAATCAAATCATAACAGTAGTAAGAGGTGATCTTTTGAAAATTCAATGGAAAAAACTAATAGTCTGCATTGCTATACCACTTGCTGTTGGTAGTTTGTCTGCACTTCTGATTCAAAACAGTATGGAAACCTTCAATTCAATCAACAAACCGCTTTTAGCTCCACCAGCCTGGCTGTTTCCAATAGTTTGGACGATATTGTATATCCTTATGGGAATTGCATCATATTTAGTCCTTGTCTCCAACAAGGAAAATCGCATGGCTTTAACTGTATATTGTATTCAGCTTATTTTTAATTTTTTATGGTCAATTATCTTTTTCAATCTAAAACTATATTTGCTTGCATTTATTTGGCTTATAATATTGTGGCTGCTGATTTTTAAAACTGCCTCTTTGTTCTATCAAATATCAAAACCAGCTGGGTATCTGATGTTGCCATATCTGTTATGGGTAACTTTTGCAGGCTACTTAAACTATTTCATCTATCTTTTAAATTAACAAAGAACAAAAACAATCATTGTTTACCCCGTTATAAGAGAAGTTTAATTTCAATGATTGTTTTGTTTTATACTTAGAAAAAACAATGAGTATCAATAACAAGTTTTTCTTCAAGATTTATCTGCCATTTTACAATGTTTTTAGTTTTCTTGTCAGCTGCTTTATACTGATTTAAATATTTATTAAGGGATTTTCCCCCATATTACAGCCATCTGTCATCAAATCAGCAATAGTTTCATCTAATTCATCCATAACTAGTTTCATGTTTGTTTTTATCCATGACATGCTTTTTGCCATTAAATTAACCTCTTTTCCTTCACTATGATATTTATCTAAAAAAATCTGTATTTCTTCTTTTAGCTTATCGTGTTCATCTTTACAATCTGAAAGATATTTTTAAAATATCTCATCATGTACATAATCCAAACCCCATCAATAAATGCAACACCCATTTTAATACCAGCATCACATTCTCGTAACAGCTTTATGGTATATGGTTCAATCATTAATCATTTTTCGACTCCTTTAATCTTTAGGTTAAAAAATTATTTCTATTTTCTATTCTATAGCATTGATAAACAAACTAATCTATGCTTAATACATTATTGATAAAATATTATAACCTGAAAAGATAAGACCTAAAAAATTTTAGTTCTTACTCAACAATAAGTATATAGGAATTAATAAACAACTGTGCTGTTTTTCTTATGAAATACGTAAATCAATTAAAATTAAATATTATTTATAAAGAATAGTAAATAACGCTATTCTAAATAGGTTGATTAAGTTATTTTTTCCATATAAAATACGTTTAAGTAGTCTGTATTTGTTGTTATCTTCAACAAATTTAAAACTATAAAGATTGGATATTGTATTCTTGATTGAAGCAATATCCTTTTCTAACTCTTTAGTAAATTTTTGTTTTTTAAATTGATAAAATAAACTATTACATGTCAATAATTAATTAAAAAAAGATATTAATAGTGTTTGTCCTGATTTAAAGAAGCAATTCAATATTTTTTAATATGTTTAGTGAATTTTTGGGTACACTAAAAATAACTTTTCAAAAATAGAATCTGAGATATATTTGACCTTATCATCAGTACCGATAATGATGCTGATAGTTTGAGCATTTAAAGGATCAGATTTGGATATATTATGACTTTCTCTCCATTTATTGACAAAATCAGTATTTAGCTGATGAATTTCTTCATCATCAATACAGTTTTCTTTAATAAAGTTATAGACATTAATAGAATATATACGTGACTTCCAAAGCAAAATAAGCATGAAGACAATATTGATCAATGGAATATTTTCTAATAGTATCTAAGAACTGAAGAACTTCAGATCTAATAAATCTAAAAAATAATTTTTTTCTAAGGAAATGAGGTTTGACTGATCTTAGTTCAGGAACAGCAAGAATAGCAGAATCAGCCTTGCCTTTAGAGACATCAATACCAATATAAAGATTGTAATTGTAATTTTTCATAAAACGATAACCCTCTTTCTAAAGTATGTAAATGGTTTTGAATTGCATCTCTAAATTCAAGACAAGCGCAACCTCACAAAATACGGAGACAAGTGAAAAACACAGCTGCAACAAACCCATTCGGGTATAAAGTCACATCTTGAGCAGAGGATCAAGTCTTTTAGAAGCGAAACATAACAAGATGACCGCAAGAGATATGAATAAAATCTTGATTCAAAACGAAACTATTATCTTAAAAAGAGAAATCCTTAATTCAAACTTCTATACATATTATACGAGGAGGTATTTTTATGGTAGCAAAAAAAATTCTACAAGAAGTATTAAAAGATAAGGAAAAAATGATTTCAGATCGTCATTTCCTTCACACACATCCAGAAACTGGGTTTGATTTAAGTGAGACAAAAGCTTATGTCAGACAACAGTTAGAGGCGATGGGATATACCCCTATATCTTGCGGAAAAGCTGGAGTGATTGCCATTGCTGGAGGGAAAAAACCAGGAAAGGTATTTTTAATCCGTGGAGACATGGATGCCTTACCTATTCAAGAAGAAGCAGAGATTGACTATCCTTCAAAAAATGGTAATATGCATGCTTGTGGACACGATATGCATACTACAATGCTTTTAGAAGCTGCAAGAATCCTGAAAAAACACGAAGAAGAGCTAGAAGGAACCGTAAAACTAATGTTTCAACCAGCAGAAGAAATCTTTGAGGGTTCAAAAGATATGATTGATGCGGGTCTTTTAAAGAATCCAGATGTTAATGCTGGGATGATGATCCATGTAGTATCTGGTATGTCGTTTCCAAACGGTACAGTTATTGTATGCGATGGTGGTGTCAGTGCTCCAGCAGCAGATTATTTCACTATTAAAATTCAAGGAAAAGGATGCCATGGTTCCATGCCAAATAATGGTGTAGACCCCATCAATGTTGCAGCTCATGTAGTAATTGCATTGCAGGAAATACATGCACGAGAGTTATCTTTGATGGACAAAGCAGTTCTCACGATTGGAACCATTCATGCAGGAAAAACAGGAAATGCGATTCCAGATATTGCAGAATTATCTGGAACAATTCGTACTTATGATGAAGAAGTGCGAAATCAGATTAAAACCAGAATAACAGAAATTGTGTCTCATATAGCAAAAGCATTTCGTGCACAAGCAGTTGTGGAATTTGGAAGTAGTTGCCCAACATTAGTAAATGATGCTGAACTTTCTACTTGTACATTAAAATATATCCAGGAATTAAATGATTCAAAAATGGTTTTTTCAGCAGGACAGCTTGCTAAGATGTCAAAAGGAAAAGATTCAAAAAGTTCAGGATCAGAAGATTTCGCTTATGTAAGCCACGAGATTCCGACAATTATGCTAACAATGGCAGCTGGAAATCCGAAGGACGGATATAGTTATCCACAGCATCATCCAAAAGTAAAATTCGATGAAGAGGTTTTGCCGTTAGGTGCATCAATTTATGCTTATGTAGCCATGCGCTGGTTACAGGAACACAAGTAGTAAAAATACAAAGATAGTGGCTTTTCCGTGAAACAGGAGCAGTTGTGATATATTCAATGATGTTGAATATAAAGGAAAACAAATTATCTGGATACATTATGAAATATTGATTAAAAAAAAGAAAGGTAATTATTACAAAATAAATTTTAATAACGCAGTAACCAATATAAGGCTTTATCTAGGAAACAAATTGAAAGAAAAAAATTTCTGGCCCCGCAATGACCAGAAAAATCTTTCAAACGTGCTATAAAACCCAAATCATGTAGATCTCTATATTATAGAATGTCCTAACATGATTTATTATGGCACCTAATTTTAGAATAACAACAAAAATTTTTTTGAGCTATTTAATAGTTCTTTTTGAATACGTCTAAAATCACAGTTTTTAAACTTTAATTTAAAAATAGTAGAAAAGGTGATTGTCTTAGTTTTGCCAAACACCTTTTCTTAATTTAATGACTTACAGTTATTCACTAACTTAATACCATTGGTATAGCTGTCTTTACAAATCTCTATACTTTCTACATTTAAATTATAAAATTTATATTAATTTTTTATTATTCTTTTTTTCAATTCCTTTAAAATAATTGATATTGTAAAAATCACCATACCACTATATAAAAGAACATTTACATCATCGCCTGTTTTAACAGGTTTATTTTTTTCAACTACGATACCGCCATTGTTTGTTGAACCCGGATTTGAATTAGGCTGATTATTTTCACCAGGAACTGTTGACGAATCATCAGCTTTTTTTGTTAAACCATTAATAGCAGTAATTAAAGCTGCTTCATTTTTATTTATTGATTCATCAGTAGCTGCACTACTAAATACTTCTGCAAAAGCTTTATCATAAGCATCTTTTAATGTTGCAAAACTTTCTGCTGTATAATCATTTTCCAAATTTAAATAATTTTTTGCATTTTCTAATGTTGTACTGATACTTCTTAAATCGATATTATTTTCTCTATAACTATCCATTGTAGCAAAATTTATATTTGCTTTAACAGCTGTTCCAATTGTACCGATACTCATATTTAAAGCATCTTTTTCAGGAAATACTAATTCAGTCAATACTGTTGTATAATCATTTGCATATACTTCAATTGAATAATTATCGACAAAAATATGTAAAGACACTTTTCCATCTTTCATTGGAACTGGTGCTGAATAAGGATATAAAAATTTAAACCAAGTACCATTTTGCATATGATCAGCTGGTGCTTTTTCAGCTGACATAGAATTAGAACGATCCACTGTCAATGTTTGAGATTCTACATTATAAATAACTTTTGTTTCATAATTTTCGTTTTTTAACACTTCAATTTCAACTGCTTTTGTACCCTTTTCTACTTCAAATTCAACATCCATCTGGAATTGTTGACTTTTTAATCCTTCTAATACATTATTTTGATCATCTATAGTAACATTTTTAAAATTAAATTGTGCATTTTTATACCCATTATATTCAGCGACCGGCTTTTGAGCCATCCTTAATCCATAAGGAGTATTTACTAAAGTAAGTTCTGCATTTAAGGTAAATTGTCCGTTATGTTCTTCACCTAATACTTTTCTTAACCCCTCTAAAATAACACCATCTACTCTTGAATTATCAGCATAAGACCAGTTACTCATCCATTGAACCATTACTGTTCTACCATCCCAATTATGATAGCTTTGAGCCGCATAAGCATCAGGCGCATAGTTCATTTCATAACGAGCCGCTGTTCCATCAGCACCAGTATCAGCAACAAATGTCCATTTTCCATTTACTTCTTGTAAATCACCAATTTGATACCAGCGTCCACCTTCACTTAATACATATTTATGTTCATTTGTTCCTTCAACAGGTAGATAATAAATTTCTGGACATTCAGTGATAATATCAGCCTGCATAGCTTCTGCTTTCCATGTTTTTAAATCTTTCGATGAATATAGTCTCAAAGGTCCCCCTGCTACTGCCATGATCCATTGATTACTTTCTTCATGCCAAAATACTTTTGGATCTCTAAAATCCGCTTTACTTAATGGATCATCAGATACTAAGTTTTCCCCATCTGCTCTTAATACATTATATTCAGCTAATATGACATTTTTATAATACTCTTTTTGAATATCAGTTAAATCTAATGTTTCGCCATTAGAATTAGTATATTTTCTTTCTATTTTTAAATCTGGCTCAGTCCAGTTAAAGCCATCTGTACTATAAGCAATTGCCTGTCTCTGGCTTCCTCCACCGCTCATTCCACTTGGTCGACCAGCAATAGTCCATACAGCAATAAGACCACCATCTTCAACACCATCAAAATAGCCTGATGTGTTGTTTTTATCCCAAACAACACTTCCAGAAAAATGCCTTCTTGTACCATTTTCTGATGGATATAAACTTGCATTAAAAACATCTGGAATATCATATTCTGTCCAATTTACCAAATCATTGCTTACAGCATGTCCCCAACTCATTGGACCATGATTTACACCATCTGGATAGTATTGAAAAAATAAATGCCATTGTCCTTTATAATAAACCATTCCATTAGGATCATTACTCCATCCTTTTTCATTAGAAAAATGATATTGTAGACGATATTCTGGATTTGTTTCTTCAGCACTAACAGAAGAAGGCAAAACCATCCCAAATACCATCAAACAAACTACTAATATTTTAAATAATTTTCTCATATTTTCCTCCGCTTTACTCAGTAATTGACAAAGTTTTTTATTAATTACAAACCAAATTAAGCTCTGTCTAATTACTTTTTCTTCTTTCCTTTTTTACAACAAAACTCTACATTTCTTAGCGCCATTAAATGTAATTTCTAATTGCAAATAAATTATATATCTTTTTATATTAATTTTTGAAGTGACAATTGTCACTTATTTTACATTTTTCACAAAATAATAACATATTTTTATTTATTATACTTATATAATTCTAAAGTAATATAAAAGGACTTCCAATATGATAAAAATCTTTTTTATCATATTAGAACGCCCTTATTTATCAAAGTCTAAAAATCAATTTCATTTATTTTTATGAAATAATTTAACAATTTCACAAACAACTATTGTCAATAAACATAAGCCAATACAAATTAACCATTGGATAAGATTTAACCTTTGCAGTTTAAAAATAAATGCTAATTCTGGAATTGTTATAATAATAATTTGTAAAAATAATCCTGCAGCTAAAGCTCCCCATAAATAAACATTATTAAATAATCGTTTATTTAAAATTGAATGATGAGATTTAACATTAAATGAATGAACTAACTGACAGCCGCATAAAGTAATAAATGCCATTGTCATCCCTGTCAAATGATCTATTTGATTACCAATTGCATAGGCGATTAATGTTAAAATTCCAATCATTGCACCTTGCCAGGCAATTGTAAAACCAAACCCGCCAGAAAAGAAGCTTTCGTCTTTTTTACGTGGTTTACGTTCCATCACATCAGGTTCTGTTGGCTCCATTCCTAATGCGAAAGCAGGTAAACTATCAGTAATTAAATTGACCCATAATAGATGAATTGGTAATAGTGGTACTCCAAAATCAAATGGTGTAATCAATGAAACAACAGAAGCACCAAAAATAGTAATTACTTCACCAATATTACTCGATAATAAAAACTGAACATCCTTTTTAATATTATCAAATATCCCGCGTCCTTCTTTAATCGAAGTAATAATAGTGGCAAAATTATCATCTGTTAAAATCATACTAGCTGCCCCTTTAGCAACGTCAGTACCAGTAATTCCCATCGCACAACCAATATCAGCTGTCTTTAAGGCTGGTGAATCATTGACTCCATCACCTGTCATAGCAACAATTTTCCCCTTAGATTTCCATGCTTTAACAATTCTAACTTTATGTTCTGGAGCAACCCTGGCATATACTGAATATTCTTCAATGTGATCAGCTAATTGTTCATCAGACATTTTTTCTAATTCACTACCCATGATAGCCTTTTGATTTGGCTCTAAAATTCCCAAACTTCGAGCAATTGCGCTTGCTGTAATTACATGATCTCCAGTAATCATGATTGTTCTAACTCCAGCCTTTTTAGCCTCAGCTATAGCCTGTTTAGCTTCTTCACGAGGAGGATCGATCATTCCTACCATTCCTACAAAGATTAAATTATTTTCAACTAGTTCACTAGTAATTTCACCTGGTTCTTCTTGCCAATAACGAATTCCTAAAGCTAGCACACGAAGCGCGTCATTAGACATTGCCTCATTAACTTTAGTAACTTCTTCTAAATCAAGATCTTTACAGCGACTAAAAATAACATCTGGTCCCCCTTTAGTAATCGAAAGAATTTTTCCTTCATGTTTTACAAAAACCGTCATCATTTTACGATCAGAGTCAAATGCCAATTCATTAAATCTTGGATAATCCTTTGCTAAGGATTCTTTTGTAAAACCTTTTTCTAAACTTGCTTTTACTAAAGCGGTCTCTGTAGGATCGCCTACTAATATTTCTTTACCTGCTACATTACTTATACTTCCATCACTACATAAAGTAAAATAATTTAATAATTCATTTGTTTCTTTACTACACATTTCAATTGATTCAATTTGCAGTTTATAAAGATACGTTTTTACAACTGTCATTTTATTTTGCGTTAATGTTCCTGTTTTATCAGAACATACAATTGATGTACTTCCTAAAGTTTCTACTGCTGGAAGACTCTTTATAATTGCATTTTTTTTAACCATTCTTTGCACACTTAAAGCTAGAACTACTGTAACAACAGTTGCTAATCCTTCAGGAATCGCAGCTACTGCTAATGCAATTGCAGTTTTAAATGCTTCTAAAACAGTTAAACCTGATAGCATTTCCATAAAGAAAACAACAATGCAAATTACAATACATATAACACCTATACTTTTTCCTATTTGATCTAACTGATCTTGAAGTGGTGTATTTTGATTTTTAGTCTGTTGCAGCATTGTCGCAATTTTACCAACTTCATTATCCTCACCAGTTGTTGTTACTAATGCTACACCTCGTCCATAAGTAACATTACAAGAAGCATGTACCATATTAGTTCGTTCTGCTAAAGGAACATCCTCTCTATCAATCAATTCACTTGTCTTTTCAACTGGTACACTCTCACCAGTAAGAGCACTTTCATCAACTTTTAAATTAAAAGCTTCAACCAAACGACCATCACTAGCAATACTATCACCTGCTTCTAATACTAATAAATCTCCAGGAACAACTTCACTTGTACCAATAGTGATTATATTTCCATTACGGATTACTTTAGCTTTAGGGCTTGCCATTTTCTGCAATGCTTCTAAAGAACGTTCAGCATTACTCTCCTGAACTAACCCTAAAATCGCATTAATGATAACTACTATAATGATAATAGCACTATCAATCCATTCAGTTGGTTCAACAATAATACTAACAATAGCAGCAATAATTAAGATAATTGTTAAAGCATCCTTGAACTGTAAAATAAATCTAAGTAAAATTGATTGTTTCTGTGTCTTTTTTAATTCATTTGGTCCATATTTTTCAAGATTTTCTTTAACTTGTTTATCAGTTAAACCATTTTTTAAATCTGTTGAAAATTTTTGAATCAATTCTTCTGGTTGTTGATTATAAAACATTTTCATCTCTCCTTTTTGATCCTTTATGCAAAAACAAGACTCTTATCGTATTTACATACAATAAAAGTCCTGTTGTTTAATTACGATTCAGATATATCTATTGAGTTGACGACTCATAAACCTCAATGGCTAACCACTCCCTTTTATAGCCACTATCCTATCACTAAGCTTTCTTTAAAGCAAATATCTTTTTATATTATATCCAAAAATAACTTTATCATTCTATATTAATGCATATTTTTAACTCGCCAACAATCATTTGAGCGACTATTACCATTATTCATTACAATAATATTAATTTTACGCCTTTTTTGATAATCTTCTTCATCAATCATATCCTTAATTGCACTAATTCTTTTATGACCATCTTGACAATAATATTTACCATTTTCCATAATTACTTTAATTGGAAACGATAAACCAATTCGTTTAATTGATTCATACATGCTATTTGAATATTCTTTTTTTATAAAAATAATCTTATCTATATCAATTTGCTGTATTCTCATTAAATATTTTCCTCATTTATACTTATGTTTCGATAAACCAGATCCTCACGTTCAATAAATCCTAGCTTTTGCCAAAAGTTATTTCCACTTGTATTATCACTAAATACAACTAAAGCAACTTTATTTATTTCTTCAATTCTTAATGCCATTAAACATTCTTTAACTAATGCACTAGCAATTCCTCTTCGACGATATTCATTTTGAACTGCTAAATGATAAATATAACCTCTTCTTCCATCATTACCAGCCATAATCACTCCAGCAATCTTTTTATCAATAACAGCAACAAAATTAGTATTAGGATTACGTAATAAGAATCTTTTAATTCCTTCTTCACTATCATCAAGACTTCTAAGACCCATTCCAGAAGTATTTTTCCACAAATTATAGACAGACTGATAGTCACTAATTTTTAATAATCTCATTTCCATCATTAAATACCCAAAATCATAGACCCTTTATCTCAAGATATTTTAACACTTCTTCTTGATCACTAAAATGAATTTTACCAGCTTTAATAATTTGATAATCTTCATGTCCTTTACCTAATACCATTAAGATATCATTATTATTAAGTAAATCCATTCCTTTTACTATAGCATCATGACGATCTATAATAACTTCAAAGTTATCACTAGTTAAATTAGCTGTAATGTCATTTAAAATATCTTTTGGATCTTCATTTCGTGGATTATCACTTGTAAAAATGACATAGTCACTATGCTCAACAGCAATTCTACCCATAATTGGACGCTTTAACGGATCACGATTTCCTCCACAGCCAATAATTGTTATAATTCGTCCACTTTTAAATTCTTCAGCACTTATTAAAACATTTTTAACAGCATCTGGAGTATGAGCATAATCAACAAATATACTATTATTACCATATTTAATCAATTCCATTCGTCCTGATGGAGTTTTTAGGTCATCGTTTAATAATAAAATATCATCAATTGCGAAACCTAATCTATGCACTAAAAGTAAAGCAGTTAAATAATTATAAATATTATAACGCCCTACCATATTTAATGATGTTTCATAATTTTTGTTTAAATAAGAAAATTTAAATGTCGTTCCTAGATGCGAAAAAGATACATCTTCAATCTTTAAATCACCATCTTTATCACTAATAACAATATTATTATTTTCTGGTAATATAAAATGCTGATAATGGGGATCATCTCCATTAATAATTGCAATTTTTTCATTCCTTGTTTTTTCAAATAATTTCCTTTTAGCATTAGCATAATTTTCTATTGTCTTATGATAATCTAAGTGATCTTGAGTTAGATTTGAAAAAGCTACCTCATCAAACTCTAAACCATAAATTCGTTCTTTATCTAAAGCATGTGAACTAACTTCCATCACAAAATATTCTACTCCATGCTCTTTAGCCTCTAATAACATGTTGTATAATACATCTACATCTGGGGTAGTATTCATCATTGGCTTTTTTACATCTCCATAGTAAAAACCAACTGTTCCCATATAAGCAACATTTTGTTTTAACATTTTTAAAATTTGATAAATCATCAAACAAGTCGTTGTTTTACCATTAGTACCTGTTATTCCAATCAATTTCATTTCTTTAATTAAAGGATAATAATTTTTATATAAATAATCTTTTAAATATTCCCTTGTACTTTCTACAATAATTGTTTCAACATCATAATCTCCATGTTCAACAATTACTCTACTAGCACCATTTTTAATTGCCTGTTCAATATAATCATGACCATCTCTAATAACATTTGGGATAGCTATAAATGTATCTCCAGGCTTTACTTTTCTTGAATCTGTTTTTAATGCAACTTCCACAATTTTCACCTCATTTTCTCTTATTATATTATAAATATTACTCATACAAAAGAAAAAGTATACAAATTAGTTTTTTTATTTATACTTTATTATAAATAATATAATGATACAATATAATAAAAAATCTCATCTACCATTAATAAGTAGTGAGATTAATAATTTTTTACTCATCTTTTATTATAATTTCTGTTTTTGAATCAGTATCATTTTCTGAATCTTTTATTTTAATATCTGCCTCAAGTCCTTCTTTTTCTAATTCACTTTTATTTATATCTATTTCATTTTCACTTTGTTCAGTTTCATGCTTATATTTAATCCATATATCACCATTTTCATCAGTATACAAGTCACCTGAGATTTCTTTTTCCTGATTATCAGTACCAATAAGAATAACTTTAATTGTGTTTTTAACAGTATTACTAATTTTACCATTTGTTGCAGCATCAACTGTCCCTATTCCACCTAATAATAGAAAACATATAGCAAAACTAAATATTACTTTTTTTAATTTGTCTTTTTTCATAATTTTATTCCTTTCATAAAGAGTATAAGCGATTTTATCATTAGCCATAGCTTTTATTTTGTTAGTATCAATTTGCTGCATTTATTCTTTCCTCCTTAATTTTTTTCTAATCCTATGTAATTTTACTTTCGTATAATTAGTTTTTTGATTATTCATTTTAGCAATTTCTTTAATCTTATATCCTTCAATATAATAAAGATGGAATAATTCTTTTTCTTGGTCTGTTAATCGTTTAATCTTTTCTTCAATAATTAACATTCGATTAAATTCATCTTCTTTATATCCCTGTTCATTTAAAATTTGATCATCATATTCAATATACTGCTTATTTTGTTTTAATTTATTATAAGTACAATTTTTAGCAATTGTTGCTAAATATGCTTTCATATTGGTCTGAATCTTATCTTGGTTTTTCCAAAAAAGATAAAATGTATCAGCAATAATTTCTTCTATATCTTGATAAGATAAGATATCTTTTGCAATATTATAAACAATCGTAAATACATAATGACTATATTCTTCAATAATTAAATCAATATTTATTTCAACATTGTTTTTCAAATTGATACCTCCCTTGAATCGATTCACTATATAGACAATAAAGATATCATAAAGGTTACAAAAAAGGAAAGATATTTTCAACTTTCCTTTTTGCTTATTATTAATACAAAATTCATCTATTTCTAACCCATTTAATAAATTGAATAATTGGTAAATTAGCTAAAGCTAAACCATAAACAATCAATAATTGCTCTATATTTAATGATTGCACTTTAAATATCATTTGTAAAAATGGCATTGTAACAACTAGAGTAATTAATATAAACCCAATTAAAAATGCCCCTTGTAAAAATCTGTTATTAAAGAAACCTTTTTTAAATAATACAGGATTTTTTGATTTACAATTATAACCATGTACCAATCTTGATAAACAAAGTGTTGCAAAAGCCATTGTACTAGCTAAAACAGAATTTCCATTTTGATAGCCAATCATAAATGCAATCATTGTCATAACCGCAATTACAAACCCTTCAATGCCAACACTAATTAAAAATGTTTTAGTCAATATTGATTCATTCATAGGGCGTGGTTTTTCATTCATTACATTTTTACTATGTGGTTCCAACCCTAAAGCAATCGCAGGAAGACTATCCGTTAATAAATTAATAAATAATAAATGCACAGGAGCAAAAGGAACTGGCAATGCCATAATAGAAGCATATAATACTGCTAAGATCCCCCCAAAATTTCCGGATAATAAAAACTGGATTGCATCTATAATATGAGCATAAACATTACGTCCATTTTCAATTGCTTTTATGATAGTTGCAAAATTATCGTCAGTTAAAACCATAGATGCAGCGTCTTTAGAAACCTCACTACCAGTAATTCCCATCGCTACACCTATATCTGCCTGTTTTAATGCTGGAGCATCATTTACCCCGTCTCCTGTCATGGAAACAATATTTCCTTTTTCTTGCCAAGCACGAACGATACGAATCTTATGTTCTGGTGAAACTCGAGCATAAACACGTTTATCTTCAACAAATTGTTGCAATTGTTCATCGCTTAAAGAATCAATTTCACTACCCTCAACAGCTTGTGAATCCTTAGTTAAAATACCAATTCTTTTCGCTATTGCTGTAGCGGTTACTTTATGATCACCTGTAATCATGATTGGAATAATCCCTGCTTGCATACATTCTTTTACAGCCTCTGCACTTTCTAATCTTGGTGGATCCATCATCGAAATCAACCCTAAAAAAATTAAATCATTTTCATCTTCGGATAATAAAACTTTTTCACAGTCAAACTTGCGGTATGTTATCGCTAAAACTCGTAAACCATTTTTTGAAAACTCCATATTCATATCCTGGATATTTTTTATATCATTATCAGTTATTGGCAAAACCTGACCGTTTTTTCGAATATATTTTGCTCTTTTAATTAAAACATCTACAGCACCTTTTGTAATCATTGTATAACCATCTTTTAAAAGATGAAATGTAGACATCATTTTACGATCGCTATCAAATGGTAATTCACTTAATCGAGGATAAGCATTTCTTACCCGTTGAGCTGGTACCCCTAAACTATCACTTAAATTGATCATTGCTGTTTCTGTAGGATCTCCTATTTCTTGACCGTCAATATTGGTAGAATCATTACATAATATACTTAATCGCATTAAATCTTTGTGTAGAGAATTTGATGAATCAATATCTTTGGCCATAATTCTTTTTTCTTCAATATAATAATCTTCTACAGTCATCTTATTTTGCGTCAATGTCCCTGTTTTATCAGAACAAATAATTGAAACACTTCCTAACCCTTCAACAGCTTGTAATTTACGAATAATAGCTCCCTCTTTAGCCATTTTCTGGGTTCCAAAAGATAATACTATTGTTACAATAGAACTTAATGCCTCTGGAATTGCTGCAACAGCTAAAGCAACAGCAAACATAAAAGCATCACCAATATTACCACCTTGGAAAATATTTAAAGCAAATAATAAAACACAAAAGGCCATAATAATAATCGATAATTTCTTACCAAAATTATCAAGATTAACTTGTAATGGAGTTTTCTTTTCAGAAGTTGATTTTAATAATTGAGCAATCCTTCCTACTTCTGTTTCCATTCCAATTCCAGTAACTAAAAACTTTCCCCGACCATAAGTTACAAAACTACCTGAATAAACCATATTAGTACGATCACCAAGTGGAACTTCACCTTCAATAACCTCAATTGTTTTTTCAACCGCTAGACTTTCACCTGTAAGAGCACTTTCATCAACTTTCATACTAGCATTTTCAATAATTCTACCATCAGCTGGAATATAATCTCCTGCTTCTAAATACACTTCATCACCAATGGTTACTTCTTTACTTGAAATCTCAATAACTTTACCATCACGTAAAACCTTAGCATTTGGTGAAGATAATTCCTTAAGACTATTTAATGATTGTTCAGCTTTGACTGTTTGGACTGTACCTAAAACAGCATTAATAGTTATAACTATTAAAATTACTAATGCACTTTCTAAATCACCTAAAAATCCTGATATTAATGCCGCAGAAATTAAAATAATTACCAAAAAATCTTTAAACTGCTCTAAAAATATTATTGGAATACTTTTAGCTTTTGCTTCAACCAATTTATTAAGACCATATTTTTCCTGATTTTTCTTTACTTGTTCATCACTAATTGGCTTTAAAGTACCATTTATCTCTTTTCTAACCTCAGTTATTGTTTTGTTGTAAAATACTTTCACTTTTCTCTCTCCTTTTTAACACAATAAAAGCGAGGCTTTTATTGCACCTTAAAATGCAATAAAAGTCTCGCTACTTCATTACGTTCCGGATGATCAACTCATCGTATTGACGAAAGCGTAAACACTTAACAGTGCCAGCTACTCCCTTTTATTTACTACATATGATAAATATATTGTTTACAAAAGTCAACCTATTTTTTATATATTACAACTTTTAATAAATTCTTAACAATTTCTAAATGATATTTCCCTGGAGGATAAATTTCTCCATCAATATTAACATTCTGTTTTGTTTCTAAATCTAATTCTTTTAACTTATTATGATAATATAATCTACCTCTTTCAAGTTTTCCACTGAACAATAAAATCAAATAATAAGGTATTGAACTCTTTTTTAAACTAGAGACAAGATTAATATCAATAAATCCATCATTAAGATCAGCATTCTTACCAATCTTGAATCCTCCACCAAAATATTTACCATTACAAAATGCCCCAACAATCAAATTCTCTTCATAAATTTTTTTCCCCTCATAATAAAGAGTAGTTGGATATAAACGATATTTTGATAATCGTTTCACTAAAACATTAGCATACTGTAATGCATGTGGCAAATATTTTGCTTGTTGATAATTATGAACATTATTAGCGATATCACTATCAAATGCACAGCAAAATATATTAATACAATAAATATCATTTACTTTAATTAAATCAATTGATTCCGACTTTAAATGTAATGACATCTTCAAAAGTTTATAGGGATTATTAGTATAACTAATTGTCCTAATAAAATCATTTCCTGTACCAGCAGGAATAACAACCAATTCATTATTACTGCCAACTAATCCCTGTATTATCTCATGTACCATACCATCGCCTCCCACAGCATAAATACGATAACTGCATTTTTGATAACTTTTTGCTATTTTTGTAGCATGTCGTGGATATTTAGTATACTTAATTTCATATTGGTAGTCTTTCATTACATCCAGAATCATCGTTTCAATTTTTGTATTTTGCAGGTTAGGCTTCATAATAAATATATGTTTTTTATTCATAAAATATCACCTTTTTAATTCTATCAAATTTCTTTGAATAATGGGAATATTTTTTTCAACTCGGCAATAATTTATTAAAAGGGTGATTAAATGATATATATAATCAATATTTTTCTTGGCTGTATTTTTGTGTATTTTGACCTCCATGGTTATAATAGTAATTTTATTAAATGGTTAATAAGTTTTAATTCTTTTATATACTTATTTTTAATAAAAGTTAATGTTTACGCTGTTTTAGCAACAGCTATAACATTTATTGCTGATTATTTTCTTTTATTTACAAATCATTATTTAACTGGAATTAGTTTATTTATAATGGTTCAGCTTACATATATGCATCTCTTGAAATATCATATCTACTTTCCTTTTTTATTTCTTATTTTTATTTTTATTAATCCTTTAATTACTTTGGCTTTTATTTATCTTTGCTTTAGTTTATTAAATCTTTTTCATAGTTTTAAAATTTCTAAGAGTTTTTTTTCAGCTATTATTTTACTCTTATGTTGTGACATAACAATTGCTTTAACTCACTTACAATTAATAGATTCAGCTTATAATCCAATAATCTGGCTTTTCTATATCCCCAGCCAACTTTGTTTTATTTATAGTCAAAAAATTTTACCAAAATCTATTCTTTAATATTTATTTTTAACCTTATTAATGTTATAATTTTTTAGTACTGTCCTCATAGTGAAATGGATATCACGTAACCCTCCGGAGGTTAAGTTGTAGGTTCGATTCCTACTGAGGATGCCATATCAGTCAAAACCCGCATTCTAGAGCGGTTTTTTTATTAAAAAAATCATCGTGCATAACTCGTGCAGTAAATTTTTTTATTAAGTTTCTTTTATAACCTAAAAATTCATATTAATATTATTATCCAAATTTTAATATTTGAAAAACAAAGCATCCAAATTTATCGGGTGCTTTCTTTTATAATTTCCTTTAATTTATCCCTAATTTCATGCAGTTCATCAATCGTCTTTTCAATATTTTTATCAGCTTTTAGTTCTTCTACAGTTTCGTTTAGTTTTTTACTCATTTCCTTTAACCTCTCCATTTCTCTTCCCTCCTTAAACATTCTACAACAAAACTATAAAATATTCAGACATATTTTTATAGACTAACAAGGACTATAAAGCGAATTTAAAGGATAAAAAGCAACAGAAACAAAGACTCATTCTACAAAATATTAAAAATCATTAAACAAATTAGGTCTATTGATTTAGGGTATTAAGGTTAATATATAAGCGAGTATTATCATAATTGGTATTGTGCACTATTTTTTATCAAATCCTAAACTTGCATACCTGCTATATTTCCATTGAAATCTGATGTATATCTAGACAATATATTTTATTTTTCATATTAGCAATTACAAATATATCTAATTGAAAACTATCTGTATATGCAAATTTTCTATAACTTTAGAAGAATTTAAATGTATCATCTCTTGAAATACCATACACAGAAAAAGTTACATTATAAGCAAGCTTAGTTCTAGTATTTTTATCCATTACAAATATATAATGTGAATCAATCCCAAAATTATTTATTGTAACAGCGTACCAACCATAACCAGTTATTCATGACGATGCAGCACTAAAAAATCCCCCCTCATCTACATCAAGATTAACATCACTTGACTACCATACATCTACTTCCTGTATTTGATCTGGTACTACTACCATAACTGCTATTATTATAAATAATCCTACCAATCTTTCTCACTCTTTTATCCCTGCTTCCCTAAATGCATTCAGATATTTAATCTTTCTTTATAAGAATATAACCATAATATGAAAGTATTTTTAATCAAAGATTGATTAATATACAAAAAAATTGCCTTTTTACATCATTTTATGAACATAGAAATACAAATCATTAAAACTTCCTTTTATTATTTCTTTACTGTATATATTTTTATGATGATATTTATATTCTTTCATTATCTCTTAATAAAAAATTATAAAATTACTTCTATTTTTTATGAATCTGTTAAAAATAATCTTGAGGTGATTTTATGAATCTAAAAGATAAAAAGAAACTAGAAGCAGAAACAAAGTTAAGAAGATTAGAAAATGAACTAAGAATATTGCTTACAACCACCAGAGATCAACAACGTATCATAGACTGCAAGCATAATATCCAAAAACAAAGGCAGATATTGCAAAACATTAGAGATTATTAAAATATCGTATTGCTTGACTTTTGTATTTCATATTAGTACTTTAATAACAGAGAACGCTTTCTTTATTATTATAATTTATTTTGAAAAACAACAAAATAATAAAACAGTGGCAAGTGGAAGCCACGAGATGGAGAAAAAATGAAAATTTTAAAACAATTGAATAAGAATTTTTGTAGTTCATTATTAATTTTAATAGTTTTATTGCTATCTGTAAGTAGTGTTAGTGCAACAGAAAATGTAGGATATTATGCAAGAACCTATCCAAACGTAAATAAATATCTTAGTGATGTTTTTAATGATAATATCCATGACGTTCATATTTTTAATAATTCAAGTATTGATGTTACTAAACAGTTTATATTAGATAACCAGAATAAAGCCTGGGGATCAATTATGGAAAATTATGCTAATGGGAGTTATCTATTAAAAGTTAGCAAAACCGATGAAACAGAGATATTAGAGCCAACACCACATGTTTCTCAATCAGTTTCCAAAAAAACGGATTGGATTTATTTTGAATTTTATTCGAAAACCCTGTTCCCTGTTTCTTAAAGAGGAAATAATCTCACCTTTGAATCTTCCTATATTATACACTGAATCTTTCGTCTAAAGATGAATAGATACCATGACACTTGAAAACAAAGTATGAAGTTTCGACCATTTTCTTATATATGGTAGATAAATCGGTCACTAACTCGCACTAGTCAAGACACTAGTAATATTGTCTTAGTATTACTCCTACCTCTACCCTTATTACTTCACAAAATACTCTTCTTCTATATTTTGTCGCAAGTACACAGCCTAGCTGGTATTTTTATTATAAACAATAAAAACTGGCATTTAGCCAGTTTAATCGGGAAACATCCAAAAACAACTTTTGATATAATAAGCTAAAGTATTTGTATTGTGGATATCTCTTATGTGAGCATTGAATTGCCTTTTATATGTTTCCTCTATGTTTATACCTCTTAATCATTTAATTTATTGGGATAATAAGTGGAGAGATAAACACAAAATTATTATACATTAATAAAGCTAGACATAAAAGAGATATAATGGATTTGTCCTTAAATCAGGACAAATTTAATTATTTATAGTCTGATTCATATAAATCTTCAATCTTTATTTTTAAAGCTATTGCAATTTTTTCTAACTCAAATAAAGTTGGGCTGATTTTATCATTTTCAATATTATTAAGTGTAGTCTTACCTATTCCACATAACTGTTCAAGCTCTCTTAAAGATATATTATGTAAATAACGTATTTGGGCAAGTTTAATTATTATCATAAAACACCTCTATCGAAGTATTTCCAAAAATACTATTTTAATTCACAAAACATATGCCCAAAAATAGAATCCTATTTCACAAAAAAACTATGTTTTATAAGTTTAATGATATCTTTTCTATGAATACATCAATAGTTCTAAATTACATAATATAATAATATTATTTATTATATAGTAAAAATATCTAAACTAATACATATCAATCAATTCTCATAAAAAAAACAAAAAAATCATTAGTACATATGTACTAATGATGTAAAATATGTTTTAATATATACTATAAGAACTAAAAAATGAAAGGAATTTTTATTATGGGTGTTGGTATACGATTAAAAAATATATTAGATGAAAAAAATATTACACTAAAAGATTTATCACTAATATCAGGTGTGTCTTTAAATACTTTATATGGAATAACCAAAAGAGATAATGACACAATAAAAAGTGACATATTAACTAAAATTGCTGGTTCTTTAAATGTTCCACCTCAATATATTTTAGGATTAGATGGATATGCTCCACAATGGACAGATGAAGAACTTGAATCTTTTCCAGATGGTTTTATTGATACTAAAGACGGCTTATTAAATGAAATTTTAAAAATCTCAAGAAATTTAACTACTGAAGGACGAATTAAATGTTTGGATTTTTTAAAAAGTATCGAAAATAACAATTTAGATAGTAATTTTATTTCTGAAGAGAAAAAATATCATGAGTGGGATATGACTAGATTAAAGGAAATATCTAAAATGCATGATGAAGGAATTGTTTCAGATTTAGATTATCAAAAATTAAATTTAATGCTTTCTAAAAAACTCTATATTCCTTATCTAGAAGATGATGAATATGAAAAAGAAAGTCAAAAATTACGAGACTATATAAGAAAAGCGGAAGAAAGATTAACTCCAGAAATTCGTGATAACAAAATTGCATCTCTTTTTAATGACAATCTTGATTAGATTATGTTATTAAATTAGCCAAGGTAACTCTATTTTTGAGCAACTATACCTTTGGCTTTTTTATTTTATAATAATTAATTTATAGATAGATAATAATCAAGTAGGAGGGATTTTTTAATTTTCTCCCCTCACACCACTATATATACGGTTCTGTATACAACGATTTAATTAAATTTCAATTTATATCTTAATGAATGATAGTCTAAACAGTTACCCTATTACTTATGGATTTGTCTTTCTTTTAATATAGCTCTTACAAAATATGTTTTAGTAACTGTGAATTGATAATGTTCTTCCATATATGACATTTGCATTGCTAAATCATGATTAGCTCCAAGTTTCCTTAACCATTGATATCTAACTCTTGGTACTTTCCATTGTAAAATACTCCTTAATCTAGTTTGGAGGTGCATATCTATTACATTCATTGCCTTTTTCATATCTGCAATTGCATAGTAGTTTATTCCCCCTCTAATCACTTCATTTACTTCTTCTACACTTGATGTTTCAGTTGCAAAATATTGCCATTTATCTTTTTCAATTGGCTTGATACTATCAAGCAGCCAACTTTCTTCATACAATATATAATTTAATTCAAATCCCATACTATACCCCATAATATCATTTTTAGATTGAATCCATGCAGCCATAGAGTCACTTTTATTATTTTTATCCGTTTTTCGTTGAGAGATTTCAGTATCATATACCTCCAATTCATACTTAGATAAGTATTCAGAATTATTGATGTCAATAACAATATGTTTTATTGTTTCAGTTCCACTCATAGAACATCTGCAAATCATTAAGCCCCATACAATTAACAATATAATAAATTCTGATTTTTTCTTGTTGTTTTTCATCTTTGTTGTCCTTTCCCTTAATTTTTAAATTTATTGTATATACTCTATTATTTATGTTTATCCTCTTTATATAACGCTTACACGTTATATTATACGTTTTTTCGTTATGTTTACAATAAAAAAACGTTATAAAATAAAAGTAATAAGCAAATAAAGGAGAATATCATCATGGACGTATTAAAAAGGCTTAAGACTATTATGCAAAGTAGAGATATTTCAGAGTATAAATTAGCAAAACTTTCAGGTGTCCCACAAAGTACTATCAATTCAATGTTTCGGAAACATAACAATCCCTCTATTTATACGTTGGAATGCTTATGTAAAGGATTAGATATTTCAATGAGTGAATTTTTTTATGAAGATACACAACCATTAGATAATGAAAAACATGATGATTTCCAATTACTAACACAAAAATGGAGTAAACTAAATCCAAAGCAAAGAAAAGCACTGTTAATATTTTTAGATTCGATTACCAATCATTTACCATGATATAGTTGCATACCTTTAATATAGGGGATATGTTGTATGCAAGAATTCCATTATAAAAAAGTAGTGAGATCAATGATAAAACATAATCTTCACTACTTTTTTATTTTATATAACCGATGTTATAATCTCTAAGCTTCTTCCAAAGTTTTCTAAACAGCATAAATATTTACCACGAAATATAAGAAATTTTACTAAGAAATATAAATATCCGTTAATATAAAAAAAACTGAATAGCTTGTAAAATAAGGCTATTAGATACATAATAAGAACATTTAAAAAGATAATAATAAATTTAGTTTTTATTTGAAATAAAAAAAAGTGATTACATAATAAAATGTAATCATCTTAACATTATTAATTATAATATAGCTCCGTTTAAAATATCATAAAATAAACTAAAACAATAATTCCTAAAACAATTCGATACCACCCAAACACCTTAAAATCATGCTTTTTAATATAACTCATTAAAAATTTAATAGTCAGCATACTTATTAGAAAGGCTACTAACATTCCAATTATTAATAAAATAAACTCATTAGTGGTAAAAACCAAACCAAATTTAATCAATTTTAATAAACTTGCTCCAAACATTACCGGGATTGCTAAAAAGAAAGTAAATTCAGCAGCCACGGTACGACTAACACCAATCAATAAAGCTCCAACAATAGTGGCTCCAGATCGTGAAGTACCAGGAAAAATCGCTGCAATTAATTGAAAAATTCCAATTATTAATGCCGTATTATAAGTAATTTCATTTAATGAAGTAATTTTAGATTTTTTTCCTTTATTATAATTTTCAATAAAAATGAATAGAATCCCAAACACAATTAAAGCAATTGCAACAGTTAAAGGATTATAAAACAATTCATTTAACTGATCATCAAACAATAGTCCTACTATTGCTGCTGGAATACAAGCGATAACTATTTTAAACCACATTGAAAAAGTATCTTTTTTAATTTTCCAATTATTCTTATAATCAAATGGGATTAATTTTTGCCAATATAAAACTACAACTGCAAGAATAGCACCTAATTGAATTACCACTAAAAACATTTCTAAAAACTCAGCACTAACATCTAACTTTATAAACTCATCAACTAAAATCATATGTCCAGTGCTACTAATTGGCAGCCATTCAGTAATACCTTCGACCACACCTAAAATTATTACTTTGATTAACTCAATAATATTCATAATTTCCTCCACAATTATACTTATGCATTATAGCACTAACAATGATAAAAATCATTATCTAAATTCTTAAAATTAATTAAATACATAAAATATATCTACTAATCCCCATTTTAATTTTTGTTAATTTAATTAGATAGTAATATTTAATTCATTTTGAATATACAAAAATACTTATAGTTATCATTTTAATGACATTGTAATAATAACCATCCCCCTCTTAATACTCTTAAATATATTCCCCTGCCTAATTTTAACCTTATAATAAATTCACTGAATCAATACTCATATTTTAATAATTCACAGTTATCTGTCTGAAAGTAAAATATTTCTTCGTTAGTCATATCATTGAAATAACTATGAATAGCCCGACAAACAGCACCATGACAAACTAATAATACATCAGCACTAGTTGCTTGTTCCTTGATTTCATCTAAAAATCCATAAACTCGATTACATAACTCTATAAATGATTCACCACCTGGATAACGATACGCTAAATTATTTTTATTCGATAAAAATTCTTTACATTTTCGATGAACTCCCTCATACTTACCAAAATTTATTTCTTTTAAACGAGGCTCAACGATAAAATTTAAATTATGAATATCAGCATATTTCGCAGTATCAATCGCTCTTTGCAAAGGCGAAACATATAAATATTTATAATTAATTTTTTGTAAACTATGAGCTAATCTATTCGCTTGTTCAATCCCTTTTTCTGTCAATTTAGCTTCACTAATACCACACACTAAGTCCTTAACATTATAATCCGTTTCCCCATGTCTAGTTACATATAAACTCATTATTTTCCCTCCATTTCTACTATATGCATTTTAACACAAGCAATAGGGTAGAGGAATAAATTCTAGATTTATTGCCCCTCCCATTGAACCGTACGTACGGATCTCGTATACGGCTCTA
>ERZ808049.313-NODE-313-length-31062-cov-9.356689_pt1 | contig 31062 bp, 30 predicted proteins | sample MGYA00380198_ERZ808049 | MGnify/ENA primary metagenome ERZ808049 (study PRJEB31490, sample SAMN06133414) | mouse gut metagenome | isolation source: Z2_2 | host: mice | place: China: Chengdu | collected 2015-05 ...
GAATAGTCATAAAATTGGGGAAAGGGGCATTATACACTTTTTTGTAGTTTCCATTCTTAATTTTTATTCAGATTAATCTTCTCACATTCTTTTTTTTATTTCATATAATTTATATCTTAATTTAGATCCAATAAATTTATTTACAATACTCAATAAATAATTATACTCAACAGTATGAATATTTAATAAAATAAACAATATATTTGGAACTATTATGCAAATTATAAATCTAAGAATAAAATTTTTAATTTTGAATTCAATTGCTAATAAAATGACAAAAATCAATAAAAACTGAACTATAAATCTTCCTAAATATTTGCCATATTCTATAAACCTTATTTTAAATTTATATTTATATAAAACATAAGGATCTACCCATAAACTAGTTAAACAATAGCTCATAATAGTACCAATAAATACTCCTCTTAAACCTATAATCTGTGCTCCTATTATAGATATAAAAATATTTAATAATGCCATAATCCAGGGTTTATATCTAGTATTCCAAAATAATCCTAATGAATCTACAAATGTACCTGATATAGATACAACCCCCTTTATACAAAAAGCAAGAACAATAATTACCATTGTTTTACTATCTAAAACATATTTATTGCCTATCCACAACTCAATAAAGGGATTTAATAAAAAAATAAAACACAAACTACAAAAGCCATATACCCATACACCTAAAAATTGCATTACTCTAAAAATAAAAAAAACTTTTTCAGAATTTTCTGTAGCATTTAAATTACCTATACTAGCTGAAGCAGAACTGAATATTAACAGAGCGAATGTAGTAATAATTCCAATAATCATTGAATAATTAGAATATAACCCTACCCAGAAAACTCCTAAAAAAGATGAAATAATAATATTATCTGTGCTATTAATAATTGTATTTCCAAATTTATGATACATCATAGCTTTTAAATCCCTAAATAGTTTTTTAATTTCTGACATAGATAATTTTGACTTATTATTTTCTAAATAAGGATAATATTTATTAGCTACTTGACTAATTTTTAAATTTGACAAAAAAGTACATATTACCATTATAGAAATATACACAATATAATTTTTTGTTATAAGTAAGAATATAATTTGTAATATATTTTGCAAAACTAAAAATACATTACGATTAATAACATTCATATATTCTTTTTGGTCAGCAGTAATAATCGACCGTTTATAAGCACAAAAATAGCTAATAGCAGAATTTAGAACATATAAAAAATATATAATATACAAATTAGGAATATCAGTATCTGTTTTAACTATATAATTTAAAAAAGGCATTGTAATTAAGCCAAACACAATTATAACTGTGCCTATAATTCTATAAGCTCGTGCATAAAAATTCATATATTTACATATTGTATCTTCATCTTTTTCAGCTAATGGTTTATAAAGATTTATTATTATTGCATTTCCTATTCCTAAATCAGATAAAGCTAATATTGACAATACATTGGTAAATAATCCACTTAACCCAAGATATTCTGTTGATAATAAATGAATAAACACAGTCCTACTAATAAAAGATAGAAACATATTAAATAATTGGGCAAGTGTAGAAACTTTTAAATTTCTAAAAGTATTTTCTGCTCTCATTTTCCATCTCCAATTCTATATACTATTAACAAACATAATTATTTCTTTAACAATATCTTCATACTTATAATTATTTAAAACATGATCATATGCTAATTTACTATTTTCATTTATAAAATTAAAATCTAGCTTTTCTAATTTTAAAATTTGATCAGCTATAGATTTTGGTGTCACATCTTTTGTTATATATAAAAATTCACTTATTTCTCCAGGTAACGTTTTAAAGTTTGTAGATACAATGGGGGTTCCAGATAATATATATTCTATAAGTTTTGAAGGAAATCCAAAAATATCAGTATAAAAGTTTGAAATACGAATATTCAACAATATATCTGCTTGACTTAAAACACTTTTTATTTCTTTATTTTTTAAATATCCATAGTAAATAATATTTTCATACTTTGATTGATATTCCTTTACTAAATCTAATAATGGACCTGTTCCGTAAATATGTAATTCATATTTATCTTCAGGAAGAAGTGTAACAGCATCTAATAATTCCTGTATACCATCATACGAAATGAGTGTACCTGTATAAACAATCCTTTTTCTTATATGTTTTTTTTCAGATAATGTTAAAAAATTTTCTTTTTCATTATGTCCTATTTTAGTTAACATGCATGGATTCTTATCTAAATTTAGATAACTAAAAACATCTGAACTTAATGCAAGTGCTCCAGACATGTATCTTGCTAGTGATTCCCCAATCTTATAAAAATAATAAAAGTAAAAACTTCTAAATCCTTTTTTCTGAAAATTACCTAAAGCAGTATCAATAATCAAATTAACAATAGTTAAATTAAATCTGTTTTTTAAATATAATAATCCTATTTCTATATCAGTAGGTGTATTTAATATAATTATTTTTTTTTGATAATTTTTATTATTTATACACCATTTTTTCACATAGGAAATCGTTTTAAATATTCTATAAAAATCATCAATAATTAATTTTCTCTTAGTAGGAAGAATATCTATTGTTATTTGTCCTAGTTCGTTAGTTATATTTTTATCTCTAATCGCTTTATTTATTGATAAAACAGTTAATGAATCATCTATTTGCTTATACATTTCACAAAGAAGATTTTCTTCATAAACATTATTTTTTTCTGGCAAAATCTGCCCTATAAATAAATATTTAATATCGTTTTTTATTATCATAATTCCACCCCTTTATTTGCTTTAGCAACTAAAAACAATGTTGCAATTGGAACAGTAAAATTTGCGCCTCCAACAAGAATTGCAGCCTCTGAAGATGATTGAACTAGTAAAACTAATATCGAGACTATTGCCATTTTAGACGTTTTAGATTTAGAATTTAATAGAATTTTTATAGAATTATATAAATAACTATACAAAAATATTAATCCACTTATTCCTAAAGAAGCTAAAACACTTAATGGTCCATTATGAGTATTAGTAAGATGATACATTCCAAAATTACCAAAAAACAAATAATTTTTTAAATCATTCAAAACTTCTACAAAGTAACCTTCTCGTCCTGAATAAAACTCTTTACCCATTATTACCAAATCAATAAAATAATTATTTTCATACAAATACGAATATAGAAATAAAAAAAAGATTGGAATTATTAAACTTATAATAACCCATGTTCTTTCTATATTTATATTAAACGGCCAGAAAGAATAGATTACTAATGCAATTGCTACTACCATACATGTTCTTGATTCAGTCAAAAATATCAAATATATTAAATATACTATTAATATCAGTAAAAAAAATTTTACTTTTTTTGATTTAATATATTCAAAAAAAGAAAGTATGATTGATATAGTTAAAAAAATATATATAGCTGTGGAATTAGGATTGCTATATCCCAAATTTAAAAATGTAGTTAACTTTTCATGTGTATATGCATAAGAAGAAAATGATAATAAACAAAATAAAATACCTATAAATACATTAATACCACATATTTCTTTTATAGTCGTATCATCCAAATCAATAAAAAACACATAAAAAATACTAAATATTAAACCTAAATAATTCATTATAGCAGAAAAATGAACATCAAAAGTAAATTTTTCAGGATTTAAGATGCAAGAAATTAACAATGAAACTAAAATTAATATGATTATAATAAGGCTTTTAAAATTATTTTTTTTCAACCTAATTCTATTTCTTTGAATATTTACAATTGTATATAAAAAAAGAACTATATTAATAATATAAAATGAATAATAACATAAACGTTGAATAGAGGTAACAGAAAAAGGAATAGCTATATATAAAACAGCTTCCAATAACCACAATATTTTGAACCCACTTTTAATTACCTTTATTTTCATATTAATCCTTTTCTTCTATATGATTATATAAATCTATATAACGATTTAACATTTCATTCAATTTAAATTTTTTATTTAATTTAATTACTAATTTCCCATTTGTACTTTTAAAAAAGTTAATTTTCTTTATAAGTTCATCTAGATCATGGGAGTTTACAATGCAAGATTCTTTTAATTCAACAACTTCTGGACAAGCTGTTGAATTATAAACAATTGCTGGCGTCCCACAAGCTAATGCTTCAGCAACAACTAGACTAAATGTTTCTTCTACAGAGAGGTTAATAAAGACATCTGCCAAAGTATAAAATTTTACCAATTCTTCTATATTCCGAGTTCGTGAAATCCCAATTATATTTTTTGGTAAATTTTCTATCTGTTCATTTGATAATCCAATTAAAATAATTACATTATCATCATCAATTTTTTTTGATAATTCAATAAATTCATTTAAACCTTTCCCATTATTCCAAATGCTCGCAACACCTAGAATTACAAATTTATTTTCAATATTCATTTTTTTTCTCAAAGAAGATTGAACTGGTTTAAATACGTTTGTATCTATACCATTATAAATACATTTAATATCTTTCTCTTTAAAAAAAGAATTCTCTACTGTATCTTTTAACCAATTTGAAACTGTAACAATATGAAATTTATCTATAGATGTAAAATATTCTTTTTTATCATTAAAGTTTTTAAATGTTCTATCCCTAATACTGTCAGGATATGTGTTTAATTGCTTACAATTTTGGCAATGTGTTTTCCATTTATAACATTTTGATTTTGTAAAATGTGCACATTTACCAGTAAACGGCCAACAGTCATGAAATGTCCAAACTACATTAACATTTGATTTTTTTAAATGATTGAAAAGAATTGGAAAGTTTAAATAATGTCCATGTATATTATGTAAATGAATAATATCAGGATTTAGTCTTTTAATATATCCTACAAATTTTATAGTACTGAATATCGAACCATATCCTTGTAAACAAAGTTTACGTGATATAAAACTATGTAAATGATTATCTATTCCGTTACCTATTTTATATGTGTTATGTCTATTACTATTGCCAATCCCATAAGCTATATAATTTTCTATATCCAAACTATCTAGATAATCACTTATTTGTACAGCAATTTTACCAGTACTTCCTGAACCACAAACAGAATTAATTTGCAATATTTTCATACAATCCCCCTCTATTTACTGATAAAAATTCAATAATCTTATTCCCTTGAATTCCAGCTATCTTATTAGAAAAAATAAAATTCATAGCTTCTTTTCCTTTAGTTAATAATTCATCTTGTGGTAATGATAAAATATTTTCCAAAGATTTATTTACCCCATCAACAGTTTCATCATCTAATGTATAACAATATTCGTAATATTCATCAGGAATACCTGGTAATTTAGTAGTCAGTAGTGGTGTTCCACAAGCCATATATTCAATTGTTTTTGAAGGAAATGAAAACTTTGTATATTCTTCTTTACTATCTCTAATATTAACTAATAATGAAGCTCTATGTTCATACTCTAAAACTACATTTCTATTAACCCTTCCGAAAAATTTAATTCTTTTATCATTTTTGGCATATTCTTGAATTTCTCTTTCAAAATCACCAGATCCAAATAACCATAATTCATAATCACCTTTAGTTAACATAAATCCTTTGATTAACATTTCAATTCGATGTTTTTTATTAAGCATTCCTGCATACATAACTGCTTTTTCTTTTTTTAAATTAATATACTTTTTGTTTGCAACAAATAAATTTTTATTTACAATTCCTTCAATGATTAAACAAGGTTTATCTGGCACATCAAGTTCATCTTTCATATATTCTGTTAATAAAATATATTTATCAAATTTTGACTGATATTTAATCTGTGAATTTAAAAAATGATTAGAAAATATTTTTTTCATTCCTGTAGGTTTTTTTAATGAAAAATGAAATTTTGGTAAATCTGTGACAATGACACATGTTTCTGTTTTGAATATCTTTGCTAAAAAAGTCACTGGTCGAGCAATAAAGCTAAAAATAGAACAACAAAATATCACTTTATCTTTCTCATCAGAATTTTTTATCAACCAATAAAGAAGTGAAAAAAATGCAGAAAGACAATATCCCCACTGTTTTAAAAATGCAAAATTAATTGTCATATACCATTGCGTTGAAATCCCTGATTTCAATATTTCTTTTCTTGGCGGAATGAATAATTTATATCCATTTGGATATGATGCAATCGTCAAAAAAGTATGTGCTGAAATTTCAATATTTTTATTTTCATTTATTCCTGTTAATAATGAATCCTCAAAAACCTGAGCAGAAATAGATGGTTTAACTTTACTTTTATCAGTAATATTATTAAATGTTTTATCAGAGCAAATAGTTCCTATATAATATATTTTCATATATTTTCTCCATTGATTAAACTGCCAAACTTATAATCATATTTTTTTGGTTGAAATGGAATAAGACCGCCACCCGAGTGAAATGTTAATTCACTAAAAATAACTTTTTCATCAACATTGTATAAATCAACTCTTACAAATTTAAACGGTTGTGCCAATTTTTCTGCAACCTTAATTAACTCATCTCTATTTCTTGGTAAATTTTCATTTTCAAATCCATCATATCCATATTTAACATCTATTTTCATCCAATCAGGATCATAGATATTGTCAAAACGTTTTCCATTAATTTGTTTATTATGTTGTATGAAACCTACTTTTCCATTAAAACAAAATAATTTAAACTCTTCTAATTTACCATTTTTAGGTTCTAAAAATTCATCGCACATAATTCGTGGTTTTATATTCTTATAATTTTTTTCTCTATCCTTTAAATAAAAATTTTCTCTTAGCCATGAATCAAATTTTTGCTTAGCTTCTTTTTTATTAAAACTATTAATATCACTAACAATAATATTATATGATGAACCATGTGTTGCCTTCATCGCAAATTTTTTGGGATACTTAGAAAAATCAATTTCTTCAAAAGAGTTATATATTCCTATCACTTTATTCAGGTATACCTCACCAATAGTTTGGCTAACATATTTACGTACTTCATATTTATCAGTATATTTAGCATACTTTAATTTTTCATCTGAAATTTTTGTACTGCAAATATATTCGTTCATTGTTGTAGGATTTTTTAAATTTGGAATTTTACCAAACATTATAAAATATAATAATTTACTATGATTTTCATCTGAAATAAGGCCAGGAAACTTCATAAAAAAATTTATTGTCAAAACCTTCAAACCGACTCTAAACTTCAAAAATATATCTCCTTTCATTTATATCTTTTAAATTTAAGTTTCTAGACTGAATATATATAGTATTTGATGGGATTTCTCCTTTAACAACACTCTGTGCTGCAATTATAGAATTATCACCAATTTTACTACCTCGCAATATGATACTACCTGCACCAATCCAAACATTTTCTCCAATAATAATTTCATCTAACTCATAATCATTATGTAACACTCTACCATTTTTGATTTTATGATCGTGATCAAATATCATCACATTTGGTGCTATTATTGTATTTTTGCCAATATATATTTTATCTCTACATGTAATAATAGTATTAGAATTTATAAATACATTATCATCAATAATTAACTTTGCTTTTTCTCGAACATTTATCTCTACATTATTTCTTGTTCTAAAGTTATTATCAACCAAACAATATGCTGATTTGTCTATGGCTATTTTTGTTGAGGGTGAAACAAATAAAATATTTTTATAACTTTTTTTTCCAATAAAACGAATCACATTATATCCAATTATTAAAATTTTCTTTAACATACAACCTCTCAATTATTAAACATATCAATATATGCCTTAATTATGCTATCTGTATTTAATTTACTATTAATATATTTCCTTGCATTATTACAATAAACTTGATATGTACTATTATCCATATTGATAAACTTATTAATTTTATTTTTAAATTTATTCTCATTTTCAAGTTCAATTGCAAAACCACAATTATTCTCATTTATATCATTCCATGGTGTAGTATCACTAATTATTACAGGCCTACTAATTAATAATGATTCTACTATAGAATGACCATAATTTTCACCGATTGTTGGCATGAAAAATACGTGATATTTAGATATTGTTTGAGCAACTTTATCATGTGATATATTCCCCATATAATTCACTTTTACATTTTTTTGTAATTTATTTATTTCCATTTGACATAATTTCCAATATTCATTATCTTCGATTGAACCATAAATATCATATTGAATCTGACCAGCCATATTTTTTAAATATTTAATTGCATTGAGCAAATTCTTAGTGGGATGAACTCGTGCAACATAAACTAATTTTAAGCTCCCTGAATGTTTGGCAATCAAAGTATCATCACAAATAATAATTGACAAATTATTTATATTGTATATCTTATCTCTGCTAATCCCTACAAAATCTTCTATATACTGTGATTCTTCTTTTCCTGTACCTTGAAAGTAGATATTTTTTAACAATCCCAAATATCTAAGCAGAGAAGTATATATTTTTTTCTTTGTTTGACCAACAGCTAATCGTTTTGGATAAAATTCTCCCCTAGGTGCAATAATGACTTTAATTTTATACTTTTTAGCATATTTTAAAACTGGAATAACATCGTCATAACTAAAAAAACTATTTTGGTAAATAACATCAGGTTTTATTTCTTGAATTAACTTTGTCAATTTTGTAAATGATTTACTTCCATACTCAAAATAATAAGTCTTACCAAAATAAAAATCATTCCAACCATTCTTTATATTCGGTAAAGCCTCTTTTTCATTAATCTCATGATTTTTTGAAATAATATATATATCGAAATCATTATATATACTATCAACTAAATTCTTTATACTTATTGGCGGTCCACCACTATTTTTTTGTGGGTAAAATAAAGAAGCCATAATCAATAAACGTTTTTTCATTATTCAGTCTCCAAATAACTTTCAATTAGATTTATAATTCTAGCATTTGAAGAATTTCTATCAAATAACTCCTCTGCCATTTTTCTTGATCCAATTTTCATTTTATTTCTTAAATTCTCATCTAATACTAATTTTTTAATTGCCTCTGCCACTTGAGCAGTATCTTCTACATTACAATTAAAACCACAAGTATAGTTATCAATTAAATTACGATATTCATAGTTTTCCTGAGTACTAACAACTGGTAATCCACTAGCAGCGTAATCAGAATGTTTATTTATAATGCTTTGAGCAGCACCTTTTGAAATTGGATTTACTGCAATATCTGCATTTGCTAAATAGGTAATCATCTCTTTATAATCTTTACGACCTAAAAAATCCACGTCAACTTTTTTTAATTTACTATAATTCTTAAATTCTTCCAACAATGGTCCATCACCTAATACTTTAAATTTTATATTATTGAAACCTGATAACACTAATTTACTTATTGCGTCAATAACAATCTTAATATTATAACTGTGTCCTAATGTTCCAACATATACAAGCCATATTTCATCATCTTTTTTAATAACATGAGAATTATTATATGTATTGTCAAATTCTTTTAAATCTGTTCCTAGATAAACTACTAGTCCATTATTTTTTAAATTGTTTTTTAATCCTCTTTTAAGATATGTATCAGAAACAGCAATAATTTCATCTGCTGCTTCAAAAATTCTATTTTCAGCAATAATTAAAGGAAAAAAAATAACATCTGAAATTATACGGATATTTAATACTAACTTAAAAGCTTCTGGCCATAAATCTTGTATATCGACAAAAAACGGAATTCCATTTTTTTTACAATATTTTCTAGCTATTCTTCCTACATCAAGTGATGGAATAGCTATATATACTAAATCTGGTTTAGTTATAGTTGTAAGATATTTAGCTAAATTTTTCCCAAAAATATAATGACTATAAAAACGTTTTATACACACATTTTTAGTATAGCCTGGTTCAGGTAACATTGTATATTTATAACTTAATTTTTCTATACCAGGAATATATTTGTCCCTAGTCTTTTTATTTTTATGAGAAAAATCTGTTGTTACAATCTCAATTTCATAATTTTTTTCACACAATAATTTTGCTAAATATATAAATCTATTATTTCCTGGTTCATTTGGCGGTTGACTAAAATGATCAATAATTAAGATTTTTTTCATATTTAATCAGCCTTTTTTATCATTATTTCATTATATTTCATCATATATATATTCTCTTCATAATTACCAATAACATTACTATTCTTTCTTCCTCGTAAATTATTGATTATTAACTTCACATGATTTACACCACATTCATACGCATGTGGATACCCGCCACCAAATCTTGGATTCACTTCAGAAATATAATATTTTCCCTTAACTTTGAATACATCAATATCTATTTGAGCTGAAAAATTCACTTCCTCTACAAACTTACTTATTAAATCAAACAAATCTTTATCAATAAAAGATAGAGCTTTATCTGTTTCTCCAGCCCTCATTACCAGTTTCTTTTTTGCAAATATCGAAACTGGTTTTCTAGTAATCATATCAATATAACAGTCAACTCCAAATTCTTGACCATCCAAATATTCTTGAATTAATAAATCTTGATTATTTTTAATAAGAGTATCTAAAATTTCTTTATTCTGCACCTTTCTTATTGCCTTACTAGCACTCCCTTTATAAGGTTTTACAAATACAGGAAAATTTATTTTTCCAGCATCTAAATCTTTATAGAAATCATTAATATCAAGATATGATCTTGCATAATTATAACCATGATTTTTTAACCAATTATACATTTTCCATTTATCTAATGCTAATTCACATGCCTCATAATTTGAACCTATGACAGTTACACCTAATTTTTTAAATTTCTCAATATTTTTAGCAAGTAGAGATAATTCTGGATCAATCAATGATAATACTGCTGTTATATTTTCTTTTTTACAAATATCTAAAATAATCTCAAGGTACCCTATATCAACCATTCTAGGAACAATATAATATTTATCTGCTTCATATAAGGCAGGTGCTATAGAACTACAATCTGTAGTAATTACTTTTCCTATACCTAATAAATTTTCTTTAAAATATTGGATTATTTTATTTCTAGTGCCACAACTTAAAATTAAAATATTAATCACTATCTTATACCTAACTTAGCCTTTCTTTCCTCTGCGAAATTTGGTTCAACACTTCTTGTATCAGTTGCAACATCTGATTTTTTTGAAACTAATAAAATAGTAGTAACAATTACTTTTATATCTAATACAAAACTCATATTTTCAACATATTCAATATCCTTTTTTAACCGGTTATCCCAATCAATAAAATTTCTTCCATTAACTTGAGCCAATCCTGTTAATCCTGGTCTTACTTCATGACGTACTTTTTCTTCTTTAGTATAAAACGGTAAATAACTAACTAATAATGGTCTTGGTCCAACTATGCTCATATCTCCTTTTAGAATATTAAAAAGTTCAGGTAATTCATCCAAGCTGGTTGATCTTAGTAATTTACCAAACTTTGTAAGTCTTATTTCATCAGACAGCAGATTTCCCTTTTCATCAGTTTCATTAGTCATTGTTCTAAATTTATACATCTTAAATATCTTTTCATTTTTTCCAGGCCTTTCCTGTGTAAAGATAACTGGTGACCCTAGCTTTAGTCTTACCAGTATAGCTACTATTAAATAAACAGGACTTAATACAATAATTGCCAACAGCGATAATATAAAATCCAGGAATCTTTTGAAAAATAATCTATACATTATTCAAAACACCCTTTAATAATTTCTATGATGATATCCTGCTGTTCTTCAGTCATCTTATTATCACTTGGTAAACATAATCCTCTTTCAAAAATATCTGCACCAATATCTAAACTTTCACCTTCAATATAAGCATTACTACGAGCTCTTCCATTACCATCTCTTGTGATGAATGGATTCATTCGATAAATCGGCTGCATATGCATCGGCTTCCATATTGGTCTTCCTTCAACATTATATTTTGCTAATGTTTCCAGGATTTCAGTTGGACAGCTTTTATCTGTTTCACTGATATATAAAACTTCTTTTTCCCCTCTCACTTGTTTACACATTGCCTCTTTATCAATGATCATGCAGGATAACCAGTAATTTGGTTCACAATCATCTAAAATCGGATTCATTTTTACTGGTAAGTCTTTAAATCCTTCCTGATATCTGTGATAAATAGCTTTCTTTTGTGCAATATGTTCTTCAAGATAAGGAATTTGTCCTCTAACTACACCTGCTATTACATTAGACATTCGATAATTGTATCCTACTTCTTCATGCTGATACCATGGTGCATTTTCACGAGCCTGAGTAGACCATTTTCTTACCTTATTAGCTGCTTCTAAATCATCAGTTAAAAGCATTCCACCAGATGATCCTGTAATAATCTTATTACCATTAAATGAAACAGCATTATAGTTACCAAAACCACCTGTCTGTTTTCCCTTATATGCAGCACCTAATGATTCTGCAGCATCTTCAATAATAACAGCATTGTGTTTATCACAAACTGCTTTGATTTCATCAATCTTACAAGGTGTTCCATATAAATGTACTATTACAACAACCTTAACATCTGGATAAATTTCAAAAGCCTTTTCCAAGGCTGCAGGATCCATATTCCATGATTCATATTCACTGTCAATAAATACTGGTATCCCACCCTCATAAACAACAGGATTAACAGTTGCTCCAAAAGTCATATCACTGCAAAAAACATAATCACCTGATTTAACACCAGCTAATTTAACAGCCATATGTAAAGCTGCCGTTCCAGCTGAAAGTGCAACTGCATGCTTACACCCAACTTTATTACAAATAGAGCTTTCTACTTCATCAATATTTTTCCCTACAGTAGACATCCAGTTTGTCTCATATGCTTCGGTTATGTATTTTAATTCATCACCATGCATTGTTGGTGATGATAGCCAAACTTTATCTTTAAATTTTCTCATTCCTTTAACCATCTCCCTTATAAAAAAAGTTTCTATGTGATTTTAGATACAATCTCCCCTACCCCATAGAAACTAGTAATATATTCAGAATATCATTGAAGGCGGATTACCAAGCGCTTCAACTATTTCTTACTTAAAATATCTATACCTAATTTAATTCTTCGATCAAAAAATATAAGGTCTAAAAAAGCACAACAGTTATGCTTATCAACTTTTACAATATGGTTTTCATAAAAAACTAACGGTCCTTTTATCACATGAGTAATCCCATTTTCCTGATACCCTTTTGATAATTTAACAACATATCTACTATCCAACACTAAATTAAAAAATTCTATTTCTTTTAATGTTAATGCTGATGTCTCACTATTTATTAGTTGTTTGATTAAACCATTATTATCTTCTTTCATATTGAATAATAAAGTATTAAATTCTCCTTGATCCAACTCAGTTTTTACAAAAATATAATTATTAAACATTGGTTTAATAGTTATTTCTTTAGTATAACGATGACATACTTCATAACTAGGAATAAAAGCTTCTAATTCTCTTTTTCTATTTAAATTAGCAAGTATACGTTGGGTTCGATGACTTAATGTATACAAAACATACCAATTCATCAACTATCTACCATCTCTATTGCAACATTAAATCTCCCATTAAATATACTACTATCTAATGTTGCAATCCTATGATGCTTATTCAATTTTATAATCTTATCTTCCAAACCATTTAAAGGTCCTTTAATTGCTTTAAAACGAGAATTAATGTTAATCCCTAATGTATGCTTAATAACATGACCACCATCAAATAACTTCTCTAAAAAACTTTGTTCTTCAAATGTCAAAGGATAAACATCCTTATAATCAATCATTTCGACTAAACCCTCAATAATCTCAAATAACTCTTTAAAATGATTTTCAAATTCATCTTTATCAAGTTTACTTTTAATAAACACATAATCTGGGTATAGTTCTTTAATAAGATATACTTTTTTATCTTTTCCACCATACCATTGTTCCTTTTTAGGAATAAACGCTTCCATATATTTCTGTCTATTAAGTGAGGCAACAAGTTTTGAAGCTCGTCTTGTTTTCACATAAGCAACATACCAAAACATATCCTTCACCTATTCTTTCCATATCACAAAACACAGAGTTCTGCGATATGTGATGGAATCTTGAGTTTATTTATCTGGTCTTTTTTAAATTCCAATGATGAATGAACATAAAGTTCTAAAGTAATAGATACACTAGAATGTCCTAACATTTCTGATAACGATTTAACATCAATATTATTCATGACACAATTAGTCGCATAAGTATGTCTAAGACTGTGATAATGACTTTGGAAATTTAATAATTTACATATCTTATTATAATGATATTGAATATTACGTGGATCTGGAATTTTACATGAACCTGTATATACATAATGATTTGATTCTACATCATCTTGATTTTGGTAATATATTTTTAAAAATTTCAATACAAAATCAGGTATTGGAACAATTCTTTTAGACGTGTGGGTTTTGGGCTCAAGTACCATTAATTGAGTTTTATTTTGATTATCTGTTGTTTTCAATCTCTCTATTGTTCTATTAACATGAATCAAACCATTTTGAAAATCAATATCCTCCCATTTTAATCCAGCTACTTCTCCTAATCGAAAACCACCATATAATGATAATAAAATCGCTACTGAATAATTTTTCTGATGTTGAAAACAATATGTCTCTAAAGCTCTACTTTCTTTAGCAGTGAGAACCTTAGCAATCTTATTTGTTTTTTTTAATTTAATAAAATTAAAATTTATACTTGGTATATTATATTTTATTTGAGCATAATCTAAAATTGACTTTAAAACATAACGAAGAACTTTTAAAGTATTAATAGAATAATTATTACTACCCAATAACTCATGAAAATAAGTCATTATTATTTCTTCATTTATATCATTAATAAATAAATCATTAAATTTAATATTAAGATGTTTTAAAATAACATTTTCATACTTTATATAGGTTGAATATTTAACTGCCAATTTCTTAATCATTAACCATTCATTTGTTACTTCATAAAATTTTTTTTGCATTTTAATTTTCCTCTCTTTAATAAAAAAATATTTATTTCTACACAAAATACTATAAATAAACAAATTTACTTGAAAATAGAATTAAATATGTTACAATAGTTATCGCAGAACTCTGTGTTCCACGATAAAATAAAAGCCCAAATTCTAAAACAATAATTAGACTTGGGCTTTTTTTATTTATTCAAATTTTTATAGTTATACAAAATAAAAAGATATAAACCAGATTAATAATACAAAATATTAAAAAAGAGGTAGTTAACCCCCTAAATCTATAACTTTAATCCAAATAAAGTTTCAACACATGAATCATCCATTACTCTTTCCATAGGTAAGCCACTGATTACTTCTTTATCCATAATTTATTCTCTCTTGTATATTTTTCATCACACCATGCATCAATAACATTTAACCTATATACCATATCCTTAAATTTTCAAAAAATACTATTTGCTGGGCACATCTAAGAAGACGTTTTCAAGATGCACTGCCTGATGATATTCAGGATATATCAAACACTCTCGCTAAGACAGATTCATTATCTGCAGAAGAAAAGATAAAAATAAGAAATGAAAAATCAAAACCGATATTAGATGAGTTCTTTTCATGGTGCAGTGATAATCAAAACAAAGTTTTAGCGTACTCAAAATAGGAAAAGCCATTCAATAAGCATTAAAATATGAAATTGGATTAAGAGAATACATTAATGATGAGCTAATACCAATGACAAATTCACTAGATGAGCGCACAATCAAACCATTTACAGTAGGCAGAAAAAACTGGTTGTTTTCAGGATCACCAAAAAGCGCTGCAACATTTTCGCTAATTGAAACAGCAAAAGCGAATAACTTAGAACCATATAATTATATTGAATATCTGCTGGAAATGATGCCAAATTGGATATTGTATATCACCCAGAAGAAATAGATAATTATTTACCATTGAGCAATCAAATACAGTCTCAGTTTGAATAAAATGACTATTAGTAATTATGCAGCTAATAATCACTTTTTAAATACACTATATTAATTTGCCTTACCATTGAAGCTCTTATGATATATTTTTATAATTTATCTATGCAAAAAGAGAACAATCTTTACATACAACACTTGTTCTCTTTTTATGATATTTCTTAAAATATTTAGGATATTTCATAAATTATTTAGTTACCCGTTTTTCGTATCTTATTGCATTTTTTAGTATTATTAATTATTTTATTCTACGCCAATTCTATAACATGTTCCTTAAAATTGAGTAATTTAAATTTTGTTGACAAATAAGAACTATTTTGAAAGTCTGTAGTCTACTGTATTTGAGTAGTTTTTGAAGTTTTAAGCTACAAATAAACCCTTTATTAATTAAATATCCCCACTCCTCTCAATTCAAGGAGTTTGTCTATTTTTGATATACTTCTTTTAAATATTGCTCTAATAATTTTTAGATTAGTTCACTTTAAATCTTTATATTGTTGTGGAGAGTATAGTCTAAGATGAGAATTAATAATACGATCAATATTTAAATCATGACGATTTAGATATTTTGCTTTCTTATTTACTGACCATTCACCTAAAATATACAATTTACATATTTAATTGATACTTTGTATCTTTTCCTTTTCCATTTTTTTCAATGATATCTTTCTCAAGTAACTTTTTAAGAATTCTTCCAGTTTTAGCCTTATTAAAACCAAGTATCTTATCTAATTGACTCCTAGTAACTAATTGATTTCTACTTAAGCAATTAACTATAGCTCTTTCTTCTTCTGTTAAATCTGAATGCGCATTCAGTACTGGAAGAATAACTAAAATTGAATTTTCAAATACTTGATATTTTGGTTTTAAAATATTTTTACTATATGCTTCATTTATTCTTTTAATTCCCGTTCCAAATTTTTCTATATAATTTAATCTAAAGAAAATATTACCAATAATTGGATTTCTAAAAACTGAAATTTGACCATTTAAATATTCTTCAACAGAGATATCAGGTAGTAATGGACCAGGAGAACTAATTTCTATTCTATCATCAAACATACTAATTTTTACGCTTGAATTTACATCCCATAATCTGTGAACCAAAGCATTTGCTAAAGCTTCACGAAAAGCTTTTTCTGGAATGAGTTCCACTTTTTTTCTGATTACACCATCAATCTTTTCATATTGATAATACTGAGAGAACGTATTTAATGCTTCATAAAATTGAGTTAGTATAGATATATTTTCTAAAATCTTTCTATCTCTGATTTCAGAAATTGTTGAACCAAATCTAACAATATCTATGCCTTTAAACTGATTATTATCAGCTATAAGCGCACCCGCATTATTAAATTGTCCTTTAGATGTAACCAACTCCAAAGTCTTTAAAATATCAGTTGATAATTTCTCTATCTTCAATTCACTGACTAATGTTTTTTCTAATACATTAAACGACAAATCTTGCTTTGAACTAACTTGTTCTTCAAAAGTCTGATTCATGCCTTCTAACACTAATCTATTAAATTCAAGTCTATCCACTTCCACACTAGAAGAATCACTACGTTTATACGCTTTATTCTTATAAAGGTATGGTTTATGCATCCCTTTATGAACAATCAAGCTTATTGTACGATCATCATTAATTACTAAATAATAATCTGGCATAGGACTAATATTATCATTAATGGTATTTTCAATATCTAAACATTTTTGTTCTACATCTTCCAATCCAACTGCAACCTTATTATTCGTCACTCCAAAAATAATCGTACCAGTTCCATAATTCGAAAAAGCAGATACGGTCTTCAAAAAAGATTTTGTTATATCTACTTTGTATTCTAGATTTCTAGTTTCTCTATCCATAATATAACTCCTCTCTATATATTACTTTAATTATACATTCGTTGCGTAATGAATGCAACGAAAAATAAAAAAAAAGAAATTCGTTTCATGAAAAACGTAACGAAAGAGAATAAAAATACTATATTCGTTGTAAATCATACAAAAAAAAATCTATATTTATATATATTTCATCAATCATCAATCATCTTTATATGTCAAATTTCATTTAATATAAACTTCATTATAACCTTTTACAGCTCTGAAGAATAAATTTTTTAATTTAAACCTTTTTTGTTAAATGAGTTATAAATAACAATATTATATTTCTTTTCCTATATGTTATTTCTTTTTAAGAACATAAAAACCCTATATTTATTTTCACTTTTCAATGATCTTTCGTGTTATAATAATTATAGATTTATCCTATCTAAATGGTGACAGGCGTATAAATCTTTTAAGTCTTAGGCACTTAGAACTTTGTTTCTAAGTGCTTCTTTTATCCTCACCTAATTGTCCTATTGCTCATTTCTTTCATACACTTCCAGCAGCTACATGATTAAGTGAGTCATGAGTATAAAATTAGCAGTAACGAAACTCATGTTTCCTAATGCTGTTAATTCATTGGATAGATTCCACCTCATTCAGGAATTCAACAGAAGACTTGAAAGAATAAGAATCGATGCAATGAACAGAGTTAAACCTAATCCCAATTTCAAAGAAACAAACCATTCCTCTTCTGAAATTACGAAACACAGGGAAATGGAAAAACAGTATTATGTATTGAAGAAATTTAACTGGCTTCTTCTCAAGAATGACAATAAGATTTCTGACTTGAACATGGAAAAGAAATACAATCGTGTTCTTGAAAGATATTACAATTACTATGCCTTGTCGAGTATATGATCAAAACAGACAGTCAGCTCACGGAGACTCTATATCTTAAGGATGAACTTAAACAAAAGGTTCTTTGATAAATCCGATACATATACCGCAAAAGACAGTCCTAATGAACTTATCAGAGAATTTAAATCGAGCAGTATTCCAGTCATGAATGAATTTTGGGATACAATGGTGAGATGGAAAAATGAGATTATAAACTCATTTATAAAAGTAAATCCTGAGAAGACAAAACGAATTAATAATGGGATCATTGAAAACAGAAATAAAACTATCAAGAATATAAAGCATAATTCTAATGGCTGTAGAAACTGGGAACGATTTAGAAATAGGGTTATGTAATGACGCAACATATTATATGCATCCAAAAAAAGGACTAGATTTGCATCTAGTCCCTAATTGGTATAATAAATACCTTATGATCAAGTTTTAAATTGCATGTGGTCATCCGAACCACAAATTGTCTTATTAATCGAAACAATCTCAACCACAAGTTATTTTAAATTACCTTACTATCTTTAAATATTCTGTTGCATCTTGTAGTATTCTTTAGTATCTTACTCAACACCTACAATAAATGAATATACAGGTTGTTTGCCATTAATAACTTCTAATTCAGCATCAAAATTATCTTCTACAAAACCTCCTATTTCTTCAATATCTTCATCATTAACATCTTCACCATAAATCAATGTAATCAATTCTGCATCTTCATCAACTAGGCTTTCTAATACAACTTTTAAAGCTTTTAATTTATTATCTTTACAAGCTACGATATTCTTTTCAACTAATGCCATATAATCATTAGCTTTAATTTCAACACCGTCAATTACAGTATCTTTAATCGCAAAAGTAACTTGACCAGTTTTTACATTTCCTATAGCTTCATTCATTTCATTAATATTATCATCTAAAGAAGCATCAGGATTAAACATAATACAAGCAGATAATCCTTGTGGAATTGTCTTTGTAGGAATAACAACTACATTTACCTCATCCTCTAATATTGTTGCTGTTTGCTGTGCTGTCATTACAATATTGGAATTATTTGGTAAGATTATTACATTTTTAGCATTAACATCTCTTATAGCTTGTACCATATCCTCTGCAGAAGGATTCATTGTTTGCCCTCCACTTACAACATAATCACAATGCAATTCTAAAAAAGAATCTTTTAATCCATCACCAGCGCACACCGAAATAACCGCAGTTTCTTTTGGCTCCAGTTGTGTTTTAGCTTTATCATCCACCCCAACGATTGTACCTGCGTTATTTTGAATTGTATCAGCCTGTTCCTGCATATTTTCAATCTTTAATTTAACAAATTCTCCAAATCTTTGAGCAATATTTAAAGCATTCCCAGGTTTTAAAGTATGAACATGCACTTTAACAATTTCTTCATCTTGTACCACTACAATACTCTCTCCAGGAATTCTTGCTAACTCTTTTTTTAATTGATCTTCCTTAAATTTATCAATTAAAGAAGGTTCTAAACGTAGAATAAATTCAGTACAATATCCATACCCTTCTTCTCCAGCTTCTACCTCTGCTACAGCATCCATTGAAGAAGTTGAAGTTTTAATTTCTACATAATCTATTCGCTCACCAGCTAAAGCTGCCATAAATCCAGTAAATACTAATAGCAGACCTGCTCCACCACTATCTACTACACCAACTTCTTTCAATACTGGTAATAATTCTGGTGTCCTTTCAAGTGAATCTTCTGCTTCTTTTACAAAATAAGAAAAAACATCTTCAATATCCATTCCTTCTTTTGCATATTTAACAACTGCTTCACTTGCTTCACGAATTACTGTTAAAATCGTTCCTTCTACTGGTCGCATTACTGCTTTATATGCCACCTTTGCCCCACTCTCTAAAGCCTGAGCCCAAAGTATAGCATCAGCATCTTCATGATCCTGTAAAGCCATTGCAACACCTCTAAAAATCTGTGATAAGATAACCCCTGAATTACCACGAGCACCCATTAACAGCCCTTTAGACAACTTTTTAGAAATTTCTCCAATATTGTTGGATTCTAAATTTTCAATTTCCTTAGCACCTGCTAAAAAAGTTAAAGACATATTAGTTCCTGTATCACCATCAGGCACAGGAAATACATTTAATGCATCAATTTCAGTATGATTATTGTGTAAAGTATTAGCTCCACACAATACCATCTCTTTAAACAACTTACCAGTTAATACTTTCATCTTCTATCTCCTCTACTCTATTCCACGTACACCTTGAACATATACATTCACAGCTTCAACATTGACATCTAAAGTAGATTCAACTACATATTTAACCTTCTTTTGCACCTCATGCAAAACTTCTGTCATTTTAATCCCATATCCTAACAATACATAAAGATCCAAAATAAGACCTGTTTCGCCATCACGAGCAACTATCCCTTTTGAATAATTTTCTTTACGTAAAAGATCATAATAACCATCTTTCAATCTTTTTCTACTAGCCATGCCAACTACACCATAACATTCAATTGCTGCCCCTCCAGCAATCGTAGCAACAACATCTAATGATATATTGACAGTACCCATATTATTATTTTTTTCAATCATCTATATACCTCCTTGTATATAATTCAATTATATTCATCTTTAACTAATTATATCTTAAAAAACAGTTCTTGACAATTCTTACACTAGAATTTATTTTAACAGAACTCCTTTTTATTTCAAGAAAAAAATTTTATTTTTTTAAAAAAAACAATTGATTTTCATGCCAAATAATGATAATATATGCGAGTACGTAAAAACACTACTAATAAGAGGAGGAGAACCAATGTCAAGAAAATGTCAAATCAGTGGTAAAGGACCTATGTCTGGAAATACACGTTCTCATGCATTAAACTCAAGTAGAAGAAAATGGAATGTTAATTTACAAAAAGCTACTATTTTAGTAGATGGTAAACCTACAACTGTAAGAATTTCTGCTAGAGAATTAAGAACTTTGAGAAAATCAGCTTAATAATATAAATAGTACTTAAGGTACTATTTTTATTTTATCCAACTATTATTACTCTATAACTTTTATTTAAAATAATCAAAGAGGAATACTATAAGTACTCCCCTTTGATTATTTTAATTATTTACAAACCCTAGACTATTTTTACTAATATATAATTAATCAAACTTTGATTTATATTCTTTTGGTGTTAATCCAGTAACCTTTTTAAAAACCTTAGAAAAATAATTATGACTGCCAAAACCTAATTTAGATGCAATTTCTTTAATTTGATAATTCTCTTTTAGCATCTCTTTTGCTTTTTCAACTCGATATTCCGTTACTAAATCGGTAAAATTTTTAGATGTATGAGTACTTAAAAGATTACTTATATAAAATGGAGTAACACCTAAATATGATGCTACACTATTTAATGTTATAGGGCTTTTATAATTTAATGATATATATGCTAATGCCTTTTTTACTAAAACATTTGACGACTTAATATTTGCATTTTCAATAAATCTGACTAAACTATTTACAAAATCATTAATCTTATCCAACAAATCACGATAAGGATTATCACTATTTAACTCAATTAAATATTCTTTATCTTGTAAATCTATACTGGAATTAAATTCCTGATTAAACAATATTATTAATGTTTGATTAAAATCATAAATTATTTTTAATAATGTTTCCCTATCTAAATATAGTATTTCCAAATAAAACAAATTAATTCGACGCTGCATATTTAAAGTATCAAATTTCAAAAAATCTTTAATTAAATTCTGACACAATTTTTTCATATCATGTAAATAGTCATTCAATTGATTATCCAGATTACTATTTTCCTTTAATTTAATGGGATGTCCAACATTTCTTATCGCATTAACATAAGAATCATAAAAACTCTTGTAATTCATGCATATAGTACCAATGCCTATTTGATCTAGCCCATCAAAATATTTCTTTATCATTGCTTCAAAAATAGCTATATCCTGTTTAGATAATCTAACAAAACTAAATACAAACAAAACATGAACCTCAAAATAACTATCAATCATACAACGACAACCAAGATCCTCCATCTCAGTTATAAATAAATGAACTCGATGTTTTTGAAAACTATCTTCTTGAAATACTATGCAAAATCCTGATTTAGGAGCAATATTTAACAGTGAAAAATATTTTCTTATTTCCTCATACCGAGAGTTTTGAACAATACTATGAATACAATCACTTTCTACAATTGGTTTAATTTCCTCCATTTTTAAAACCAGTTGAGTTGCCTGATTCTTCTCACTATTTCTACTATCAATTTTATTAATTATCTGATAAATTGTATTGCACATTTTTTCAATCGAAACAGGTTTTAAAATAAAATCTTCAACCCCTAATTTTATTGCTTCTTTAGCATATTCAAAATAGCTGTATGAAGTCAAAACTAAACTTATAATATCTTTATTTATCTTTTTTGCAAACTCAATTGTTTCCAAACCATTAATACCAGGTAGATTAATATCACTCACTATAATTTGAACATCTTCATCTTTTAATATTTCCAATGCTTCCATACCATTAGACGCATTATAAACAACTAATGATTCTGCAAAGTGTTCTTTCAACAAAGATACAAGTGCCTTACGCTCTATTTCCTCATCCTCAACAACTAATATTTTATACATAAGTTTCCTCCATCTTAATTTTAATAATCACTTCAAAACCACAACCAGGATAACTATTAAAGGATATTTGAGCAGTATTTCCATAAAACATTCTAATTCTTTGAATTACGTTATATAACCCTAAATTCTTCTTATCATTATCAATTTGAAAATCATTAATAATTCCTTTTTCTAATATCTCTGTCTCTACACCAATTCCATTATCACTTACACTAATAATAATATGATCATCAAGATGATGAACATTTATAATTACCTCACCATCTTCAATAACGTCTTTCAATCCATGTTTAACTGCATTTTCAACTAGTGGCTGGATCAATAAACCAGGTACCTGAATATTTGGCAATTCTTCTTCAACTGTCAAAATAAATTTTATTCTTTGATGAAATCTTTTTTCTTGGATATATATATAATTTTCAATTGATTCTATTTCACTATACAAATCACTAGTTTTATTAGCTTTATCCAAAGCATATCGAAGTAACATTGATGTTCGATTAACCATTGCACTTGTATCCATAGCATTTTCTCGATACGCAGTTTTATAGATCATATTTAAAGTATTAAATAGAAAATGTGGATTAATTTGATTCTGTAATAATTTTAACTCACTTAAAGCTAATAATTCATCTTTACGCAAATTCTCATTTTCTTTCTCTAATAATTGATGTTTTAATTTAGCTTTTTCTTGTTCATTTAAAATATTTCTTTGTACATGCTGAGCCATATCTTCTAAAGCTAAACATAAGCTTTCCATTTCAGTTGATGTACCAGAAATACTTGAAAGATCATATTCTCCACGTTTAATTAATTTTATATTATTTAGTATCTGATATAAAGGCTGCGTAAATGATCTAATTGTAATAACGGAAAATAAAACCAGCCAAATAATTCCTGCTATCATTATAATTGCTAAAACAATGAAAAGTAAATTTTCATAATTATGAATTTCTTTTCTTTGAGCTTTAATATCTTCGGTTAAATATTCATAATATGTAGTACTCGTTTTTTCAATTAAAGCATATTGGGTCAATAATTCATTATATTTTTCCTGATACCCATTCCCTTTAAAATCTTTAGCATCAGCAGCGGCGCTTTGATAACTATCTAACATATTATTAAGCAATTTGATACGCCAACGATATGTTTCATCTATATTATTATCAATATTCCTTAGTTTATCCAAAGCAATTCCAATACACCGATTATATGTATCAATATCTTCTAGATTTTCTGTATATAAATAACTTTTAAAACTAAAATTTGCTTGAGAAACATAATCATAGAACCCATTTATATCATCATATAACTGAATTGCATCATTATATTTATTAGTTGTACTATGGCTTAAAACATAATACATTACCATAAACAAAGACATTATACAAATCAAACTCAAATTTAATTTTAAAATACTGTTCTTAAAACTTATCTTAGATCTCTTCATTTTAATTCCTCTTGATAATTAGACACATTTTCATCAGTAACTAGCACTAGTTTAACACTATTGATTTTTTCAAATAATTGTTTACCATCAATAAGATAATTATATAGCCAGTTTGTAGCCTCATATCCATAGTTATAAAATGAAGTTACAACACTACCATCGATCTGTTTATCTTTGATTAATTTAATCGTATCTGGCATATCATCAACCCCATATATAAGCATTTTATCACGAACTTTTAATTCCTTTGCTGCTTCATTACAAAAAACTGCGGATTCCCCAGCAAAATTTATTGCCACATTGATATTAGTTGTTGATAAAATATTCAGCCACTCTTTTTTAGCTCTAACTGAATCAGATTTTGATTCACTAACTATTTTAATCTCATAACCCCCAGGATGTTTATTAAAGACATTTTTTATTTCATCAACCTGTTGACTTGCAATATCAAAACCTTTTTCAGCTACTTGAATGCCAATTTCTAAAAAAGTATCTTTCCCTAAATTCTTTTCAATATCTATCAAAAAAAGTTCTGCCTGCTCATTAAAATCTTTTCCCAAATAAGCAAACCGTTCACTATCTTTAATATCTGAATCTACTAATAAAATTGGAATTCCCTTAGCTTTAGCTTTATTTATTATGTTTGGATCAATAACCCCCTGGGTTATAATAGCATCGGCTTTTTGAGCAATAGCTGTTTCAATTACTTCCTCCATTTTATTTGTATTGATTGCTGTAGGACCTAACCAATCACCATTAATATTTTTTTCTTTACAAGCTTCATCAAAACCAATCTTTGCTTTAAGCCATATTTCATGTTCTTTTAAGGGTGTTGCATAAACAAAATAAAGTGATTTTTCTGTTGTTATTTTAGAATTATGATTACAACCTGTCAAAATCAAAAACATCGATACCAAATATATTACTTTTTTCATTATTCCACATCCTTTCCATCATTTATAATTATACATTATTTTATAATTAAAAGATAAAAAAACTGAAACTTTCTAAATGAAAATTTCAGTCTATTTTTTATCTTTTAAATTGTCGTTTAAATGCATCAAAAATCGATTCTTTCTTCTTAGATAATTTAGAAAGCTTATTATATAATTCACGTTCCTCAAATGATAATTTAGTTGGTATCTTAACTTCTATCTTAACCATCTCATCACCATAAGTTGAACCTCTTAAATCTTTAACACCTTTCCCCTTTAAACGTAAAACTGTTCCTGATTGAGTACCAGCAGGAATTTTAACTGTAACATCGCCTTGTACTGTTGGAACATCAACCTCACAACCTAAAGTTGCATCAACATTCGATACTGGAATTGTAATGTGAATATTACGACCCTCTCTCTTGAAATGTTCATGTGCTCTAATTTGTATTTCTACAAACAAGTCACCATTTGATCCACCATTGCTGCCACGACCACCTTTACCAGCCACACGAAGCTGCTGGTTAGAATTAATTCCAGCTGGTATATCTAATTCAACAGTCACTGTTTTTGTTTCATAACCTTTACCATGACAATGTGTACATTTATCACGAACGACTTTACCTGTTCCCCCACATTCAGGACATGTTGTTTCAGTTACAAATGTACCAAATGGGGAACTTTGCTGCTGCTGTACAGTTCCACGTCCACCACAACGTGAACATGTATGAACATCATTAGGATTCTTAGCACCTGTACCATTACAATGACTACATGGTGCATCATAGGTAACTTTAACATCTTTTTTTACACCATTTACAGCTTCCATAAAATCAATATTCAAACGCATTAAGCGATCTTCACCACGTCTTGGACCAGTATTTCTTTGGCGACTTCTTCCCCCTCCGAAGAAAGAACCAAAAATATCACCCAAATCAACATCTTCAAAACCAAATCCACCAAATCCACCAGCGCCACCATTACCAGCTCCTTGTTCAAAAGCAGCATGACCAAAACGATCATATGTGGCTTTTTTATTTGCATCAGATAAAACCTCATAAGCTTCCTGCACTTCTTTAAATTTTTCTTCTGCATCAGGATCTTTGTTTATATCAGGATGATATTGCTTTGCTTTTTTTCGATAAGCTCTTTTAATCTCATCAGCTGAAGCCTGTTTTGATACCCCTAAGACTTCATAATAATCTCTTTTATCAGCCATCTTTCCACCCTCTTTACATTATTTAAAACCAAGGCAAAGCCTTGGCTTTAATAAATTAGTTCTTTTCTTCAAAATCAGCATCAACAACATTGTCATCTTGAGCATTTGTTGCACCAGTATCACTAGCACCTGCTCCACCTTGTTGTTGATAAGCATATGAAGCCATTTGTTGTGCCATTTGTTCTAATTCAGACATTTTAGCTTCTAATGTTGCCATATCATTATTATCTAAAGCTGTTTTTAACTCATCTTTTAGCTTTTGAGCAGATTCTTTTTGAGTTGCATCGATCTTGTCACCTTGTTCTGCTAAAGCTTTATCAATTTCATTAATCATTTGTTCTGCTTTATTTCTAGTTTCAATTTCTTTACGTTTCTTTTCATCTTCAGCTTTATTAGCTTCTGCTTCTTTAACCATTCTATCAATTTCATCATCACTTAAACCAGTAGAGTTTTGAATAACGATAGATTGTTCTTTTTGTGATTTTAAATCTTTAGCTTTAACATTTACGATACCATTAACATCAATACTGAAAGTTACTTCGATTTGTGGCACTCCACGAGGAGCTGGTTCAATACCATCTAATTTAAATAAACCTAATTGTTTATTATCCTTAGCCATTGATCTTTCACCTTGTAATACGTTGATATCTACAGCTGGCTGATTATCAGCAGCAGTTGAGAATACTTGAGACTTAGTAGTTGGAATAGTAGTATTTCTTTCGATCAATACTGTCATTACTCCACCCATTGTTTCAATTCCTAATGATAAAGGTGTAACATCTAACAATAATACATCTTTAACATCACCTACAATAACTCCACCTTGAATAGCAGCTCCCATAGATACAACTTCATCAGGATTTACAGATTTATTTGGTTCTTTTCCTAATAATTTCTTAACTGATTCCTGAACTGCAGGAATACGAGTTGAACCACCTACTAATAATACTTGATGAATTTCAGTTGGATCCATACCAGCATCTTTTAACGCTTGACGGACTGGAGTTTCAGTTCTTAAAACTAAATCACGAGTTAATTCATCAAATTTAGCTCTAGTCAATGATAACTCTAAGTGTAATGGTCCAGCTGCACCAGCTGAGATAAATGGTAAAGAGATTTGTGTTTGCATAGTTCCAGATAAATCTTTTTTAGCTTTTTCTGCAGCTTCTTTAATACGCTGCATTGCCATTTTGTCATTAGATAAATCAATACCTTGTTCCTTTTTAAATTCATCAACAACCCAATTCATAATTTTTTCATCAAAGTCGTCTCCACCAAGTTTATTATCACCAGCAGTAGCTAAAACTTCAAAAGTTCCATCTGCTAAATCTAAGATAGATACATCGAAAGTTCCTCCACCTAAGTCATATACTAATACTTTTTGTTCTTGATCTAATTTATCAAGACCAAATGCTAATGCTGCTGCAGTTGGTTCATTAATAATACGTTCAACTTCTAATCCAGCAATTTTACCAGCATCTTTAGTTGCTTGACGTTGTGCGTCATTGAAATATGCAGGAACTGTGATAACTGCTTTTGAAACTGTTTCACCTAGATATGCTTCTGCAGTAGCTTTTAAATTTTGTAAGATCATTGCTGAAATTTCTTGTGGTGTATAATCTTTTCCATTAACATGTTCCTTATGGCTTGTACCCATATGACGTTTTACTGACATTACTGTTTCTGGATTAGTAACAGCTTGACGTTTTGCTGCTTCACCAACAATAATTTCTCCATTTTTAAATGATACTACTGAAGGTGTTGTTCTATTTCCTTCAGGATTAGCGATGACTTTAGATTCACCGTTTTCCATAACACTAACACATGAATTTGTAGTACCCAAGTCAATACCAATAATTTTGCTCATAATTAAATCCTCCTATTTATTCACTTACTTTTACTAAAGATGCACGAATTACGCGATCTTTTAATTTATATCCTCTTTGTAACTCTTCAACAATCATATTTGATTTAAAGTTATCATCTTTTACAGTCATTACTGCTTGATGGAAGTTTGGATCAAACTCTTCACCTTCGGTTTTTATCACTTCAACCCCCTGTGACTGTAAAACCTGCATTAACTGATTATAAATCATTTCATATCCTTTTAAGAAATTTTTTATTTCTTCACTAGGATTTTCAACTGTTAACGATCTTTCAAAGTTATCAACTACTGGTAGTAATTGTTCAATAAAAGACTGCATCATAAATTTCATTGTATTAGCATGTTCATTTTGTAATCTTCGTTTAAGATTCTCCATGTCAGCAAATACTTTATAATAATCAGTTTTCCAAGTATTTACCTCTTCTTCCAGAGCCTTCAACTGCTCTTCAACAGCAACTTCTTCAGTCTCTTTTTTTTCATTTTCTTGATCAACAGCCTCATCTACTGCATCTTGATCCATTACTTTTTCCTCAGCCATTACATTCACCTCTATTCATCGTTTGAATCATCTGATTCATCAAAGAAAGCCTGTTCAATATTCTTTGAAATATACTCTACTAACGAAACTACTTTTTCATAAGGCATTCTAGTTGGCCCTATTACTGAAATAGATCCTTTGGTTGTTGCTCCTGTTTTAAACGAAGCAGATATTACTGAAACATCATCGATATCATTGATTGGTGAATCAGTTCCAATTCTCACCGTTACCCCTTCTTCATCAGATAAAGGCTGTAAGGCATTCCATACTTGAGAGTTTTCAAATGCACTAACGATTCTTCTTAATTTATTTACATCGTTATATTCAGGTTGATATAACATATTCTCTTTTCCAGAAAAATAAATGTTGCTTGAAGCAAATCTTACAAAAGCTTCTAGAAAAGCATTAAATAATTCCTCATGTTCTTTAATCTTAGCTGATAAAACTGGTTTAACGTCACGCTCTAATCTAAATGCTACTCGATCAATTGGTGTTCCAACTAACAATTCATTCATGACATTAACACAACTCACCAAATCATCAATATTATGATGACGATTTAAATCAAAAACTTTATTTTCAACATACCCTTGATTAGTAATAATAATTGTTGTAACCCGATTGTCACTTAAAGGTACAATATTGATTTGTTGTAAAGTATCTTCACTAGAATCAGGTCCTAAAACTACTGATGTTAAATGAGTTAGCTCACTGAGCATCTGACAACTTTCATGAATTATTTCATCAAGTGTTCGATGACGATCACTAAAAATTTGTGCCACCTGACTTTTCAAGCTTTCATCTAAATCCCTTTTAGCAAGATTATTAACATAGAATCGATATCCTTCTACTGAAGGAATCCTTCCAGAAGAAGTATGGGTCTTTTCTAAATAACCATATTCTTCAAGAAAACTCATCTCATTACGGATGGTTGCACTAGAATAAGGCAATTGATAATTTGTCATCAGAGCTTTAGAACCAACTGGTTCAGCTGTTTCAATAAACTCATCAACTATACATTTGAAGATTAATAATTGCCTAGTTGTAAGCATCATTTTCACCACCCTTAGCACTCTTTCTTCCTTTGTGCTAAATACATTATACATCAATTATTAGCACTGTCAATATCTTTGTGCTAAAAAAAGAAAAAAAGAAAACTAAAGTGTTAATCTAAAAAAGCCATAAGATAGATTTTATAAACTATTTTGCCATTTTTACCAATAAATAAATCACACAACTCAATCATTTATAAGATTATAGATAGTTATTTTATTAACTTAGATATCTTAAAAAAGACAATCCCATCTTGATTGTCTTTTTCTAATTACTATTATCTATCCTTTGTTTAAATACTTCAAATTCATCTTCTTCAAATATATATTTGTTTATTAACTTTAACTGTTTTTCACTTAATCCCTCTATCCATTCTCTACATTCTTGATGATATCTTCCCTCAATCTGTTCTTTAATCATTTCAATAAACATCTCTTTTTTCCCTATCTCAATTCCTTTTTCTATTCCTTGTTTTTCCCCTTGTTCTATTCCTTTTTCGAGCCCTTGTTTTATACCTATTTCAATCCCTTCTTCTAATCCCTTACTGTGATACTCATCTTTAAATGATTCTGTTCTTATTCTTGCTAACGCTAACTGATTCGC
>ERZ808049.315-NODE-315-length-30916-cov-9.974189_pt1 | contig 30916 bp, 21 predicted proteins | sample MGYA00380198_ERZ808049 | MGnify/ENA primary metagenome ERZ808049 (study PRJEB31490, sample SAMN06133414) | mouse gut metagenome | isolation source: Z2_2 | host: mice | place: China: Chengdu | collected 2015-05 ...
CACGACCACTGATATATTATCACATAAACAACAAAATAAAAAGACTGCTGACAATTTTTTATTTGTCAACAGCCTGATATGGAGTCTTTCGACTCCATATATCTTGCTTTTTTAATCTTTTCTTTTTTTAATTATTATGCCTAAACAACTAATAGCTAATAAAGCAAAATACTCTTTTTCTATATTACTATCCCCAGTATTTACACTATTAGGATTTTTTGAAACAATTATATCTACTTTCTTTTTTACTAATCTATTAATTGCATCCTCTAATTCAATACAGCAATTATCTATCTCTTCTTGTGAACAATCAATTTGATTAAATATAATCTTTGCCTTTTTTAAAACCTCTGATAAAAACTCCCAGCTAACATCAGTATAATCTAATCCATTTAAACCTTCTACCTCAGAAATTAATCTTTCTAAATTATCTTTTATAATTACTTTTTTTTCTAAAGAATTAATTGCTTCATTTAAAACTGCCCTAGCTTTATCTATCATTATTTGACTACTTGATTCATCATTGTAGATAATCTTTGCCTGCATCAAAGCCTCTAAAAATCTTTCTTTACTTTCAATTGTATATTGGTCTAAATCTTTTATTCTATCAGCCTTATCTAATAATTCTTTTAATTGCTCTTTATTAGTAATATTAATATGGTCATCATTTATAATGATTTTTAAACAAGCTTTAAGATTATTATAATTATTAATCAGCCCCATTCCTTCAATATTTCCATCTATCAAAATAACCTTTTCACTATCACTAAACTCATCTAAATCCCATTCAACTGGCATTAAAACCATAAATAAATTATCACTTTGATATGATAAACTTCCCTTAACTGCTACTTCAACTAGAATAACTTTTGGTAGCATTGTCTTCAAATCCTCAATATTTATTCCCTTATCTACAACAATTTCAAAAATCTCAGGAATATTCCAAACAACCGCTTCTTCATTAATCTTTCTACCCATTACTTCAATTTCTTTAATACCTACACCATTTCCAATAGCCACATTATTTAGCTCCTTAAAATTCAGTTTTAAATATCTGCAAGCTACTAACTGATCAAATGAAATTGTATCAACAGGATAAGTTGGTCCACTATGCTCTTTTTCTATTGTATTTATACAAATCCAATTTTCTTTATCATTAGATACTAATATATCATATTTAGTTGGATAAACTAAATTATGATAAGAAATCTTTATTTGCTCAATCAAGCTGGTCCCTTGATCAAGATCAATAATAACCCAGGCATTTTCACTAGCATTTGGTCCTTTAATAAAATTACTATCCCATTTTGTCTGCATATCACCATCAACTAAATTATCAGCTTTACCATCACTAGTCCCTGAAACTGTTACATTTTTATTTAAAGCTAAATTTTCAACTTTTACTGTGACCTTTAATAACAAATTATTTATTGCAACATGTAATAATTCTATTTGTTCATCAATTTCATTTTGTTTAACTTCTTCTTTATGATAAACCTTATCAGCATTATCATATACTTGTTTTAAAATTTTTACTGAATCATTTGTATATATAGATAGGTCGATCTTTTTAACATCAGCTAAAACAGTTTCTAAAACTGATTTATCTACTTCGGCTTCGCCTTTTCCCACAATTATGTTTATACTTGCACCATAATTATTAGGATTATTGATATTTGAATTAATATCGAGTATTCCTTTTAGATTACATATTCCATCAACATCATCTTTATAACTTGTTAAATCCCAAATAACTGGTACCTGAATAAACTGTTCATTTTGCATCGCATCAAAAACAGAAATATTTATTAATTTAGGTAAATCTAATTGATCACCAGGTGTATTTATTTCCACTTTTAAATCATCAAGTTGTTTTACAGAATGTATCTGATAATTATTATTATGTTTTCCTATTATTTCTAATTCTTTTAATCCCACACCATTTCCAGCTGCAACACTATTTAACTCTTCAAAAAGCAATCTGACATAACGAGCTGTAACTGGTGTTTGAAACTTAACATTGTCAATTGGATAAGTTGGTCCATTATGTGGCTTTTCAAGACTTTCCACTGTTATCCAGTTTTCATGATCATTAGATATCTGAATATGATATTTAGTAGGATAAACCTTATTAAAGTATTTCATAGTTATTTCATTAATAATATTTACATTATCACCTAAATCTACATATACCCATGCATTTTCACTAGCATTAGGTCCTTTAATAAAATTACTATCCCATTTAGCATCACTTCCATCTGTGACATTCTCTTTTTGCCCATCACTAGTCCCTGAAACTACTACTTCTTTTAAATATGCAATATTAGTTAATTCATCAACATCTTCTAAAATAATATGTTCAACATATTCCCCTATATCATCTGTATCCTTACCATCTGTTTCCGTAAATATTTCATAAATAGCAGGTAATTGACCCACTTGCCACTCAATTCGAATTGCTAAAATACTTTGTTTTAAATCTGATACATCAAATTTCTCAGCTGCTTTATCAAAAATTCCTACTTCTTTATAACCATCAATCGTTCTTACTTTTACTTTTGCAAGAACAATATTTTGTCCATCCTGTAAAATTGTAAAGTTTTTTAATTTAGTATTTTCAATCAATTGATATTCAACATAATCATTATTCACTGTTGGCTTATCAACAGTGAAAACTGTAGATATATCATTATCAATACAATTATTTACATTACCATCTAATGAACTGACTATATTAGTAGTATCATTATTTTGTGATATATTTTTATTAATCTCAACTTCACATAATTTTAAATAATAGCCAGAATTTCCTGTAATTAAGATTCTTATATATCTAGCATCCTCACCATTACCATTTCCTTCAACATAACGATAAGGTACCTCAAAAATAGAATTATCATTTTCTACTGTTGCAATTGTAGTCCAATTTTGCTTATCAACAGACATCTCTATTTTCGCATTATATAATCTTGGGTTCCCATCTTCAGTAACTATTTTAACATCATATAAAGCAGTTGTAACACCTAGATCTATCATTATATAATCATTTTCTTTCTGTGCTTCATTTGTCCAAATATAACTACTATAATTCCCATCAAAAAGATTTTCCCACTTACCTTCTTTTAAATCATTTTTTAAATTAGTATCACTTATAGTTGGATTTATCTGTAAATTAGATATTGTAGCTGCTAATTTATTAATTTGTCCACTGATATCTTTATTGGTTAAATTTATAACTCGTAAATATTTAAATACTTTTGAATCTGTAAAATCATTAACATTTTCCCACTCAATTCCATTGCAAGATACTTGCAAAGTTAGATTATCAAATCCTATATTTATAAATTCAATATCTGAACCTATTGACAATCCCATCATTTTTATTCCAACATATTCATTTGGTTTGAGTATTAAATCTTGAATATTTCTGATACTAAATTCTTTTTTGGATACTGTTAAAGGAGTTTGTTTTAAAGATTCTATATTTGTATAAATACGTTCTTTAACAACTTCTTTTTGATTCACACTAAACTCACGAATATGTGTCCAATAATCTGGTTTATTAGCTGTTCCAGTTTCTACTAAACGTAATCTAATATATCTTGCTTTTATATCTAAACTGTCTTTTTCTATTTTAATGGTATCATCATATTGTTCTCCTAATTGAGTAAAATCTACTCCATTAATCGAATACTCTAAAACAGCTTTATGAAAATAATCATGATCATTATCATTTTTACCTTGAATAATAGTTATATTTTCAATTGGAATAACTTTTCCCATATCAATACCATAATAATCATTTACCTTTTGAACAATATTCCATTGACCAAAAGTACTTTGATCACCATCAAAAATCTTTTCTGATTGATCATTATCGACTTGTCTTATTCCCCCTAACACAGAATAAAACGAAGGTATAAAATCTATATTATTGCTATCAAATAATGGTGTTAAATTATTTTTAGCATAAGTAACAAGTTTATAAACAAATGGTTGAATTCGTTTACTTCCTGCTTTAGCTTTATTTACTTCGCCTTCAATAGTAGAATAACCATCCCATGTTTGAAGCTTCTTTCCAGCAACAGAAAATTGTTGCCAAGCTTCATCAATTTGATTATCTTGAATAGCTAAAATGCTATTTAAAACAGCTTTTCCACTTATAGCAATATCATTTAATGAATTAAGCCATGGATTCAGCTCTCTAATTAAATCTTGATTTTCACATTTTTCTTTAAATCCTTTAACAGCTTCAATAATCGCTTCAAATTCATTAATCAAATAATAAACTTCCTCATCATTTTTCAAAAGATTACCAGCATTTACTTTCTTTAAAATACTATCCAAAGCTGTTTTAAGATACTCTGATTCTAAAAAGCCATTTGGTACTCTTGAAGAACCAGGGCAATTAGCAATATTGCTAGCAATCAAATAATATTCATCCTGAACCTCTGGCTGTAAATATCTAAAACTATCTTGCCATATAGTCTGGACTTTATCTTGGTAATCTGTACTATTCCAAAATAATGAAGCTAATTGAAATAATCCAACTTTATTACTTTGAGCAAAACGTGAAGGGTTAGAAACTGCTCCCTTTAATCCTATCACATCACTTCTTGCATAATGACTAATATCTCCTAAAAAAATACCAGACTTAGCATGTTCATTAACTGGATAATTAAGCCAAAAGCAGGCATCATGTCCTGTTTTTTCTTTTACATAATTAACTGTTTCTTGGGTAATTGGTGAATTAACATCATCACCTGTCCAATAAATAATAATTGATTGATCTAATGATTTTAATGCCTCTAACTCGTTTCCGTTTCCTGACCAGGCTTTATTATATCCTTGAGGACAATATGTCAATGGTTCACAATCTTTTGGTTTGATAAATTCTGTAGTTAAGCGGTTTAATAATGTTACTACATCTTCATTTGTACCAGCACCAAAATCATCATTTAAAATATCAAATTTTCTAACTCCTAAATCATAAAGTTGAGAAAATTTCTCTATTAATTGATTATATCTTAATTCATATGCTTGATTATTTGATGTATCCAATCCCCTAAAAAAACCTGAAATATGGACTGACCAGGCATAATAACATTTGGTCTCTTTTCCTACTTCTACTAAATGTTTTATTTTTTCAATCTCTTCAGGTGGATATTTTTCATTCCATTTATCAGTATGATATAAATCTGTTTTTGAAGCATATACATAATTATTCATTTTTATATCACGAGCAAAACGCATCAAACTTTCACGTTCTTGATAATTCCAACCACCATAAAAACCTTCAATGAATCCTCGATATTCCATCATTGCATAATCTTCAATTTGGACATTTAAAAATTTATCCCCATTAAAAGAAGAAAACATCATTTGTAATGTTGCTATACCATAAAATGTACAATCGGTATCTTTACCAACTATTGTAATGACATCATTATCTGTTACTAAAACATAAGGATTGATTCTTGAATACAATTGTTTATCTTGAATGATAATATTATTATCTAAATAATTATCTGCAATCTGATTAGAATCTTTTACTCCTAATAAAATATTTGTCATTCCATCTTTTATTTCATTACTGACTACATAATTTCTATTATACTTACTAAGTAATTCTTCCAAAAAACTTTTTGTATATTGGTCGATTTGTGTTTCGTAAACAATGTTTACATACTCACTCATCGTAAATTCCTCTCCATCATATATAGCTGATTGTGGAATTGGATATATTTTATACTCACTTTCTGTCGATAATGAAGTCTTTGTCCTATCATGAGCAAAAACATTTAAATTTGATGTCGAAAAAAACATCAGTAACACTAAAATAACAATTAAACTTTTTTTCCATTTCTCCATAATTATACCCTTTCTTAATCTCTTTTTAATAGTTTCCCTTTTCATTAATAATATCATCATTATTGTAAGATATATTTATGTTTTTTAATGGTCTATTTACAAATTGTTATTTTTATAAAGAAAAAAGATCCAAAGCTTAAGAACTTTGAATCTAAAAATAAAATTAATCACGATCATTGCCTAATACTATTAAAACTATTCTAAGTAGTGATAAAACAGTTGATAACATTGCAGCAACATATGTAAATGCAGCTGCAGATAACATTGATTTAGCACCACTATATTCATCAGTTGTAAGATAATTTGTTTTTAAAATTTGTAAAGCCCTTGATGAAGCATCAAATTCTACTGGCAATGTAACAATTTGGAAAAGTAAAATTCCTGACATTAAGATAACACCAATCCAAGCTACACTAGTATTTCCCATTAACAATCCAATAAATACAGCAATCCACCCTAAATATTGCCCAACATTACATAATGGCAAAATTGCATTTCTAAACACTAAAGGTCGATAACCAACTAAATGTTGAATGGCATGTCCACATTCATGACTTGCCACTGCTAAAGCAGCAATTGAAGTACCATCATAAATTCCATTTGATAAATTAATTGTGCGATTTCTAGGGTTATAATGATCAGATAATTTTCCTCCCACTTGATTTATTGTAACATCATGTAGACCATTTCGATCAAGAATTTCTCTAGCTACCATTGCTCCAGTCATCCCTCGACTGTTAGGTATTTTCTCAAATTTACTATAAGCACTATTTACTTTTATCTGAGCATAAATCATAATTATTGTTCCAATGGCAACCAAAAGATAACCAATCATATAAGTTGACGACATTGGATAATAAAAAAATGGCATATTTCTCAACTCCTTTATATTTATTATACACGATATTATTAACTTTTTATTAATAATATAAAAAAAATAATAATTCCCTTATTTATTGACGTAAAAATTTTTTAATTAAAAATATAAAAGATGCAATATTAATTCATTGCATCTTTTAAGCGATTACTTGGTTTAAAAGTAACTGTCTTACTAGCAGGAATAATCATTTCTTTTTGTGTTTTAGGTGAAATTCCTTTACGAGCTTTACGATCGTTTACTTTGAAAGTCCCAAATCCAGAGATTAATACTTTATCTCCTTCAATAACACTACGTGTAATTGTATTAAAAACTGTATCTACTAAAATTTCGGCATCTTTTTTAGTCAAGTTTCTTTCTTTAGATACTGATTCAACTAATTCTTTCTTATTCATAACTACCTCCATAATTCTAATACCACGAAAGTATAACATTAAAAATTACCGATTTCAAGCACTTTTATAGGATATTTAAAAGTCATTATTTTGATATAAAACATATACAAAATAGTTACAAAAAACAACAACTTTATTTATTTCTTGGAGTTTTTTAGGAGTAAATTATTAAAGTTTTTACAATTACAAACTCTTATCTATAAAATAGAATATTGTTATGTTTACAGTTTTTAAAGATATATCATCTATATTTTTTTACTTGATGATTCTTATGAATTTTATTTATAGTGTAATATTGTATACAAAAAAGAAATATTGATCTTGAATTATATAAATTACTTTTCATCTATACTTTGGTGTGAAGGCGATGTGATATTTGCACATCCACTTCATATATGCCAATGAATTTGATTTTTGAGCCGTACTTAATCACCTTTATCGCTCCACCTGCATAGTGTAGTTTTTTGTTTCGCATACTTCGTATGCTCAACTGACTAAAATTTATATATTCATTGTATAAATATTAAATAAAAAGGGTTAAGACAATTAATGTCTTAGCCTTTTTTAAAGGACAATTGCAATAACATTACTTTTCCCTTTATTTACGATTTTTGATAAAATATCATGAAGTCTTAAACTAGCATTTTCTGGAATTGCATTTAACTTAATATACATTCCTTCTTCAATTAAATCACCTAATTTACGACCAAAAACATCACAATCAAAAATAGCCTGTTTATCATTACCATTAGAATTTAAATACTCAATAAATGCCTCTGCTTGTTCTTTAGAACCAATTATAGGCTCAAATGTACTTTCAATATCTACCTTGATCATATAAGTAGTTCCAGCCTTTGATACCAGTTTCATTCCATAACGAGGTCCTTGTTTAATAATCACTGGTTCACTTAACTCAATTTCATCTAGTTTTGGAATAGCATAACCATATCCTGTTTGTTTAACCATTCTAATAGCATTAGAAAAACCTTCATATTCTTTCTTTATATCAACTAACTCTTGAATAAAAGTTAAGAATGTTGCTTGATCAAATCCTTTATCTCCAATTATCTCTTCAAGTATCTCATTATACAAGCCATCTCTTTCTTCTATTTTCAAAGTAGCACTAGATGTACTTGTATCAATTCCAGTTAAATAAGCTTTATCAACAAAGTCATACTCACTAATTGCATCACCGATTCTTTCAACATCTTTAAATTTCTTTATCGACTGCAATGATTCTTTTAATGATGTATCTAAAGTTTGCTTTAGCCAATGATTACTTGACATCATTGCTAACCATTTAGGCACTTCAATACGTACTTCACTAATTTTAAATTCATATAATGCATCTTTTAATAAAGAAACAATTTCTGGTTCTTCCATATTTGTAACATCCATCGATAATACTGGTACATCATATTTTTCAGTTAAACGTTCATACTCCCTTTTACATTCACTACTATTAACATCCTTTGTATTAATAATCACAATAAAAGGCTTGTCTATTTCTTGTAATTCATCAATAATACTATCTGTAGCTTCAATATAATTATCACCTGGAATATCACAGATACTACCATCACTAGTAATTACAATACCAATCGTTGAATGATCTTGAATAACTTTCTTTGTTCCTACTTTAGCTGCTTGATCAAAAGGAATAGATTCTAAATACCATGGTGTCTTAACATAACGAATTCCTTGATCATCTTTATATCCTTTTGCACCTTCAATAACATAACCAACACAATCAACCAAACGTACATTAACCTTAAAACTTTCATCCATTACCATTTCAACAGCCTGATTAGGTATAAACTTAGGTTCAACTGTCATTATCATTTTACCCTTGCCTGACTGTGGTAATTCATCAATCGCTCTTAATCGTGCATCTTTATCTTCAATATAGGGAATAACTGCCATTTCCATAAAGCGTTTTATAAATGAAGACTTTCCACTTCTTACTGGGCCTACTACCCCCAAATATATGTCTCCATCACATCTTTTAGCGATATCATGTAAGATATTTTTCGTTTCCATTGTAAACTCCTCTCTTCGTCTTATTTATATGAAATCTGCCTATTTTTAGAACACATCTAAATATAATTTTGTTATAATAAGTTATAAAGAGGAGGTAATCTATGTATTCTTCATTAGAAATAGAAAATCAATCATTTGAAGATTTATATTTAAAATTCTGTGGTATGCAGGAATGTAGTCCTAATTACTCATATGGCCCTGCAATAAGACAAAATTATTTAATTCATTATTGTCTTAAAGGCAAAGGTGAGTATCACGTTAATAATAAAGTATATCCAATTAAAACTGGTGATGCTTTTTTGATTATGCCTAATGTTGTTACATATTATCAAGCTGACCATGATGATCCATGGACATATTTATGGATTGGATTTGATGGCAATAAAAGTCGTTTATATTTAAATCGTTGTAATTTAAATGATAATAATTTAGTTACTCATTGTGAATATCTTGATGAACTAAGAGAACTAACTATTTCTATGTTAGCTCATCATAAACTTAGCTATAGTAATGAATTATTTATTCAAGGACAATTATTTACTTTCTTTTCTTATTTAGCAAAAAGTGCAAATGTTAATTATAAAGTAAATAAAATTAACTATAACCCTTATGTTGATAAAGCAATTGAGTATATTCAAAATAATTATCAATATATGGTAACAGTAAATGAAATTGCTGATTATTTATCAATTAATCGCAGTTATTTATCAACTCTCTTCAAAAAATATTTACATCTTTCACCACAAGAATTCTTATTACGTTATCGAATGATTCAGGCTGAAGAATTATTGATTAATAGTGATCTTACTATTAATCAAATTGCTTTTTCTTGTGGCTATGCTAACCAGTTATCTTTTTCTAAAGCTTTTTCAAATACTCACAGCCTTTCGCCTCGCGATTTTAGAAAACAAAATAAGATGATCAACAATTCAAGAATGAATGATCCTCATGCACAAAAATAGACGCTATGCGTCTATTTTGCTTTAATAATATATAATCTAGATAAATAATCTCCATTAATACCATTATAAATTTCTCTATTTTCACCACAAGAACTATCACTAGTAATCAATCCTAAATTCATCAATTCATCACCATAATGATCAGTTTCATTGATTGATACATGATATTCTTTATCTGGATCTAAACCTAATAACTTAATCCTTCTAAACCCTTGATTAACTTCTTGTAATGGACGATAATAACCTACAATTGCTGTATTCAAATCATTTGAAACTACCATCCATACTGTTTCATTACCCTCAAATGGACTCTTTAAGCGATAGAAAGTCCCAAACTGAATAACTTCACGATATTCTTTCATGAACTTCACTTGTTCAATGATTTTATCCTGTTCTTCTTGACTTAGCTTATTTAAATCTAATTCATAACCAAAAGTTCCAAAATAAGCTACATTTGCTCTTGTTTCAATTGGTGCATTTCTAAATACTTGATGATTAGGTATAGCTGATACATGAGCCCCCATTGAAGAAATTGGATAAACATATGAAGTACCATATTGAATCTTCAATCTTTCAATAGCATCAGTATCATCACTTGTCCAGCACTGTGGTGCATAATACATCATTCCTGGATCAAAACGAGCTCCGCCACTAGCACATGATTCAAATAACACTTCTGGAAAACGTGATATTAATTTTTCATATAAACGATATACACCTAAAATATATTCATGCATCACTTTTCCTTGAGAAGAAGGACTATGAACACAAGAATAAACTTCGCTCATACAACGATTCATATCCCATTTAATATATGAAATTTTTCCTTCCTCAATTACTTTTGCCATCATCTCATAGACATAATCTACTACCTCTGGATTAGAAAAATCTAAAACATATTGATTACGACCATGACAACTATTTCTATTTGGTGTTTCTAATGTCCATTCAGGATGTTTACGATACAATTCAGAATCCTTATTAACCATTTCTGGTTCAAACCATAATCCAAACTTCATTTTTAAATCAGTAATTTTTTTACCTAATCCACTAATACCATTAGGCAGTTTTTCTAAATTAGGGTACCAATCCCCTAGTCCTGCTTTATCATCATTTCGTTTTCCAAACCATCCATCATCTAAAACAAATAATTCTATTCCTAACTTTTTAGCTGTTGTTGCAATTTTCATGATCTTTTCTTCATCAAAATCAAAATAAGTTCCTTCCCAGTTATTAACAAGTATTGGTCTAACCTGATCACGATATAACCCTCGAGCTAAACGTTTTTGATATATTTGGTGATACGTTTGTGACATAGCATTTAATCCTTTATCACTGTATACCATTACTACTTCTGGTGTTTGAAAAGATTCGTTGTTTTCTAATTCCCAACTAAAACAATGTGGATGAATTCCCATCATAACACGAGTTACATTATAAGTATCTACTTCAACCTGAGCTAAGAAATTACCACTATAAACAAAACTAAACCCTAATACCTCTCCATCATACTCATTACAATTTTCTCTTTTTAAAGCAATGAAAGGATTAAAATTATTACTTGAACATCCACGAAGTGAATATATTGATTGTATCCCATGTTCTAGTTTACGATTCTTTACACTTCTTTCCCTAGACCATGCTCCTGTTAATTCAATCATTTCATAATTCTGATCTGGTAAATCTAAAGACATACTCATTATTTGATTTATAATTAATTTTTGTTGACTACAATTTCTAATAAATGAATTTCGACAAATAACTGCTAAATCTTCATAAATTGTATAACTTAAAATTAATTCAGTTTTAATAACCTCATCATATAAAGTGATTAACAATGTCACAGCTTCATCATCATTTTCTACATATGCAGCAGGTAAATTAGCTAATTTAGGTTTTCCTTTTATAATATGATGATCACGATATTTAAAATCGAGAATTCTACTACCGTTTTCTTGAAGAATATCAATTGCTGGATGACGCATATCTCCTGATCCATATACTGGATATTCTTGTTTAATATGTTCTAATGAAAATGTTAAATCACCTTCAAATGTACATGCCGCCATTGGTCTTGGTTTTGCTTCAAAAAGATGATCAAAATTATCTCGATCGTGAATTACTTTGCCATAATATAATTGACCTAATTGATTATTTTTTAATACTTTAAAGATATAACTTATTTGTGAATTATATAAGTGAAATGTTTGTGATGATTTATGAAATTGAATTGGCATAGTTTACCTCCTTTAATTCTTTGTTTTGATTATTTTCTTCTACCTTGTTTTCTTCTTTTTTTAATGAAAGAATATTCATAATTCTAGTCATATATTCACTATTTAATTTATAGTATTTTTTATAGACAATAAAGCTTATAATAACAAAGATAATTGGTAATCCTATCATAATGATTCGCATTCCATTAATCGTTGACATAGATTGAACTGCATCTGGAATATAACCAGTTGCATCTAATGCAAACCCTGTAAATAATGCCCCCATAGCTGAAGCAAATTTAACTAATAGAGTCTGAATTGAAAAAATAACTGATTCATTACGAGTACCTAATTTATATTCTCCATAATCAACAACATCAGCTAAAACAACTGTCACCGTTCCTAATTGTAAACCTGAGCCTAATTTTACACATATTCCTGCAATAGCAGTTAAAATATAATTTTTTGGAAATAAAATTCCAGTTACAAATAAAATAATTAAACCAATAACAGGTATACTACTTGCAAGAGCATAGACTTGTTTTTTAGACATTTGTTTAGCTAATTTTGGAAAAATGATAAGTCCAAATATTTCTGCAAAACCAGCAAACATTGTAAAAATAGAAAATAAGCCTTTATCACCAGTAACATAGATAAAATAATAAGTTTGAACTCCACTGATACAGTTCATAGCAAAGTTAAATGTCAATATTACAGCTATTGCAACTAGCAACTGATCATTTTTTTTAATAACTTGGATCATTTGCTTAAATGATGTTTTTTCTGCTTTCTTTGTTTCTGTTCGATCAGCTGATTTAACATTTAATACAGTAATACCAACAGTTACAATAAAAACAATTGCAATTACCCATGCAAAACGTGTAAATCCGTCTTGAGCATTCCCTTTTCCTAAAAAATCCATGATTTGTAAACCAAAACCACCTACTAGTAAAGATCCACCAATTGAAGCAAAAATTCTTGGAATAACTGCTATTCTATCTCTTTCTTCAGGATTAGAAGTCAAATTTGGTAACATAGACCAATATGGAATATCCATAATTGTATATGTCATTCCCCAAACTATATACATAACTGAAGCAAAAATATATAATGATGTTCCTGATAATCCCCAATTAGTAAATAAGCATACTAGTACAACAGCATTAACAATTGTACCTATCGCCAGCCAAGGTCTAAATTTTCCCCATTTAGTATGTGTATTATCAACAATCATTCCCATACCTAAATCATTCACTGCATCCCAAAACTTAGCTAAGAAAAATAACGTTCCCACAAAAGCTGCAGATAATTTTAAAACATCTGTAAAATATAGCATACAGTAGGTAAAGATTATCCCACAACACATATCTTTTCCTATTGCTCCAAGACCATAAGAATATTTTTCTTTAAAAGATAATTTTTCGTTATTCATTTGATTACTTCCTTTCTATTGTTATAAATGGAATATTTGCATCAACCATTCCATATTGATCTACTGTTATATCTCTTCTATTTAAATTTGTAAAAACAAAAGGCGTTGCATCAATACAATGATGTTTCTTTAAAACCATTATATCAAATTCAATTAATTTATCCCCTTGCTTTACATTTTCACCTGCTTCAACAAATACTTTAAATCCATCACCTTTTAAAACATTTGTATCTAACCCAACATGAATTAAACACTCAATTCCACTTCCCTTTAATGCAATTGCATGCTTTGATTCAAAAATAAACTCAACTTTACAATCATATGGTGCATAAACAATATTTCCAGTTGGAAAAATCACTACACCTTCACCTGTCATTCCTTTAGAAAAAACCTCGTCAGGACAATATTCTAAAGGACTTACTTTTCCTTCAATTGGACAATTTATTTCAATTTTCTTTTTAAAAATTCCCATATACAACCTCCATCAGTAAATTTTGTAAGCGCTTTTACATTTAAAATTATAACATTAGGATATGTTTTTAACAGTATTATATGTAATCAAAATATGTCTAAATGTTATATTTTATTAAATATAATTGTAATTAATTACTTCTCGCAAAAAATCAAGTTAACATTATGACATATTTGTTTAACATTATATATATATTGATAAAACAATATTTTTCTTTAACTCTATAATAGTTTGTATTAGAATAAACAAGAGGTGAATTATCAAATGAAATTTTCAAAACGAATGGATTTATTTCCTGAAAGTATTTTTACAGCTCTAGCAAAAAAAACTGCCCAAAGAAAACAAATGGGCTTAGAAGTTATTGATTTTAGTACTGGTACCCCTAATATTCCACCAACTAAAAATATTCGTGAAGTATTAGCTAAAGCTGCTCTTGAACCTAAAAATTATGTTTATGCAATCAATGATCTACCAGAATTAATTGATTCAGTTATCAACTGGTATCAAAAAAGATATAATGTTAACGTAAAAAATGATGAAGTTTGTTCTCTACTTGGTTCCCAAGAAGGATTGTCTCATTTAGCAATGACTTTAATTAATGAAGGAGATACTGTATTAGTTCCTAATCCCAGTTATCCAGTTTTTAAAGATGGTCCTTTAATTGCAGGAGCCAGAATTGTTGAAATGCCACTATTAAAAAAAAATAATTATTTAATTGATTTTGATGCTATTAATAAAGCTGATGCTAAATTAGCTAAATTTATGATTGTTTCCTATCCAAATAATCCAACATGTGGAATTGCTGATGATAAATTTTATCTTGAATTAATTAGATTTGCAAAAAATAACGATATTATTATTCTTCATGATAATGCATATAGTGAACTATTATTTGAAAAACCAGGAAAAAGCTTTTTGTCTTATCCTGGTGCAAAAGATATTGGAATTGAATTTAATTCATTATCAAAAACATATGGGTTAGCTGGGGCACGAGTAGGATTTGCTGTAGGTAATAGAGATATTATTAAACAAATAAAAACTTTAAAATCAAATATGGACTATGGGATGTTTATTCCTATCCAGCTAGCTGCAATAGAAGCCATAAGTAGTGATCAATCGTGTGTTGAACAAACACGTATGGCATATAAAAAACGTCGTGATGCTTTTTTAAGTAATGCTAAAAAAATAGGTTGGGAAATTGATAAATCAAAAGGAACAATGTTTATTTGGGCTAAGATTCCTGATAAATATAGAACTTCAATTGATTTTGTTAATGACTTATTTGATCAAACTGGTATTTTATTCGTTCCTGGCAGTGCATTTGGTACATATGGAGAGGGCTTTGTTAGAATTGCCTTAATCCAGGATATTGAATTAATTGAAAAAGCATTTATTATTATGAATAAAACAAATATTTTTAAATAGAAAAAATATAATCGTGTTCTATTAGAAAATATATATTAAAAACCTTTTACGTTTAATTAGAAAATAATTTAATTTCATTATATAATATAACTGACTATACCCTTAAATCATAATATAAATTCCATTTTCTTAAAAACATCTATTTTCTATCATTACAGTAAAACTGACATTGTTAAAGGATAAAATCATTCTAGCAAAAAAACTGATTGAGATATGTTATAGAGGTGTCTATTGAATTAGTGGTATTTTTTATAACATAATTATATTAAAAAAGACGTTTTGTCTCAGTGATAATTACTGGTTCAAATCGTCTTTTTTATTTAGAACTGCTTATTTCATTACACCCTATTCAATTTACCATGGTCTTGGTGGCCCTGGCGGTCTTGGCGGTCCCGGCGGAAACGGTGGACCTGGCGGTCTTGGTGGGCCTGGTGGAAATGGTGGCCCTGGCGGTCCCGGCGGAAACGGTGGACCTGGCGGTCTTGGTGGGCCTGGTGGAAATGGTGGCCCTGGCGGTCTTGGTGGTCTCGGCGGAAACCATGGACCTGGTGGTCTTGGTGGGAATAACCACCAAAACCAAAACGGTGGAAAAACTTGTCTACTAACAAACGGCTCTCCTTCTATGAATATTTCATTTTGAAGTGGATCCATTATAACACCTCTCTTTACCATATTCTATTCATTATCATGGCTAATTTTTAGGCACATATCATTATTAATACTATTTATTACTCATTCTTTTATATTAGTAATTCATAATTTAATTAATAAAAAACATAAATACATATTAAAATTCAATAAAAGAAAATAATCTCTTTAACCTCATATACCATTTGATGAAAAATGGTTTATATATTTTAATTGATAATAGTAGACCTCCTATTTTTAATAAACTGTCAAATATCACTACATAGAAAAACAAAAACACATAAAAATTAAAAGGCTTAACTCCCATACAAATCAGGAATCAAGCCATATCATAGTTATTAAATTTTAAATCCATTTTTAAGTTAGCTTTAAAACAAATTAAATACTTCTATTATTTTACACGAACTAATTCCAAATAACTTGTATCACCAATTAATCCAGGCTTACCACCTGTAACAAGAATCAATTCTCCTGCTTCAACCCCATTTTCTCGGGCAATAATCTCTGCATAATCCATCATACTTGAACGAGTTGTCATTGATTTACAAATAACTGGTTTAACTCCCCAATTAATTGCTAATGCTTTTGTTGTTTCAACAATTGGTGTAGCAGCAATAATTCTTGCTTCAGGACGATAACGAGACATTTTTCGAGCAGTAAAACCACTTTCAGTAAAAGCAATAATTGCAGCTACTTGAAATTTTGAAGCGATTTCTGCAACAGACATACAAATAGCTTCAGATGTATCTTGTGGTGCTGTTAATACTGCTTGGCGATGTAATCCATCATAATCTAAACTTTGTTCAGTTTTCAAGGCTATTTTACTCATTGTCATAACAGCTTCTTGAGGATATAAACCAGAAGCAGATTCACCAGATAACATTATTGCATCAGTTCCATCAAAAATAGCATTAGCAACATCACTTACTTCTGCACGAGTAGGACGTGGATTTTGTTGCATACTTTCTAACATTTGAGTCGCTGTAATAACCAGTTTACCCATATCTTTACATTTACTAATAATATCTTTTTGAATTAATGGTACATCTTCAGCAGGCACTTCAACACCTAAATCTCCACGAGCTACCATGATTCCATCTGCAATCTTTAGTATCTCATCAATATTTTCCACACCTTCGCTATTTTCAATCTTAGCTATTATTTGAATATCCGAACGCCCATTTTCTATTAATAATTTTTTCACATCAAAAACATCCTGTGCCCTTCTTACAAAAGAAGCAGCAACATAACTAAATGGCTGACCACACCCAAATGTTAAATCATCAATATCTCTAGCAGATAGATAATCAAATCCTAATTTAATTCCTGGCACATTAATACCACGCTTATTTTTAACTATTCCATTATTAGCACATACACAAACAATATCAGTTCCTTCAACATGATCAACTAATAATTCAACTTGACCATCATTAACTAAAATAAAACCACCTGGTCTAACATCCCTATACAATTCTTTATAAGTTATCGTAAAACGCTCACTAGTACCTTCAATATCCTCTTGACAAATAGTAACAACTTGTCCCTTTTTAAATTCAGTTTTCCCACCAACAAAATCTCCAGTTCTGATTTCAGGACCTTTAGTATCTAACAAAATTGCTACTGAAGTATCTAATTCCTTATTAATTTCTGCAAGTAATTTTATTTTTTTTAAATGTTCTTCATGACTACCATGAGAAAAATTAAGTCTCATTACATTCATGCCAGCTTTTACTAATTTAGTTAACATATCTTTATTATCTGATGCTGGCCCAATCGTACAAACAATTTTAGTCTTACTCATTTTTTCATTTTTTAACATCTTACCATTACCATCCTTTTCTTCTTTGTAACATTTTATACAAATATTATAACTGATTGAATTTATACTTACGAGGCTTTAAACAAAAGATATTAATAATTAAATACCTGTGTCATCTTATAAACCTAAATTAATTGCTACAACAATTCTTATTAGATATATTTATGATTACCATATTTAAATATAATTAATCTTCTGATAATATCATCTATCTATTTTCTAACTTTTAAAAAATATATTTAAATATTTTAGATTCTATCAACCAGTCAAAATTTGTTCTTATATCTCTATACAAATATTATATTACTTAAATTTTACTTAAATTTCAATTATATTTTAGTAAATTATTAATATAATACTATTTTAATTTGTAATTAACCCTACTTTTTCCTATAATAACTGCTATCAATTAGTATTAACTATCTTTCCTATTTACTATTACATTAAAATGAAAAGGAGCTTTCGCCCCTATAACACTTTCATACCACCATATTTACGTACTTTTAACACATGACAAGAATCTTTTCCAAAAACTTTTTCAATTTTCTCTTTGTAAATTGGTACAAATTCATCTTTTACAAAAGCCTGAATAGTTCCAGCAAATCCTCCACCATGAACACGACAAACACCATTTTCACCAATTATCTTTTCAGACATTGCCAACCCAATCGAAACGCTTTGATTTTGAACATCACAATTAGCATAAACGTTTTGTAAAAATTTATAAGAACTATCACCTGAAGCTTTAATCAACTTTTTAAATTCTTCAAAATCACTAGTATTTAAAGCTTCTACTTGTCCTTCAACTCGTTTATTTTCAGCAAATAAATGAATTGCTCTTAACACTGCACGATCTTTACAAACTTCTCGTACACCTGCTATATCATTAAAAAATGCTTCTTCATCTACTTCACGTAAAAATTCTTTACCAAAATAATTTGCCACTTTTTTCATTTCACTAGGAATAGCAGCATATTCATCTGTTAGATCAGCATGTGAACCTTTTGTATCAACTATACATAAACTATGCCCAAACTTAGAAAAATCCACTTCAACTTTAACTACAACTGGTTTTTCTACATCCTTAAAATCAATATTAATTAAACTCCCTACAGAACTAGCACATTGATCCATTAAACCACATGGCTTACCAAAATAAACATTCTCTGCATATTGTCCTACTTGGGCAATTAATACAGGATCAATTTTCATATCATTATATAATCCAGAAATTATTGTTCCAATTATTGTTTCAAATGCAGCAGATGAAGATAAACCTGCTCCCATTAATACATCACTAGTAATAAATGCATTGAAACCACCAATTGTATAACCTAGTTCTTTTAACCGTGAACATACTCCTCTAATCAATGCTTCTGAAGTACCTATTTCATCTTTTTTTATTTCTAAATCATTTAAATCGATTGGTGCAATATCAAAATCATCTGACAATACTTTAATTATATTATTATTTCTCCCTACTACAGCAATTGCATCAAGATTTACTGCTGCTGCTAAAACACATCCATGTTGATGATCTGTATGATTTCCACCAACTTCACTTCTACCTGGAGCACTGTATATTTCTACATCAGTATCTCCATACAAATCTATATACTTTTCAATTGCTTTAATATAACGAGTTTGTTGATAATCAATTAGACTTTCATCAACATAAATATCCTTTAATAATTCATTGTATTTTCCATTTTTAAAATCTTCTTTTATAATTGTTGCTTTGATCATTATTTAATTACCTCAAATTTATATGATGTTGTTTCATCATATGTTTCACCTTTCTTTAATATCGTTGTTGGATGCTCCTCAATATTTATTGCATCTGGTAAGTTTTGTGTTTCAATACATACTGCAAAGCGACGAGGATAATTGATTCCATATTTACCAATACGACCATCTAGATAGTTTGCTGTATAAATTTGAGCTCCTGGAAGAGTTGTACATACAGTTAATTTTCTTCCTGTTGTCTCATGAAATAATTCTACCTGATCTTTATACTGATTAAAAATAAACGGATGATCAAATCCTGCACCTAATTTAATTTGTTCATCATCACAATCTATTACATCGCCAATTTTAGTCATAATATTAAAATCGAATGGTGTTCCCTTAACTTCATTATACTTACCAGTTGGTAAACCATCTGAATCAATACAAGCATACTTATTACTATGAACCAGTAACTGATGATTATAAATATCTTCTTTAGCACCTGATAAATTAAAATATGAATGATTGGTTATGTTTATAATTGTATCTTTATCACTAGTAGCTAGATACTGAATTGTTAAAGTTTCTTTATCTAATGTATATATAGCTTTAAACTTTAAATTTCCTGGATACCCCTCTTCACCATCTTTTGATAAATAGCTAAATTCAATACTATTATCCACTATTTTATAATCAAAAATTTGATAAGAAAAACCTCTAATACCACCATGTAAACAATTAGGACCATTATTAATTGGTAAACTATAAGTTTGACCATTTAAGCTAAATTTTCCTTTACCAATTCGATTTGCAGTTCTCCCAACCAATGCCCCTAAATAAGCATCTTTAGTCTGATAATCACTAAAATCATCATAACCTAAAACTACATCATCAACATTATCATCTTTATCTTTCATTAATATTTTTATGATCGTACACCCATAATTAGAAACAACTACAGTTATATCATCATTTTTCATTTCAATTAAATCGATTTTATCATCAATTTTATCAATTACCTGAATCATTTTATACTCCTTTCAATACTGTATTTACAAAACTAGTTAAACCATCAATTCCCTGATCATCCATTTTAAATACACCTGCATCTTCCAAGACATTAACAAATTTAACTGTTACCTCTTCCCTTAATATTTCTTCTACATTATCTTCATTAATATCATGCTTACTAATTAAATAATCATACCAATCAAGATGTTTACTTAATTCAGGATAATCTTTGATCTTTACTTTGTTCAACAAACAATCACTTAATAATTTTAACTCATCTTTTAAACGTGCTGGTAAAATAGCTAAACCCATTACCTCAATTAAACCAATATTTTCCTTTTTAATATGATGTGACTCTTGATGAGGATGAAATATTCCATCAGGATACTTTTCATTTGTTCGATTATTTCTTAGTACTAAATCAATCTGGTACTTATTCCCTTTCATTCTTGCAATAGGAGTAATCGTATTATGAGGTGTTTTATCGCTATAAGCAATAATATCTAAAATTGGTTCATTGTAATCACGCCAACATTCTAAAATATGATTTGATAATTCTATTAATTCTTCTTTACTTTCTGAAGTTAATCGTACTGTAGATAATGGCCATTTTACAATTTCAACTATAGTATTAGGAAATTTATCGCATGTTAATGTTTTTAATACTTCAGCTCCCTGGATTGGAAATTCATAATTTCCTCCTTGATAATGATCATGAGATAAAATTGATCCACCAACTATTGGTAAATCTGCATTAGAACCAATCATATAGTGAGGAAAAATATCTAAAAAAGAAAATAAATTCTCAAATGTATTTTTATTAATTACCATTGGTTTATGTTCTTCATTAAAAACAATACAATGTTCATCATAATAAACATATGGGGAATATTGTAAATAATATTTACCTGCTTCTAGTTTTAATGGAATGATTCGATGAGTCTGTCTAGCAGCACGATTTAAATCTCCTTTAAATCCTACATTTTCTTTACATAACAAACATTTAGGATAACCACTAGATTTAATTAATTTGGCTTTAGCAATTTCTTTAGGATCTTTTTCTGGCTTTGATAAATTAATTGATATTTCAATATTGCCATACTTAATATATTTTTTCCAACGAATATTTTTATCAGTTCTACTTTTTCTAATATAATTAGATGCAATTGATAAACGATAATAATAGTCAGTTGCTTGTTGAGGTAAGATTTTATATTTTTGTTTAAATGTCTCTATCACAGTATGAGGACGAGGCATAATACAATTCATTATTTTAGTATCAAACAAATCACGACTAGTAATATTATCTTCAATTAATCCTTTTTCTACTGCCTGATCTAATAACTTTTCTAAAATTGGTGTAGCTAAAGAGAAATGTTCATGAATTTCTTCATATTCAAAATTATTTTCTTCTAATAATTCCAATAATAAATTTACTGAATAATCACATTCATCAGCAGTTATCATTTCTTTGTCCAAAGCAAATTGAATTAATTGGTTTATTTCATGATTCATACTTTTTCCTCCCTTGTTTACATTTTTAATTGTATCCTTTAAATAGTAAATTGTCAATCTTCTTTACTAAAACATAGATATAATTTTACTAAATTATAGAACGTGATTTTACTAGAAATTTAAAAAATAAAGATTTTTTAATAATATATTTGATTTAAAGGAAATTGAGGATACTATGTATTTTGAAGCTAATTATTTTTGAGTATTATAATAATGTGTATAAAATAACATGATGTAAAAAATATTGTCTTTTTATCTACTACCCCTCATAGAGAATATAATCCAACTAATCCATATAATAAAACCAAATTAATAATCAAAAATCAACGAGCTAATGTTCTAAAGTATATAAAACAAATTATGTTGAATTAAAATATTTTAATCATCCAAATAATAAAATAAGTAAACTTCATAATTTAATAAAACCCATTCCCCCTTTAATATTATAGGTTCTATCAAAACAATCTACATTTGTAGTAATTATTACAATATTCCTAATAAAACATATATTTCTGATTACATTCATGTTTTTGATATAGCTGGTGCCTATATCAACATATTAAAATATAAAAAATCATCAATACTATTAACTAATTCATCAATTAATATAATAATTCCAAGATTAATTACAAATAAATAATACTAAATCAAAATAAATTTTAAACCAGCAGCACAAATTACTAGTATTGAAGATATAATTTCTTCTACTTGGAACTTTTATCTTAATCAAAAATAGGTTATAATAGTATAAAATGAGATAAGGAGGAAAATCATGGCTACAATAAAAGATATTGCCAATCTTGCAAATGTTTCTAGTGCTACTGTTTCTAGAATTCTTAACAATGATAAAACACTTTCAGTTCCTGAAGAAACAAGACGAGCAGTTTTTAATGCTGCCAAAGAATTGAATTATACAAAAAAAAGAAAAGTAACTAAAAATGATTTTACATTGGGGGTTGTTCAATGGTATTCTATGCAGCAGGAAATCGATGATCCATATTATCTCCAAATAAGACAGGGAATTGAAAATTTTTGTTTACAAAATCAAGTTAATGTTATTCGTACTTTTAAATCTGATCAAAATTATCTTGAAGTATTAAAAAATGTAGATGGTTTAATATGTATTGGTAAATTTAATGAACATGAAATTGTTCAGTTTAAAAAAATATCTAATAAAATTATCTTTTTAGATATGCGAAGTCCTAATCATGAAGATAGTACAATTACATTAGATTTTGACAAAGCAGTAACTGATGCTTTGGTATATCTTAAAACCTTAAATCACAATAAAATTGGTTTTTTAGGTGGAAAAGAATATGTAGATGATAGCATATTATATCATGATAATCGTAAAGAAATATTTATTGATTTTTGTAAACAAAATAACATTACATATGAACCATATTTATTAGAAGGTGAATTTTCTAATGAATCTGGTTATACAATGATGATCGATATGATCAATCAAAATGATCTACCAACCGCAATATTTTGTGCTAGTGATCCAATCGCAATTGGAGCCCTAAGAGCTCTACAAGAGCGTAATATTCAAGTTCCTGAAGATATTTCTTTAATAGGATTTGATGATATTAAAGCGGCCAGCTTTACTACACCGCCACTTACAACTGTTTTTACTCCAGCAGATTTAATGGGAGAGTATGGTGCAAGTATTGTTTATAATATTTTAAGTAAATATTCTTCACCAACACCAATGCAAATAACTTTACCATGTGTATTAATTGAAAGAGAATCATGTAAAGAACTAGAAAACTAGTTCTTTTTTATATGTTAATACACAGTTTACTCATAAACATAAAATAAATCTTATCTTGTTAAATAAAAACCTAGATAAACAACACTTAAACCAACATTATCAAAAAAATCCTTGATGATATTTATAAAACCATGTTAAAGAATTGTTACTTGTTAGTGATACTAAAAAATTATTTTCTAACACAATAAATAAAATTAATCCAAAAGACTAAATAACATAATAATATTTAAAAAACTAATAAAAAGCCAGTCAACTTTGACCAGCTATTTATTATATTAATATAAATAATTACCTAGTGGTTTTTTCATATGCTCAACAACATAACCACTACCTCCACGATCTTTTACATCCTCAACCATAGTAGTAATTAAGATTGGAGTATCACTATTAGTAGTCATTACTGTAAACCACCCTAATTCAGTTCCATTAGTATCACTTTGTGAAGATTTTAGTTCAGCAGTTCCTGTTTTTCCTGCCAATTCAATATCATTATGATAAATCGCATGTCCCGTACCATTACTATCACTAATAACACCTATTAAGGCTTCTTTAATAATATTAACAGTACTTTTAGAAAATGCTGATTTAATCCAAGACTTAGGCTTTTGATCAATAATTAAATATGGCTGAAAAATATTTCCTTCATTTACAAATGAACTATAAATTGATGCTAATTGAACTGGGTTAATTAATAATTCCCCTTGTCCATATCCACTATCAGCTAATTTTTGATCATCAAAATTACTATCCTTATTTAAATATTGTGAAAGATTTAAAGATAATTCAAAGGGTATTTTTTTACCAATCTTTAACTTATCATAACCTGAAGTTAATTCATCTTTTCCTATCTCGACTGCACTTCTTGCAAAATAAACATTATCAGAATAAATAATTGCATTTTTTAAATTATTTGGAGTTGGCGCATGTAAAGTAGTTACATAATAATTTCCCCAGCTAGAATCTTTTTGCCATTTATCCAAAGCTCCTAAATCTTTATTTGGCTCAATTTTTTTAGCATCTAAACCAATTGCTCCAGTAATTGGTTTCATGCTTGAACCTGGAATGTATGTTGCTTTAAAACGATTAGTTAGTGGTTTTAAAGTATCATTATTTAAATTTTCCCACTGTTCACTATTAAATCCTAAGATAAAATCATTACTTGAAAATGAAGGAGTCGAAACTAATGCTAAAATCTCACCTGTTTTAGGGTTCATTGCAACAGATGCACTTTTATCATTTTGATATTCATTATACAAATCTTTCTGTAAATCAATATCTATAGTTAATTTGATATCTTTACCATCTTTTACTCTTTTATTTGCAATTATTTTAATTTCTTTACCATCTTTATCAGTAATAATAATCTTTTTACCATCAATACCTTTTAAATCTTTTTCATAAGCTGCTTCAATCCCACTTCTACCAATTAATGAAGTTTCACTATAACCCTCATTTTTATGTTTTTCTAGATCTTCAGCATTTACTTGTTGTAAATATCCAGTTAAGTGTGATGTAACTTCACCATAAGGATAATAGCGCACATATGCTGTGTTTAATTTTACTCCTTTTATAGCCAATAATTGATCAGCTAATGATTTACCATCATCATCTTTTGCTATCTCTTTTAATGGAACAAAGGAATCATCTTTAATCCATGATGCACTCATGATTTTCTTTATCTTATCAACACTCATATCTAAAAGATCTGCAATTGCCTGATAATCACCTTCACCGTTTAGTTTTCCACGCACAAGTCCAACTGAATAAGCTTCACCAATTGTCGCTAACTCTTTATCGTTACGATCTAGAATCTTACCTCTACTAGCATTATCAGTTAAAACTCTAACTTTATTTTCACCTTCTATTCCATCAAAAAGCATTTTTTCATTAAAAACTATTTCATCATTTTTAACAGTAATTTTATTATCATAACTTACTTTTCCAGCAATTGTATCCATTGATATGGTACAATTAACTACATTATCATTTACTTCATTAATTTTTACTTTCATATTTTTAGCTTCAATTCCATCATAAATATTTTCATAACGTGTCTCAAATACTTTCTGTGAGGTCCTAGCTAAAGACCCTCTTGTCAACATAGCATACATTTTTTTATAATCTTTTTTTGTCAAATGTGAATAATACTCTTCTACTACTTCACCTGCATCTTTTCCTCGGTTAAATAAAAAAAATATTAATGTAACAATAACGATTATTGCAACTCCAATAATAAATACTTTTGATTTTTTTAAACTTAAATTCATTTTCTTTCCTCTCTTCCATAGATGTTAAGTATATTATAATTCCATTTTAATAATTTTACCACTACTTTATCATAGAATAAGTAAACCTGCAGTAGATATTATTAAAATAACAAATAACTATAGGAGCTAACATTCATTTTGAATATATTTAAATTCACATCATATGTTTAAGATAATAGTCAACTAAAAACAATAATCAATATACGATAAAAATCATACAAAATATTATAAAAAGTGCATATGTTATTAAAGATACTTGAAAGTGTTTACAATATTTTTATCTAATGTTATACTTAGTAAAAAATTATAATAAATAGTTTTGTTTAAACTTGTATCAATATACTATAAATTATAGAAAGGGGCAAAGTAATATGAAAAAAATTGTTTTATTATGTGATATGTTAAATGAGATGACAATTACTAACGATTTTTTAGTAAACAATATGAAAGAAGCATCATATAAAAATTCTATTGACTGCGAAATATACGCTTACCCTATTCAAGATGTGTATGAAAAAGCTAAAGATGCAGATGTCATCCTACTTACTCCATTAATTTGCTTTAAACAGCTTATGGTTGAAAAATTAGTTCATTGTCCTGTTGAAAAAATAGGTATGGGTGCTTATGCTAATATTGATGGTAAATATATTTTAGATCGAGCTTTTGCTAAAATATCTGAAAATTGTGTTCAATAATATGCTATTATAATTAAAATATATTTAACTGCAGCTGTCTCTTTTTATTAGAAGTGACAGTTCTTTTAATAATTTGATCATCATCATTTAACTCTCCTAATAGCAAAGGACTATTTTCATTATGCATTAACATATTTTTTTTAACTATCTTATGATTACAAGCATAACAATATATACAACCATGATCACAACTACTATAAGCACCAATATCTATACTAGCTAAACATAAGCAGTTACTTCTGTTTCGATTATTTTTTATTTCTAATGAATAACCTAATAACTTTTCAATATATTGTTTATCAAGACAGCTTCCTTTAATAATACCATATTTTTCTAAATCATATTTTTCACTACAAGTTTGAATCTGTAAATTATATTTAGCAGCAATTGCTCCTAAATGTTTAGATAGATAAATAATTTCCTCTTCACTTAATTCATTAAATTTTCCGATAATATTTTTATAAATATCTAAATAACTTATTATCACAATATTAGTATACTTAAATAACAACTGACACATTTTTTCAAACATCTTTAAATGAAATTCAATATCATATCGTTTATTTAATAAAATTGGATCATATCTCCAAATTATCCTATCTTTTCCAATAAAATTACTTAAATTAATAAAACTCTTAATTATACTTAATTTAGGCGGCAAACCTGGTTCTATATCCTGATCATATGATGTAATTGTAATCATAAAATAATACTTATAACCTAATTCATCAATCATTTTTAAATAGGGTATTATTTTTTGTGGATTCTTTGTACAAAAAGCAATACAATCTACAACATCTTTACTAATATTGATATGACTAACCTGTTGTTTATTATATGGATTTCTAACCAAAACATACCCTTCTTTTAAACGATTTATAAACCATTTTGGATATAAAGCACATATATCAGTTCGTCCTGAAACTTGTAAAATCATCATGTCCCCCCCTCTTATTTATTTACCATCATTATTTTTACACATTAAAATTAATTTTATGATAAAGTGAATCTGAATAAATTTTTTCATTAATTGCCATAATATATTAACATCATTATCATCATGAACATTTTATCACAATTATTTCCAAATATTAATAATCATCTTCTATCATTTAGAAAACATTCATGTTATACTTTTCTATGATTTGAGGTGGCTTATGAATGAACAAAAACTTATTAATTTAATTGGAGAAATTGGCAGACTACTTTTAAAACATGGAGCAGAGATCTATCGTGTTGAAGAATCGTTGATTAGAATGTGTAAAAGTTATGGATATCTAAATGTTGAAGTATTTGCATTACCAACATACTTTACCCTGACAATTGAAATGCATGATAATCATACTTATACCCTATCAAAACGTACCCAACAAAACCGTGTTAATCTTGACATGGTATATGAACTTAATAACTTAGTTCGCTATGTATGTAATATGTGTCCAGAGTATGATTATCTTAAAAAAGAAGTAGATAAAATTAAAAATACGCCAATAAATATGCCTTTAATTTTTATAGGTTATGGATTAGGAACGGGGTTTTTTACTACCTTCTTTGGAGGAAAAATAAATGAAACAATTACAGCTATGCTGATTGGTTTTATCTTATATTTTTTTATTTGGCTAATGGAAATTTTAGAAATTAATAATCTTGTTTCTACACTTTTATCAAGTATTCTCTTAACTGCTATAGCAATTTTTAGTTTTAAATTAAACATAATCAGCTCTCTTCAGTCAACAATTATTGGCTGTTTAATGATATTAACTCCTGGGGTTGCTATTACTAACAGTCTACGAGATATTATGAGTGGTGATTATATATCAGGTATGGCTCGAATGTTGGAAGCGTTATTAACAGCTACTTTCATTGCTGCTGGTGTTGGTATTATGATGGTTATATTAGGAGGTTAAAATGCAAGGATTAATTGAATGTCTTAGTGCTTTTATGGCATGTGTAGGCTTTGCTTTCATATTTAGAGTTCATCAGAATCTTCATTTTGCTATTATTGGTTCACTTGGTGGTGCTCTAGGATGGCTTGTTTTTTTACTTTGTAATGTTTTACATAATGAATTAGCAAGCTACTTTATTGCCATGACAATAGTTACTTTATTTGCTGAAATTGCTGCACGTATATATAAAGCTCCTGCTACTATTTTTTTAATTATTGGTTGCTTTCCCCTTGTCCCAGGTCGTGGAATTTATCAAACAATGCTTTATTGTACCCAAGGTGAAAATATACTCTTTTTAGACAGTTTCATTCATACTATTGCTATATCTGCTAGTTTAGCCTTAGCAATTATGATTGTGTCTACAATTTTTAAAGTCATAAAGAAATTATCTTATCATAAAGTCAAGGTGAACATATGAAAATACTAGGATTAATAGTTGAATACAACCCTTTCCATCATGGGCACTTATACCATCTAAATAAAGCTAAAGAATTACTAAACCCTGATCTTACAATTGCAGTCATGTCAAGTCACTTTGTTCAACGTGGTGAACCAGCAATTAGTGATAAATGGACTCGAGCCCAAATAGCTATTAAAAATGGGGTTGATTTAGTTATTGAACTGCCATTTGTTTATAGTGTTCAAAGTGCTGATTATTTTGCACATGGTGCAGTTGATATACTGGCTAAACTAAAAGTTACAGATATTGTCTTTGGTAGTGAAAATGGAAATATTAATATTTTTAAAGATATTGCCTATACAATAAAAAATAATCAAAAAGCATATAATAATATAGTAAAAGAACAAATGAATTTAGGTTTGCGGTATCCTGATGCCTGCAATCATGCTTTATCTTTGTTAATGAATAAAACTGTTACTACACCTAATGATTTACTTGGTCTTGCATATGTTAAAGAGATTATAGATCATGATTATCCAATTGAAATGCATTGTATCAAAAGAACTAATGATTTTCATAGTTTACAAATTGAAGCTATCAGCTCTGCTAGTGCCATTCGTCATGCTTTGAAAAATAAAATTGATATAAAAAATCAATTTTGTAATTACAAAGAGTATAAGGAATTTTATTTTTTAGATGACCTCTATCCTTATCTACGTTATAAAATACTAACTACAAGTAACCAATCATTAAAACAATTACATTTAGTAGATGAAGGTATTGAAAATTTACTTAAAGAAAAAATATTAGTATCTAATAATATGGAACAGTTAATAACTAATCTATCTTCTAAGCGTTACACTCGTTCACGAATTCAGCGAATGCTAATTCATATTTTAATGAACAATACTAAAGATCAAATTATCAATGCAATGCATTTAAACTATATCCGAATACTAAAAATGAATAATAATGGTCAAGCATATTTAAATAAAATAAAAAAGGTTTGTGAGTATAAATTAATAACTAATTTTTCCAGCTATACACACCCTGCTTTAGATTTAGAATTTAAAGCCACAAAACTTTTATCATGTTTATCAATTAATCCAAATAAATTGGTTGAGCTTGAATATAAGAGTATTCCAAAATAACAGTTATTTATAATATTCTAACCAGAAGTTATATTAAAATTATATTTTTTTATGGTTTTTAATTCTTTATAGTTGGAAAAGTATATAACAAAAGAGTAATAGAAAAAATTGTTTGAATTAAGAAAGTAAAGCATAACTTAATGTTTTATAAATAATTGAAATTTTTAAATACAAAAACAGCACAATTTTCTTCAATGTCATTAAGTTAAGAAGATAAGAAAGAAGTCATAAGTATAGAATATAAAAAATCTATGCTTATGGCTTTATTT
>ERZ808049.319-NODE-319-length-30722-cov-22.573666_pt1 | contig 30722 bp, 20 predicted proteins | sample MGYA00380198_ERZ808049 | MGnify/ENA primary metagenome ERZ808049 (study PRJEB31490, sample SAMN06133414) | mouse gut metagenome | isolation source: Z2_2 | host: mice | place: China: Chengdu | collected 2015-05 ...
TATAGCACAAACCGCTACTTTTGGCTGCCTTAACCCACCGTCTAAAGCCAGTGGGATTGCGGTAGCCTTATTTTCAAAAATATTCTTTTACCATCCAGACAGCATTGTCAACCAGATAAATGTAAACACCATATCTTCTGTCCACAGAATCTCCTCTGAAAGTACAGTCATTCCACTTCCCCAGCAAATACGAGAAAAAGTTCCCCCTTTTATAGGAACTGTAAAAAATAACATGTACAGCTTGCGTAGGTTAATTGTTCGGTTGTCCGCCAATCATTCTGACAAATCCATCACGCCATTGCAAATCTCCTATGATAGATTTCCCCAACGCCCATTCTGTTCGCCGGTACAGTTTCTGTATTCGTTGAAGCTCCTCCTCGGCATGTTTTTTTGTCAGAAAACATGCACTTTCTACAATGTCGATCTCATCAAAATTCTCGTTGATATTCCAACCTTGTACAATCCAGATAGCCTCAGAAATACTATCATTAAAATTGTCAGCAATCTCTTTTTTCACAATACGATATGTACAGGGAAAATCACAAAATCCCCTAATATTTTCAAGATAATACTGTGCGGTTTCTTGCGCTTGTTGTTCTGTCAGAAAAATACCAATCTCAAAATCCTCTGAGTAACCTTCATATGATAATTCTGGGTCTGTCAATACTAATAAATACAATATCATTTATTTCTACCTTTCTGTCATAAAGAACTGTTTAGACTTCAAATGACTATTTGTTATTTCCAATACTACAAAAAGCAAGGACAGCTTCTTATCGTCGATTTGCGGCGCAAAGAGCAGTGCCTTTTATCAGAAGTAAAGGGCAACTGCTGATAAGTTATACTATACATTTATTATATCCGTGTCGCATAATATCATCAATAGAAAATATTTAGCTTGTCAGTAAGGAACTGTTCAGAAATAAATAGACTTGTGTTTTCTCAGTTTTTTGTGTATAGTTAGTAAATGTAAAGAAATATACACAAGACAATTCTTCAAGACTATATACCAAAAATTTTTATTGAAAGGAGAACCTCATGAAAAATATCAAATCAAGACCTTTTCATATACTGGCTGACTGCGGAAATATCTACCAATTTTTGATAGAAATATATGCGAAAGATTGGAAAAACGGTGTGCCAGCACCCTTTTTTGAATACGCATATGCCTCCTTTGCATCCTGGATGGATATTTCCTATTCATACAAAAACCGTATTTGGGAATGTGATGGTAAGATTGTGGCATTTTGCTTTTATGAGAATCCTGTAACGGATATTTATTTTTGTCTGAAACCAGGATATGAAGAGCTGGCAATGGAAATGATAACATATGCTGATGAAAACATGCCCCGAGATACAGATGGAATACAACTAATCCTTTTTGGCGAACAGGATGCATTGATGCGCGCTGCACAACAATTAGGATATTGTCAGAAGTCGGAACATTGGGATATGCAATATGATTTTGCAAAAAATCTAAACTATCCATTGCCAGAAGGTTTTCATATTGTAAAACCACAAGACTTGAATATGAGCAAAATAGGGAAATGTTGCTGGAAAGGCTTTGACCATGAGCAAAATGAAGGTCCTTGGAATCATCAATATGAGCAGAATAATTATCTGTTGTATACTGCGCCACACGCAACACCAGAACTCCCCGTAGCTATTGCAAACGCACAGGATGAATATGTCTGTTATGCTGGAATGTGGTGGACTCCTCAAAATCATCTGGCATATATGGAGCCACTTTGCACTATTCCAGAATACCGACATAAGGGACTTGCAGCAGCAGCGTTATCTGAACTGTTTCGCAGAACAAAAGCATTGGGCGCAACACATATGACTGGCGGAAATAATGAATTCTATCAAAAAATTGGATATCATCCCGCTGTAAAATGGACTTTTTGGCGAAAATAACAAGCAAACGGTCTAAAATTAAAAATTTCGTTTTTACCTCCATGGGCATAAAAATCCAGTTTGAGAACACCTTTAGAATGTTTCTCAAACTGGATTCACATTGTTATGACTTCTTCTCCTCACTTGGTTGAATTGGATTTTTATACAAATGCACAAGGCAGAGAGCCGCCACAATGATAAAAGGGAATCCTGACAAAATTCCAGTAGGTGATGGGCCCACAAAGAAATTGCCACCATCATGCGTAAAAAGTACTGCCTGCGACATTAGTATATTGATTGCACTGTGCGCAAAAACTGCCGGGAAAATACTACCTGTTCGCAGGCTGAGAAACGAGTAGATAACTCCTGTAACCATGCCAAAAATGCACATTGCAATTATGTTTACTACAGGAAATCCAACATTTCCCTCCCCATAATAAAGTCCAACCGCAACCAGTGGTGCATACCACAAACCAGACGCGAAACCACTTAACAACACAGCGGGAATTACACCGAACTTTCGGTAAAGTTTTGGAAGCAAATACGCGCGAAATCCCCATTCTACGCCAAAACTGTTAATACAATCAAGCACTGCTGCCGTAAAAAACTTTATTAGTAAATCTGTTTTGTAGGCCGCAACAATATTTACTGCATCAATCTGCGTTCCTGCATTCTCTGCCCCTTGACTGTAAGTAGCGATAAAATTTGTCATATTGGGGTCAAAATTATCCCGAAAAATCAAAAAATAAATTGCTGCTCCTAGAGCAGTGAGTATCGTTGTGCCAAACCATCCAAATAAAAATAAAAACCTATGCTCAAAAAAATTAAATTGGAAACCAGATTTCACAAGCCCCTCACGCGTCATTAACCGGACCACCAACGCCGCCAATGCGGGGGTGAACATCATCTGAGAAATCATTTTAGCTGCTTCTGTTACCAGTTCCACCTCACCGCTTCGATACATTGGAATAATCGCAAAAATTTCTGAAATCCATGTAATACCAAAACACAGCGCCAAAAAATATACAAGCCGCTTTGTCTCAACTTTCTTGTCTGTGACACCTATAAGCTCCCGTCTTTTCGGAATTTCTCGCCCTTGTTGTTGCGATTCTCTTCCTACTTCCTGCCTCTTTGGAGAAGTTTGGTTGTGTTTAAACTTTTTTGTGATATCAAATGCATCTGAATCCGCCTTGCTTTCTTCTGGTTGCTCAATCTCCTCCAAACTGTCTGACATTTGCTGATCGCTCGTGTTTTTTACTTCCAGATCTGTCTCTTCCTGTAATACTGTATCTGGTTTTTTTTCTAATTTTGTCATTTCCATTCCTTTCTTTCTATTATAGTAAACGGCAAATATTTTTGTTGTTTACTATAATATTACCTTATCTCATTTGCCATCGTATAAAAATGATAGTACATTCCACCAAGCGCCATAAGCGTATCGTGATTTCCCTCCTCAACAATCCCCTCGTCTGTCAGCACCAATATCCTATCGGAATTTCTAATGCTCGAAAGCCGATGTGCAATTGTGAGCGTTGTGCGCCCTTTTGCCAATTCATTCAAAGACTTTGCCACCGCGTACTCGCTCTCATTATCAAGTGCCGAAGTCGCTTCATCCAAAATCAATATTGGCGGATTCTTCAAAAAAACCCTTGCAATGCTAATGCGCTGTTTCTGTCCACCTGAAAGTTTGACGCCGCGTTCACCGACATATGTGTCATATTTATCTTTCAAATTCTGTATAAATTCGTCTGCCCCTGCGCGCCTTGCAGCCTCTATAACCTCTTCGCGCGTCGCGCCTGGTCTGCCATACGCAATATTGTCATACACTGTTCCAGAAAAAAGATAGACCTCTTGCTGGACAACACCGATGCTCTGCCGCAGACTCTTTAATGTTAATTTTCTAATATTTTTCCCATCCAGTGTAATCTCCCCACAGGACACATCATAGAATCGCGGAATTAAATTGCATAGTGTTGTCTTTCCTCCGCCGGAAGGCCCTACAATTGCAAGCTTCTCTCCCGCATGAATCTGAAGATTTAAGTTCGCAAAAACCTTGTTATGGTCATCTGGATACTCAAAACTTACATTGTGAAATACAATCTCACCTTTCGGATTAACAATGTCCTGTGCGTCCGGTTCGTCAAAAATCTCAATGTCCGCATCCATAATCTGTAAAAAACGCTCAATGCCGGTAATACCGCGCTGAAATTGTTCCGCAAACTCAATAATCCTACGGATTGTTGCAATTAACGTCGACACATACATCACATACGCAACCATATCCCCTGGCAGAATCTTACCGTCCATCAAGAAAAAGCCACCACCAATAATTATAGTCAAATACATCAGTCCGTCAAATACTCTTGTGGAAGTGCTAAAGATTCCCATCAACATATACGCATGCTGTTTTACCTTCAAAAATTGTTGGTTGCCCTCCTCAAACTTCTCTGATTCAAGCACCTCGTTTGTAAATGCCTTGACAACTTTCTGCCCTAGCAAACTATCCTCAATCTTTGCGTTTAACTCACCAATCTGGTGCCGCTGCTCACTAAAAGTTCGGCGCATCTTTTTATTGATAATGCGGCACACCACAGTCATAACTGGCACAAACACAAAAATCATCAATGTCAGCGGCAAGTTGACTTGCGCCAAGATTAGAAACGAAATTACAATTTTAATCGCTGCAATAAAAAATTCCTCTGGACAGTGATGCGCAAACTCTGTCACCTCAAACAGGTCATTTGTGATGCGCCCCATAATCTGACCAACCTTTGTGTTGTTAAAATAGGTATTGGACAACAATTGTAAGTGCGCATAGGCGTCGCGGCGCATATCTGTCTCAATTTTTGCTCCCATTACATGGCCAGTGTCAGCCATATAGTAATTTGCCAGCGCATCAATGATCCGCAGCACAAAATACACCAATGCAAGTCCGATCACCATACGCGCAGTCAGAAGTGCGACGTCTTCGAGTGCTGTGTTAGTAATCTGCCGAATAATCAACGGCAGCACAATCTCACACACTGTTGTGAGTGCGGCGCAAAACAAATCCGCGCACAATGTCCTGCGGTATGGCTTAAAGTATGGCAGAAATCGCTGGATTAGCCCCCCTGTTGAATACTCCTTATACTCATTTTTTTCCTTTTGCTGCATTTACATCCTCCTTTGCATCCTATAATCGAGTGTGCCTGTGCAATCGAGTAGGAAGATTTATCTTCCCCCCACTCACCATGCTGTCAATGCGCCATGTAATGGCATATTTTATTGCTTTTCACACAACACCATGCACTTGCCGCATGGTGTCGGAGCCAATGCCAAAATGCCTACTTTGTAGCATTTTATGTGTATTAATTGTTGTATTTACGCTAAATCATCGTAAATGAATACGCAATCTAGTGCTTTATCCAGACAGAAATTAGAGTTGTGCACTGCATGGTTCGTGCCAGTGCTAGGGGTGGCATCGTCTAGAAATTTTAACGACGCAACGGTGCGAAACAGGCGGTTCACGAATCTAATTTCTAGCCGGATGGAGTACTAGCATGGGTGTGAATTATAACCATATTTTCTCTGCATTGACGTGTACATAAAAAATCCCGTTCTTTTTCATTATAACAGAAAAAAGAACGAGATGAAACCAATTCTATTCCAGTGACACAAATGCTTGTAACAGTTGTTACTATTTACTGCATAAGAGCCGCTCATAGCAACAATTCGGGCGATATACAAAGTTTTGCTTCGCAAAAATCACCCCTCATTTCTAAATCATGTCCTCACGGAATGCACAGTACATGCACATTCCTGCCCGTGAAAAGTAACTAAGCCCTCGGCTTCCTGTTACAAGCATCATGCCATGCAAAACCACTTCGTGGTGGCTTGATGCATCTCAACCACTATGTTATTTCACGGACTTTGCAATAAATGCAAAGTCCTAAGGCTGCACTGTAACAAATTCTTTCTTAACAAATCCTGTCAAATCCTCGTCGTCACCACGATTTTCCACTGAAACACCAATCTTATAAAAATCATTTTCCTCTGCAAGAATTTTAACTTTTATGCCTTTATTTAGCGCAAAAATAATTGTCGCATCTGCATCTGTTGAATTTTGTGCTCTTACTTTATCGGTATTAATGATTCCTGTTTTATGTTCTGATATGTCACTTTGCGTTACAATCCCTTCATCAGATTCTATTTTTATGCACCTTACATTAGAAACAAATTGGAATCCACTATCTATTTTCCGCAAAGTAACAATCCATTTACTGTTGTCAGACTCCTTCTTATATTCCAACAAAACAGTATTTTCAGGCCACCAATTGCCAGATGTAATTGTACACCAATCAAAATTCGTGTCTCCTTTTACAAGATAAAAGCTGTCATATTGCTCCAAATAATAAAAGTTCTCCAAACCGTTCTTTTGCGTATTTTCCAGCTTGACACCTAATTTTTCTTGAAGAAATATATCCATCTCATCCACAGTTATTTTCACAATATCTAGGTAAGGTGCCTGACTGTCTAGCATTGTCAGCAAAGCGATTTCATCCTCCGTTACATCACCTGTTGTTCCACGCATTCCATTATAAAATGTTTGAAATAAATCAATCTCTTCTGGCTTTGCATACTCGCTAGTCAACAGCATATTATTCATATTATCTGTTGCGACATTAAAGAACCCTTCGTTAAACATCTGAATCTCTTCTTCAGAAAGCACAATAGGATACGGCACTTGTACACTATCCGTAGCATACGCATTTTGTAGCAGACAAGCACTAACAAGAACCATTAAAACCAAGCTCAACGCAATCCACCTACTATGTTTTCTCAAGATATCTTTGACCTTGCAATATCTTTCCACAATCCCACCACCTTTATAAACATTTTGTTTCTATCAATGTATCATAGAAAGATGGAAAAGACAAGATGAAGTTTATTTACTTAATAAAATCATATTATCAAAAGAGTTTTCTGATAATTTTTTCCGTAACATTTGATAAAATAATTCATCCAAAAAGTTGTCCAAATATCGGGTTTCAAAAACTACTAAATTGCGTATATCCCCTGTAATATTCAAAGTCACAGACTGATCAAACCAAAGTATCCCTTTCTTTGCCATTTGGTCATAAGCAGTCTTTATTTTTTGCTTATTAATCCGAACATATTCCCAAATTTGCCCGCTTGAACTATCCATGTTCACATCCTCAATTCCTAAATGATTCAAGACTTTTATTAAAGCTCCTTTTTTTAATCCATTGTGCGAATTGGTAGCATTGTAAATATAGTCATCTAAATAGCTGACAGAAACGCAAATAATATCTTCACTAGATAGTATATCTTCGCTAAATAATATATCTGAGAGAGATGACTTATGCATATTCATTTCAAAATACAAAACAGGTTCTTGAAATCCCTTTATTATCTGTTTCGCACTCATTTCATCTCCCCAAACATTTATATACTTGATATAATTAGGCTTACTAAACAACAGTTTCCCTTCATGCAATAGAACATCTACATTAGAATTTATAATATGACAATTTCTCTTTATTATCTTTAACAAATCCCAATTATCTATTTCTTGATTTTCAAATTGTATTTTGTTATCCCTCAATACCTCCATCATCTTATCTATCTCTAACTGATATATCCCACTTGCAATTGTTTTCATTACTTGTCCTGAAATCTGTACATTACTCCTTGATAAATCAGATTTTATATCCTCTTCCACTGCTCCTACGTCTTTATAATTAAGCATTATAAAAGGAATATTAATATTTTTTAGCTGTGTATACGCCGCCGTTTCAAACTTTACGGGTGAAATCATATCATTATAAAATATAACTCCCTGTTGGTCTAATAATTTTTTAAGCTGCTTATCTTTCTCATTCAGTTCTGAATCTTCTATATTTAACCATCTCATTTGATAAATATCTATATTGGGGGGAATATGCAAAAACCAGTCTTTTCTATCTACGCTAAGTACCTCTGTCTTATCTTTCATGTATTCAACTGTAATGCAATTTTTACTATCTACTACATATGTACTTAATCCCAATTGCTTCATACAAAAATCCATAGTTTCCTTGGTAAATGTAGTATTTAATCGAATCTTTACAATAGTAAATGAGTCCTCACTTATTTCCTTTATTTCTGATGGTATCTCTTCTAGCCATTCGACTTGTTTTTTGTCATTTTTAATATATATTTTCAGAGATAATATTGCTCTATCTTTTTTCCTAGTATACACTTCTGCATACTCTCCAATTAAGAAAATAGATAAAATTCCAATTCCATATTTCCCAACGAGTCCTTCTTTGTTGTTATTTTTATTAGACTTCCCAACGGTCAAAAAATTATCTTTAATTTCCGGTAAACTCATACCAATACCATTGTCCCTAATTTCTAAATACTGATATCCATCTGTATCGTTTGATATTCTAATATGTATTTTTGCGTTAATACCTTTTCTTTTACATGCATCAAAAGCATTCTGGAGAAGTTCCCTTGTCACAACTTTCAATTTATTTTGCTGTTGATACAATGGTGCTATTAATAGCTCAATTACATTTTCTGAAATCGAAAACTTTAATTCGCCAAATGGCTGATTTGTAATTTCGTTGATAGCCTGATATAACTGTTTATAATCCATTAAACAAAAACAAGTCACCTTAATATTTTTCCCATTAAACAGTTCAATTTCTTTCTCAACTACACTCTCATTTTCCTTATATTTTACAAAATCAACTACCCATATTCGTTTTAAAAAGTCAACTTTTTGATTCTCTGTCATAATTTCCATCATGGCTGTCAATATATTTTTAATATTTCTGTCGGATATACTGTAGCCGATAAAAATAATCGGATATTCGCAAAATATTGTAAATATTTTAGAATATAAATACTTTCCTTTCTCTTCAAAATCATCATAGTCATCTTTTGTTATTATAATCGTATCAGGCTTTGTTACACATCCATGAATTTTATATAAATCAATCTCATCAGATTCATCCATAGAGCTTAAAATACCTTCCTGCCCTATATGTATATTGCATCTATTTTCAAAGATAATATCTTCCAACATTGTATCATAATTCGTTGTAATAATTGCTTTTGGATATACTTTTTTTAATTCATTTATTTCGATATATTTATTAAAATTATCAGAGCACAACTTTATTTTTTCATATATATTTTGATATTCTTCTGCAACTTTGTCAATTTTCATTACTTCATTCATCTTATCGATATTTGTTATTTTATTCATTCGAGTATAAATATCCTGATTCAAGCTGCTATTTTCTTCTATTCTTTTCTTTCCTTTATAATCCTTAACGTAATTAATAAAGATATCCGCTATTAAATCTCTTAAAATACTTTTTCGTTTCTTCTTATCAATATCTTCTTTTTTTGCATGCCTAAAACAATAATATTCTAGTTCCTGTGCAATTCTGTCATATTCAGGTTCATAACGTTTCTTTAATTCTTCATAATTACACTCCACTTCTTCTGCAATTTTCATTAGTAAATTCTCCCAATTTGGAGAATCCAAATATCTTCTTGATAAGCCCGATCCAATAAAAAATACAGGCGGCATTTTTCTCTCTCTTAACATTTGCTTCATTTCTTCTAATTTGATTGCTATGTCTTTTTCTGATTCATTATTTAATATACTCATATCGCATTCTCTTATTGTATAAAATTACTTTGGAAATTCAAAAGATTTATATTTCCTTATTTTTTGTTCCCATCAAAATTATAAAACCTTTAAAATTTATTATATTTCAAAGGTTTCTAAGATTACTTATAAATCAATAATATTTTTTAAAACATCATTTTTGTATTCACAATTGTATCATTCTGAATTTGAAATTTCACTACACTTTTCGAGGTATTATGCTGCGTCATATAAAATGCGCCATCAAAAAAATCTATATAATATGGAATCCCATTTGGTGCAGAGGTAATCTGTGCATAGACCGTTTCATAAATCCCCTTTGACAAGCTTGTCAAATCTGTTGTCCGAATTATAGTTGCCTTCTTCTGATCCGCTTTTAAATCACAAGCAATTGTCATATAATAATAGCTTCCAATTTTTATTGCATATGCCATACCAGCAATTTCAGAAGTGACAGGATATCTTTCTTCAACTTCTAATGTATTCTTATCTGCTAGTATCATATAACTATTTGTCCCCGATGGAAATAAAATCTTATCCCCCATTATGGTAAACGACCGCACATAATAATCCTCAAGCTCAAATAACTGTCTAACCTGACTTAAACAAACTGCACCTGTCAAATCCGTCTTAAAAATGTACATTTCGCCTGTCATGGAACTCCATACAAAAAATGATTGCGATTCTCTGTCATAATCAATATAATGAGGACGTTTTCCTATTTCTGCAAATGTCTGTACATGGCGAAATTTGGAGAATTCCCACTTAAATACCAAAATTCGGTTTCTTTCTGTATCTGTAACAAGAAACACATTTCCATCACTAGCAATGGAATGTGGCAGCTCTACATCCCGCGTTAATACCTTCCAATCCTTTGCATCTGTTGACATCTGATGATTATATAAAACCTGATTGTGATAACAATCTACTATAAAATAAAATCCTCCTGTCTTGATAATCTGTGTTGGTACTTTTAGCTGTTCATACGTATTCTCTCCATTTGGATAAGGGGAGTCTTTTATAGAAACTCCTAATTGCATTGCCATATCAATTATTGCACTGGTGTCAGTTTGCATTATTATGTTTTCATTAGAAACCGCACCAGTGCTATGTATTTCCTGTTCCGGAAACACACTTACAGGAGTGCTATCCTGCTCAGAAGCCTTTACATTTATCTTAGATATTGCCAAAAGCAGGATAAGAATCAAAATCAAGCATTTATATGCGCAAACACACATTCTGCTATCTCGATGAATATTGATGTTAAAATAGTGAAATTTTAATTTCACACTATTCATTTCCGGTTTCCTCGCCTACTACATGAATAATTCCGATTGTTCCCATATAACCTGGAGTAAAAATATGTTGCGAAACCTGCTGTGTGAGCATTCCATCCCACTGCGCATGAAGATGCCCTGCTAACACCTGACAAATGTTTGTATCCTCTGCGTAAACTTTATCAAGATATGCTTTTGTAACAGCATTTGGAACATAGTCACCCCCACCCCAATAATATACTTTTTGTCGCACTTCCATAGACAACGCCTTTAGGCTTTCATCTATCATTGACGCATATGGTACATGTGTCACCATAATTATCTTTTTGTTTTTTTCATACAAAGATAAGATTAAATCAAGCTGTTCCTGTTGCATATCTTTTGTTGAATTATTTACCCCTATTATAATAAAATCATCAAATTCCCAATATTTATCATTTATATCATCTTTGTCAATTGTCTTATGCAATGCATGTGTATCTGTCTCTTTTAGCACTTCTCCACCATACCAATATCCGTAATCGTGATCCGCCCGAATATACAATACTGGAACTTCTGAGTTTAATTTCTCAAACTCCTGCATAAATGCTTTGAGATTAGAATTACTATAATAGTCAAGCATATCCCCGCCAAAGATAACTCCGTCAAAATCCCCATAATTTAAAAAGTTAACCACTTCCGGCCATAATTCCACACTTCGCATACCATCTGGCGTAGAAAAAAATTCATAGCGAAACTGAATTGTCTCCTCATTGCCAGGCATCACATCTTCCGCAGGAGCCAAATCGGTAATCATATGTAAATCACTAACCCATGCAAATGTGTACTCTTCACTCATTCCAGGAATTTTTATTGTTACCTCTTCACAGGTAAAATCATATTGCGGAGCTGGATATGCCACAATATCCGTTTCTTCCTCAGATTCAGGAACACTGCTAATTACTTCGGAACTCTCCGAGGATTCAACCTCTGTTATTTCAGAAGTCTCTTTTTCTGTTTCTTGTGTTTTAATGTGGATAAGTGCCATCACCAATAAAAGCAACGACAATACAACTAGAGAAAAAATTAATATTTTTATTAAAATTCCCTTATTCGACTTTCTGTTTTTCATTTACTAATCCTACCCTCTTATTGCACCTGTCGGATTACAACCGCACAGTTGCAATATTTTTATTTGGCAAAAGATACCGATTTCATACGCGCGCGAATCCACTGTCGATTTTTCAGAGTGACACCATTTTTACTATCCACTGGATAGTTTTCAAAATCATTAAAATACCAGAATCGATCTAACATAATGTCTTCTCCAAGCCGTATTCCTTGTGTCTTTGCAAGATAATCCACAATATCCTGATACGCCTTCTCCACTTCTGAACAATCCTCTCCAGAATGATTCATATATGTAATATAATAATGAAGCATCATTGGATTGTAGTCCATTTCCTCAATCTGATTTGCAATTTTAATTGCAGCACCTTTTTCAGTGATTGTCCCATTTCCAATCTCTGTTTCAAGCTGTCTTTGTATCCACCATGAAAGTGCATAAACATATCGCAGTCGGATAGGATCATCCAAATCTGCAGGGTCAAACATATTATCCGCTGTATCATTGATTAATTTCCACGCTTCTGTTCGAGACCACATATCTCGCTGCGTAAAACTGTTAAACTCCTCTGCAATATGTTCTTTGTATTCTTTGTCAAAGATATCTCTTGTCTCTGTCATGGAAGACGCATCAATTGCGTATCCTTTTGCTGCCAAGTCTTCTCCTAATGAGATGATATCATTTAATTCTTCCATAATCTGCGCATAAATACCTCCAGATAGCGTACTTTCCATCATACTCTTATGTTTGAGCATCGCCGTTTCATAAGAAGCATAGATATCCTCAATTTGATCGGATACCAACATTGCATCTCCTGCTTCCTCTGCCTTTTGTATATATAGAGAGATTGCTTCTCTCAACGTATTCATTCCTTCTGGAAGTGTTTTATCTACAGTAATTAGTTCCTTTCCAGAATCCCGTAATTTATCTGCCTCTGTAAAATCAGGAGAACTTACTGTTTTTGCAGTATCATTTGTTTTTGGGGCAGAAGCTGGTGTTGAGCCAGTATCTGGATTTGAAGTCGAATTCGATTTTGAATTGGAAGCTGGATTTAATTGTGTATTTTGCGCAGAACTTGGCTCTGGCTTAGAAGTTGATTTGCTGCTTAACAACCATGTACCAAATGCTAGTACCCCTGCAATAAGGAGTATGATCCATAAAATACCTTTTTGCGATTTAACAGGCTTTCCGCATTGCGGACACTTTTTTACTGTCGGCGGTAAATTTGCATTGCACTTTTTACACTTGTTTCCAGAAAAAATTTCTGTTGAATCATCTTTATCTGATTCATTCTCTTGTGATGATTTTGTACCATTCGTATTTATAGGCAATACAGTCCAACAATTTTGACATATTAGTTCATTATCAGGCACCATTCTCCCACATTTAGGACATCTCAAAGGTTCATTCCTCGCCATGTTTCCTCCTACTTATCTTCCAGAATTTTCTGTCATTATAAGCCAATTCTTTTCTAACTGTGCTCTTTAAATCAAACACTTTTTGTTATTTGACTTCCTTCTAGTTTTTGACCAACATTTATTAGTTCTTATGGATAACTATTTCCTGTTGTTTCAGTTGGTTTTACTGTCTCACTTGTCTGATTGCCTTCTTCAGATACATTTGTTGTTATTCCTTCTGACGTTGCGGGAAACTCCATATTCTCTGGTGTCGCTAAATCTGTGAAATCTACTGTTTGACTGTTTTCTATTGTTCCTTCTGAAACAGTGGATTCTATCGGTTGACTGATTCTTGTTGTCCCCGTCATATACTCTGCTTCCTCCTGATGCTCCAATCGCTCATCTTCTAACATATCTTTTTGTTTATTAGAAAAAACAGATTCTACTGCGTCAGGCATGTGTTCCTTTTGATTATCTATATCAACAATAGGCGCTGTCGAAGTTTCCTCAGGCTTATTTGTTGCAGCAACACGTGGCACAACAAATAAAGTAGCTGTAATTAACAATACTGATGGGAATACACACAATAAAGATACCAATATTTCATTTTTTTTCCATTTCATAGTCTATCTCTCCCAAAACCTATATTATCGCAGGCACAAATTATAGCTGCATTTATTCTGTGCCAACCATATTCCGCAAAGCGGCAAATACTTTTGTCGTTTCCTACAAAATAAAATGAGTGATCGCATATGCTATCCAAATTGCTGGTACAGATAGTCCAAAACCTATGGTACTTGCAAAAAACCATCCATCTATATCTTTTTTCAGCAAAAGATTTGCCACTGCCCATAAAATACCGCCACACAAAATACAAAAAAAGGTTAATGCAGCAAGAACAGTCAAAGGAGCGCTTAATAATGCTGTTATAAATGATGCTGCCATAAACAATATTGCCGGCAATATTGAACTACTAAATGCAACAACTGGCAACTTTATTTGTTCAGAATCCTGTTCTATTATTGTTGAAGGATTATTTTGTGGAATTTTATTTTGTAACACTCGTCGAAATTGATTTATATTTATTTTTGCATACAAATCCAGTTTATTTTTCAGACGCTCCAAAATGCGTGTATCCAAATAATCTATTTGGGACTTAAGCTCCTCCTCCGACAAAATATTAGAATTGTTGATATAGTAGTCTAGTATTTGTTCCTGATATGCTGCTTGGGGCTGAATATTAATGTATGATGCGAACTCCATAAGAAAAGTAAAATGCCTTTCGTCAAAAATATTAATATCCTTTAAACTATACAATAAATACTGATTTTCTCTAAAAATTTTTCTTGCTTCTAACGCATTATATTTTGGTGTTACCAAAAATTGTATCAGTATTTTTAATCTTTTACTGTCAAACGAATACCTATTAGAATCGATTTCCAATTCATAATTTGGAACAACAATGTCCTCCTTTCCGTAAGAAACAGTGTCCATCTGTGCAATATTTTGATAAGTCGTTAAAATATCATTCCAGTTGTTCCACTGTATCATCTTGCATTTCTCCATGATTTTTACTGCTTCTCCCTTTTCTTCTACAATCTTTACAATTGTTTGGTGATTCTTTTCATCAAGCATTTTTTTACAAAAATCTATGAATTTCATTATGGCACAATAGTTTGAATAGCTTTTAAAGTATACTATATTGGACAAATAATTTTGTATTTTCTCACTCAATAATTGTTGAAACGTATCTTTATTTTCATCATATCGAATTTCTGTATAGATACGCTCGATAATATTATAATATGGGACTATTTCCTGTTGTTGCAAGACTTTGTATATCCTTTTATTTTCTTCATCAACTTCCTTATTTATTTGATTTTGTACAACTTCTATTTCATTTTTGAGCTGCTCCTGCATCCCTTTCTTTATCTCTGCAAACTTCTCAGCGCCATAATTCATTTCTTTTATTTTCATGCTGAACTTATCCAAGACCTGTAATAATTTCTGATTATCATCTTTAATCTCACGTCTTGCCACATTAATATGTCTTACTTTAAACCATTGATTAAACGTATCTTGTTGAAATGTAAGCACAGAAACGGCCTCTCCAAGCATAATATACGCTTTTAGACGATTATCAAATTCCATTTGCATTTGGTTTTTGAGTAGTTCCTCAATAATTTCATGAAATCTTTCTAAATATCCTTCTTCAAAAAAACGCTTTTTCATGGTATTCTGAAATATTTGGAATACCATAGATTTCTGCGGCTTTTGCATTTCTTTGTACGCATGAACCGCAATCTCATCCATAATTGATTCCAAATCCTCTTCCTGCCATTTGCGAATACTTTTAAAAAACGCTGTATGTTCTTCCACAGTGACTTTTTTCAACTGAAAAACACTGATAAACGCCTGAAACCAGCCCTCTCTAACCGCCACATCACTCTCCACAAAATCTTTTGCTAACTCCACAATACTTTGTGGAAGCCGCCGCATTATTTCCTGTGGATTCATATTGAGAAGGTCTATAATGCCTTCTTCTCTTTTTTCAGCCATATCACGCGTATATAATTGTACTTTAATCCTATTGGAAATCATAGAATCTTCCCCTGCATATGTGGAGACCCCAACACTGCGCCGAATATTATAAGGCAGATACGTATAGATTGTTGCAATCACCTCCAAAGCGCGTGCATTATATGCATCGCCTGTCACATCCAGAATAATACTAACTTTTTTTGACAGAGTATCTGCAACAGACAAAACACTTGCAACAATTGCGATTAACTTTTCCTGCTCTATGGCATTGCAATTTAATATCACGGACTCGTCAACTGTACTTTGAAAATTATCCAAAGTACCCCCAATATAGTCATTTAGATCTCTATCTTTGATAAATGTTCGTTTTAAGAATGACAAAAAATCTTCTCCATACAAAGATTCTTCCATATCCATAAGCTGAAAATGAGCATAGTACGACGGGGTTTGATAATTTGACATTCTTGCATTTTTTGACAGCAATATCATTTCCTTTGGCAGACTCCCAGACAAATCTGTAGTGACATAAGTGAAAGAAACTGGCTGACTGGAAATACTTGAATATTGAGCAGTGTTTTTTACAAAATCATACCCCAAGTATCCCTTAAGCAATTCCTCTTCCTGCACAGGTGTCAATTCTGCCGACTTCGCTATCGTGACATAATTTTTGCCGTCATTGCCATATAATAATTGCATCATTGCAGTTCACGCCTTTCTCTTCCCTTAATCCCAAAACAAATTCTCTCTCGCACTCTCCGCATAGTATTCCACTGTTTTTCTTACAAATGGTGTTTTTCCAATCTCTTCTTTGGTGAATTCCACAGGTTTAATATAACCCAAAACTGCTAATGTCCATATAAAAGGAAGCATAATTCCATATGGCTTTTTATCGCGGTTAATTCCCTCCTCAATATCAATTCCATAAGCAGCAACCGAAAAGAAATTTTTCTCATGAAACATATCTCGAATACGTGGTATAATATTTTTTACATTCTGAGAAGTTAGATATCTTTTTACATTTTTCGCCAATCCTGTAAAACTGTCTTGTTTAAACTGTACTTCCTTGGTCCCTGCTGGCATATTCAAATATAATCCTTCATTAAACGTTGAGGAATATAACTGCTCTTCCTGCGCAATAATATCACTCATAGTAACTAATACTGCTGCTGGAGGGATTTCCTTCTTTTTTCTGCCAATCAATCTTATCATGGATTCGATATTGGTCAATATCATATCCATATCCAATTCCACCTTATCAGAGGCTGTTTTATTTCTATGTTCAAGACGTCCATCAATCTGCACAGGTGCAAGACAAAACCAAAATATATCAGCAGACTCACAGATTTTTCTGTGATTAATTAAAAACTTCCCGCTTGCCTCTCCCGCTTGATGCTCGTCTTCGCTAAGCGGAACAAAAACTTCTCCTGGCAGATCTACAAAGGTAAGAATCACATATTTTTTCGATTCTTCTATTTTAATTTTAAGAGAAAATAAAGGAACTGTCTCAGCCGTCATATCCGTCTTAATAATCTTGTAATTTCTTCTGTATGTATTCAGTATACTCTTTTTAAAATCTTCAAACTTACGGTCTTTTGAATTTATAATTGCAATCTTATCTTCAAATTCAGAAGCCCCATACATTGGCATCAGTTTCTCCACCAACGCAGCAAGATAAGCTGTCTTTCCTACACGGGAACTCCCAAGCATAACAATAACTTTCTCTTCATACTGCCCCGCATCCATATAAAACGCTTCGCCACAATTTGGACATACCATATGTTGAAAGGACTCCGTTTCTCCATCAAAATATGTCACCGTCAGCATATTCTCAAACTCATTGCCGCTGTCATCCTTCACTGTATAAAACTCACAGTTACACTCAAGAATAGTCTGATCTGAATTTTGTGAAAGCAGCTTTATTAACCTTTTAATATAGTCACGTTTTTTGGTTGCATCAACATCCACTTTATGATATAAAGTCATATTCAAACAGAGATCATCAAAGGCATTTTCAGAAATACCCAAATCCTGATCAATAGCGTCAAACGCATCCTTTTTCTTATCTTGGTTGGTCTTTTCTGTAAGTTTATCAATATCCATATCGATCTGATATTTTCTTTGAATAAACTCAAGAATATATCTGCAGTCTATTTTTAAATAATTTGCAAATAAAATTTCTGTCTGTTCCATCTGAAATCGTGGTTGATACATCCCAATACAAATCTCGTCAAACAGTTCCTTTGCAGCTTTAAAAAATTCATTTTTATACTGCCTTTTTTCAAGATGCTTTCGGATAATGCTGTCTATATTTACTGCCATCTGATTGGCAGCATATACATTTCCACAATTCGTACAATGTACATTATGAAATTTTGCCATAATACCTCCTTATCAAACCTGTGTAAACCGATATACTTTATCGTATGGTTCCTTCGCGATCAACGCTATATGCCCTGTATCTATTCCAAAAGGAAATAATAACCTACTGTCATAATTAATCTCATAATTTAATGGCGCTATATAATTGTCATATTTTATAAAGACTACACTTGGTGGAATAGTAAACTCCAGTTTAGGAAAAACAATCTGAACCTTATCTTTCTGATAAACAATATGCCACCCTACCTTTTGTTGCTCTCCCAACATAATGTCTGTGACTATGGTCTTTTCACCAGGAATTCCATTTTGTCCTACTGGCAGCAATGTAAAAGTATACAGCCCACTTTCGTTTGTCAGTCTTTTCTCCGCATTGCCATTTTGCTTTCCTGGATAATACAAAACACCCCCTATTGTAAATTCAGCGCCATCTCCATTTTCTATTTCCTTCTTTTTATAAAAAATCTTCATGGAAATAAAATCACTGCATCCCCACTCCCAATTTACTTTGATAAAATTTCCCTCACATCGAATGGATACATTTTCGGGCATGTCAATATCCTCCTTAGTCAACTCATATTATAAATATCTGAAAAGTCTTTTATTTCCCTAAATGCAAATAACTCAAAACACGTATTAGTTTCCCAATCGCATTGTTCTATATAAACCTCTGGCAGACTTGAACGAATAACATTCTCAATTTTCTGAATATCATTGTTATTACCAATCCTATTCCGCGCAGTAAACAACGTCTCTGTTTCCTTTGCGTCTCTTGGAACATAAAGCCTCGCTGAATAGTAGGCTTCCATCAAATTATTACTTTTCATACTATCTAAACGTTGCACAAACTCTCCTAAAACATTTGTTATACTTCCTTGCAGCCATTTATCCACCTGATCTTTTAAATTCACGATATTTTTTTGCATGGCATCAAACATACCACAATTAAGTACATCCATATCCCACCGGAATACGCTTTTATTCACTTGGATAGATGGTTGAAAATTAACTGCATTTAGAGTAGGATTTACTGGCATTACTGCCTCTGTCCGAATAGAGACAAGACCAGTAATCTCATCTCTATTCCGTTCCTCGTTTTCTCTGATATACTTTTGAAAATCAGGAGAATCGATCCGTTTTATTATTGTATCTACAAACTGAATCTTTCGTTCTAGCCGAAAGATCTCAGCATCTATCTGCCAAAAATTACTCTTAAGTATATTGATAATTTCTGCCCAATTTGTCTTGTATACAAATCGATAATATCCACTGTCAGATATCCGTTCAGACTGATATACTTTTATTTCTTCCTGATAAGTCTTCCGAATATCTTGTAACACAGAGTATAAATCATTTTTTACTGCATATAAATTTCCTAGCTGCGAGGAGGCAAAAAATTGATTTACATAATCATCAGATATACTGTCAGCAATATTTGCTTTTAAAAACTCATAACAAGGATTTTCGCTGCCATACATACTCAGCATTAGCTTCTTATATGTAATGTCTCTTGGTACCTGAAACACTCCTGGCCGCAGAGATTCATTCAACTGATTATAATGAATCGGCATTTTACAAAATACTGTGAGCAGTTCATCTGACGAATAATCCATCATGCCGTCAATTAATTGGTGTATCCTGCCTCTGTATTCTCCGCTTTCAATCACGCGCATATCCTGCTGCATAATACAGTCAATCAGATAATCTACAATCTTCTGTTTGAGAATGTCAAGTTTCCAATATCCAACCACAAAGTTGGGGGTATTCATCCCTCTCTGATTCCACATTATCGAGACGCGATTTTGTGCATTCATCGACTGTAGAAAAATATGCATGACCATCGACTGTATTGCCTTTTTATATTTTGGATATTCTGACTTACATGTATTATCCTGCGTAAAAACGCCAACAGGATATTGACCTGACGCATTCTGCTGAAGCAGCGTTAGCTGTTCTCTGCATTTGATACCATTCATCTTTGAATAATCAAAAATACAGTAAAAACAAATGTTATATCCCTCATGCAGCCCCTCTTGCTTTAATGCATTATACAATGCACGCATATCAGCAGTCATCTGGCTGGCCTCCAAATTATCTGCCATAAAAATAATCGGAATATAATATTGATTCAACTTCTGCAGACTGCCATTTTCCATCTTTTCTTGAAAGTACAACACAGCTTGATGCAGCGAATCTGGCATTGTTCCGCCATGCTCTTTTATCAAAAAGATAGCCTTTTCATTTCCAAATTTTGTAATAAGCTCTCTTCTAAACATTTGTTCTATATTCTCAGAAAATTCTTTGTATAGAATACACAGTGGATATCTTGTTATCTCATTAAATCGAACCTTATTCTGCGCTGTTACTTTATTGACAATCTTATCCACTTCAGAATCAATCTGCATTGAAATCATTGACACTTCTCCTCTTAAATTCAGCCTTTCTTTAAAAGCATCATCTCATCATAAAAAGTATTGTATTTTGCAATCATATTGCCCATGCCTGCCTGCTTTAGAGTTTTCTGAGCATCTATTTTTTTTAGTTTCTCCCTCGCTGTGGCACAGCGGTCCATAAATGCATCCGAAAATCCTCGATACTTGTTTTTTGCCGCCTCTGAATGGTCACTGCTTAATTCCTTCGCATATTCATCCATTTCCTCCAAATCCTCATCCTTGAATCTTTCTACAAAATTTTGAAATGTATAATAGATAAAATTAGTAACCTCAATTGCTGTATAATCAGAAAAATACATTAACTCCTGTTGTTCTCCTGATCGGTCTGTCATAATCACAATATCATCCTCAAAAGATATAATTCCTGTCCGTACATATTCATAAAACTTCATCATCTTTTTATGCTCTACGACTTCTCTATTAGCTTCTTCTATGATTGGCAGACAACTATTATAAACCTCATACATCTGCATCAGTTTTGTATATAGAAAATAATTCATGCGTACAAGTTGATATAAATTTTCATCCGTAACATTAAAGTACACATTACTTAACGTGACAAGATATTCCTTGAGCATATTTTCTGATATCATTTTTTTCATAAATTCTTTGCTGGAATCAATCAAGCCTTCCTGCGTATATTCAGGATCATTTATATATTTTGTCTTACACCAACATATTATACTTTCCTTATTACAGCTCGTGTCATTTTCAGGTAAGCAAATCGCTCTATAGATTTCTGTGGACTCTTCCTTTATAATCAATCCACAATCTATAAATTTCTGAACGTTTACCTTGACTGTCTGCATATAACTGCGCTCTCTTTTATTAAAGTCAGCAGACGGCCATAAAATACTATTTGACAAAGCTGGCATATCCTTCCAGTTCTCAGTCTTGTTTTCTCTTGTATGCATACCCGGAATATTATTTCCTTCATACATTTTCTCATATTCATTAATATCTGCCAGGGCATAAAGAGGTACCCCAATTACCAGGTTGTACCAATAGATACTATTCATATCCACGCTCTTAGAAACATCTGCACCATTTGCCACAGCAAAATTTTGCATTGCTGCTGAAATCTTTAATGCGGTTGATGGAACCACAACATATCGATGGCTTGCCAGAGAATTTAAATTTAATACTGCTGAGGTCGGAAAGATTACGCCCGCCTTATTTTTCAACTCGTTAAAAGCAGAACTTAACCCCTTATCCAATCCCGCCGTGCCATATTTTAACTCCAAAAATCTTTCAATCGTAAGATTGGGCAGATCGCTGTACTGATTTTCAAGGAAATGCACAAACACATTCATTGGGTCAAAATCCTCTGTACTCTGAACCCATCTCTTTTGTGTCTTTAAAATCTCATTTTCAAACGCACTTACTAATCCTTCTGGCTGTTTTTCTGCGAGCATATCATCCATATATTTAATAATTCGCCGCATATTTGTGTCATCACGCTCAGCAAAATCCAATAGTTGTCCAGCATATTCTGCGATTGGAATAGTACCCTCTAACACGCTCTGATAATTGCGGTCTACGATATCACGCATATACACAAAAATATCAATATACGTATTTAAATTTGTAATTTTTTCTTCTATCCATGCAATAATTTGCTTTAGACAGTCTGAAATAATCTCGTTGTACAGATATACTATATTGTCTGAAATAAGTCTTGACACACACAATTCTCTGTAATCCTCAATTTTTCCTGTAGCAATCGGCCCAAAACACAATGACGAATTCAACTCTGCAATAATTTTGCGCATCTGCTCATCCATCTGATTCTGCATACTATACTGTCCCGCAATCAGTCCTTTTAGTGCCTCCTGATAATCTTTATCCAAACGATACAGGACACCATTAATACTTCTGCCGTCTAAAATCTTGTCATCCAAAAGTTCTTTCAAAAAATAGATTCCACATTCTGGGTCTGTAAATCTCTTATTATAGTAATCTTCCAGTTGCCCTATAATAAATTCTAATACTTGGTGTTTTGCAATATCCCATGCATTGTATAAAGCGACATTCTGCTTCATATGATGCTGCTTTAATATGTTAAAAAGACTCCCGCTAATCACATCCTGCTTTGTTGCCTTTCCTCCAATACCTCTCGTATACTGCATTAGCGGCACTGTCGATCTGCCAATAATATTGTTTGCCTGTTCCTCTGGAAGCATTGGCGCAATATGAAGCATTTCTTCAACATGATTTTGTTTGGCATGTCTATCCCATCCTTGTGCGAACATGTCCATTGTGCCATGCGCAATATAAGCCAGAATCTGCTCAATCGGAAGCACTAACGCCCCTGTTCCAATGACAAGATACTGATAATAAGCATTTTTTGGCACCGTTTTATCACTAAGCACCTTTACCTTATTTGCAATTTCTTCTATACCATTGTCTAAAAAGGAATTTGCCAGAAAACCATTATCAATTTCATTTTTTGATACAAGATTGATAATATTATCCACAACAACTCGTTTCGTAAATTTTTCTGGTTCTTTTACCAGACCATTGCCACGTTTACCTGATACCAAAACGCAAGAATCAAATATATGTTCTACTGAATCAACTTCAAATCCAGGCATATAAGTTGCCCTGTAATGTGCTGCTCCGTCCATTACTCCCAAATTCATCAAGGAATCAATCTCTTTCAGCGCAGCATAACTATTATATTTAATATGTGTCCCTTTTGCCGTCACTGGGTAGGCATCTGGCAGAAAAATATATCCATATACTTTCACTGCCCACGCATTATCACCACAAATCTTTCGGACAATATATGGAATATCAATCACTGTTCCGCTGCCTGTTCCACCGCCAACGCCTGCAAAAATATAGACAATTAGCTCTTCTTTGGCAGAATCTACAATCTGATTATGTAAGCTTTGCAGCTTGTTATAAAGTGCATTGCGCAGTTTCTGAAACGCGTCCTCACCAAACAGCAGATACCGTCCAGCCTGACGGATACCACTTGCACCATTTCCTTGGAGTTCTGCCTGTATCTGCGGATTCAACCACTCGTTAATATATTCTGGAATTAAATGATGATTTCCAGACTTTAACTTTTTTGCAGCGCTGGAGTCATACAATTGACATGCCTCCAAATCAATGGGTGAAGCGCTAAGTCCAACCTCGCCAAATCCTCCTGTACAGAGTTTATCCAGTTCATTTTTGTCTGTGTCAATCACAAGATACTCAAAATTTTTTGGATGGGTCTTTCCTTCCGGGCACTTAAATTTTTTATAAATATTTGTCTTAATACTAGCAACAGTACTACTACCCTTTCCCCCAAGTCCTATAAATAAAAACTTACTGTCTGCCGGCTCTAACTTCTGTTTATTTGTCATAAAATCAGAAAACCCACCACCTAACTGAAAATCAAGTTTATCCATCCTCTGTCTCTGTTCACCTGTCAATGCCATATTTTCTATCCCCCTATTAATATTTTTATTTGCGGAAATATTATATCTTTTTATAGACAGCATTAATCTGCACATACTCTTTTGGCTTTTCTGTCTGAAAACGAATCCCAAATGTGCGCTCTGCCACTGGCACCACACTCTTTATGCCTCCTGCCAGAGACACTTCAAGCATTTGTTTATCCCGAACCATACCATTTTCTACAAATTGTACACGTCCACTTTTTTTCTTTACTTTAATTGTAAATTCTTTGTTTGTTCCACATACTTTAATTTTACTTGCTTCGGAAGACATCTGATTTACACATTGGGTAAATTGCGCTTTCCTCTCATCAACAAATTCCATTTTCAAATAATAACTGCTTAAAAATTCCAACAATTTTTGGACACTATATCCATGCTTTCCTACTTGATCCGCCTTAATCGGTGTCAAAATATCAAATTCTACAATATTAGGTATTCCATATTCATCCATACTGCACGATTCCAATGAAAATTTAAACATGCCTTGTAGTCTTTGGGACATCATGCGAATTATTAGAATAATGCACAAAATTGCCAAGATCAACACAACCGGAATTATAATAACAAATATGTTAAATTCCTTGTCTCCACAGATTGCTATAAACGTTAAACTTGCCTTCTTAGCAGAACCATTATCACCATATACTCGCAACTTTACAGTTCCCTTCTTCAAAGCCGTCACTTTTAAAGTACTTTCGCTAATTACTACGTCCAACTCTTTTGGAATATCAGACAAAGAATAGACAATTTCCTCCCCATTTTCATCTATAAAATATTGATTTAAATCAATTTCATTTTGTTGACCTGTAATTAAATTTAACTCAATGGTATCCTGTGATACTACTGGAGGGTTCATATAAGACTCAATATAAAACGAAGTGCTGTCGCGATAGAATCCATTTCCTTGAATATGTACGCACATTTCATATGTAGTGCAGTCCTCCGGTACAAATGTTTTAAGCAAACCGTTTCCATCTTTATCCGGCTCCATTTCTGACTGTACCTCACTGCCCGTATCCATATTTACTACAGAAAGATATCCAGCAAGGCTGCCATAATATCCAGCGTCTGCAATCACTCTTCCACTCGATGATAAATATGCCCTTATATCAACTGCCTCGCCTCGCTTAACCTTTGTCCTGCTGGCATCTACCATAAGCGATATCTCATAACTACATATCTTACTAACATGAATCGAGTCGCCAGATACTCCCTTCACACGAATTACCCATTCTCCTTGCTCTGGGAGAATCATCTTGACCAGAGTATACCTGTTTGACTGAGTAAAGACAAACTTCTCATCGTTGGCAATATCAATAGGATCTTCATTTAGCTTTGCAAGAGTTACATCTTCAATACTTTTTGAGGATAATATTACAATATTGGCTTCTATAATATTCTCATCCTCTATTGAAAACTGAACATCTTCATAACTGCCATCTGCCTCAAATTCCTTCAACTTCTCAACATCAGAGTCCCCTATTGCACCGAATATTTTCTCGAAGAACATTGTAATGTCATCTACATTGGAAGCGATTAGATATTGCCCTCCTGTGGCTTCTGTAATTGTTTTCAATTCCTTTTCATCCACACTTCCATTGTCATTTAATCCAATACAGTAAATTTTATAACCTTTTTCCTGCGCTTCCTGTACCGCAGCACGCACATCATTTTCAGAATCTTCTGTACTTCTTCCAGTAGTTCCCGCATCAATATCCGTTCTTCCATCTGTAAACAAAATAATCGACTTATTTCGGTTATCTCCAGAACCATTCAACATGTCGACTGACTCAAGCAATCCTGCTCCAATATCTGTGTGAGCAGTTCTTTCGTAATTTACGCTATCTAATATCCCTTTCAAATATTCTTTATTTTGTTGTGTCATTTCCACCATTTTGGAGGCAACCGTCTTATTTGAAAATTCAACGAGCGCAATATTTGCATTTGTTAACTTCTCCATATCGATAAATAACTTTGCACCCTCAATTGCAATACGATTCTCATCAGCTTTTACCATAGAGCCACTCTCATCCATAAGAAGCACAACATCTGTTCCTATGCTGTCTTCCAGCTCTCCAATTGTAATTCCCGAATCTTCGATAAGCTCTGTATCTTCCGTCAAATTGTCAGAGACTTCAGGAGTCGCATCCTTATTGCCACATGCTGTTACGACGAAAAGGAATAAAGCTGTGATAATGATTAATGATTTTTTTGTATAAACCTTCATATGTCTCTCCCTCTTTTATATGAATCTTTTCGCAATATCAATTGTCCATTTACTTGCTTTATCATCATTGCCCTAGTACACCGTTTTTTAATCCTCGTATACAAATAGCGAGTACTTGGTATATGAGGAATTAAAAAACAGTGTACTAGTGCTCAAGCGAACAAGTTCTTCTGGTCCAATGCGCGCATATAACTGTTCTGACACACCTTTGCCTCTTTTTTCGCCATGACCAATCAAAATCTCCAACAATCCCTTGCCCTCATTATAGCTATAACTTTCAAACTGTCTGAGATAATTGCCAATTAATTCTGAATACCGCCTTGCAATCATAGCATTCGCGCACTGAAATAATATAATCTTTGATATCTTATTTAATATACTGATTTCACCGGAAGCAAATCCCGTATCAATCTCCTGAATGTCTTTGGCTGACAAAATAATAGGCATTTGAAACGGTACCAATTGATATCTGCGCGTACCTGTCGCAGCGTATTATCCTATGACAACGCCACCAATATATCCTCTGTCACATTTGCCGGAAGGTTTCCCAATTCTCTCTGCTCAAGTGCATCAAGCTCCATATTGGACAGATAAAACAAATTGTCCAAATCAACAGGTACTTTCTTATATTCCAGAAGCTTTATATATTTCATTAGTGCTGCTGCACACACATGCTGTTGCATATTTCCAGAACACTTTCTTGAACCTGTAAGATAAACCGCCTCTATCACTCTACTGCCACAATTATTTTTTTAATATTTTGATACACCGCTGGCATTACAATAGCTTTTGCCTTCTCTGAAATTTTCTTTCCAATATCAATGCTACAATAATGACAATACTTACATTCCTATATCAATGGCAATGCGCTTGTCTTTGTGGGTTTGCCGTCAAGTCCTGTATCTGACTGATATCGGCTAATAGTAACTGTCTGCATTGTCTCTCTTTCGCAGCAGACACACACTATCTTTTCCTCAATCTGTTTCATGAAAATTTGCCATCTTTCCACAATATGACAAAAACGAACTATCTGTTAAATGGAATCTCAATCAGATATTTTATAATTGGATAATTTTCTAAATTCAATAAGGAATTGTGTCATCAATTTTAAAGTTAATTTCGGGAATTGCTTTTCGATAACTCTAATGTGACATGAAATGCAAAAATTATTAATTTTTTGTTAAAATATACCATATTCTTACAGCAATGTAAATGGAGCTATAGTTCCTGTTCTCCCTATTCTAAACTCTATAAGTTTTAAAAAATGTGCACTTAAACACACTTAAGTACTGCAAAAAAATGTTATTCCGAATCTATATATACGGAATAACATTTTCTAATCAAAAATATTTAATTTTATCATTAATTTTAACTCATTCTATCTTTTCGCTTGATACAGTTATAGGATAATTCATTTCTATCAATGTATTTCCAAAACTCTGTTGTGTTAAATAAATATTGTAAAGGCCGCACCACCCATCTTTTGGATTATCTAATTTTGGATTGCTGATATTTACCACATGGCGTCCCCCACGCGCTCCTTTTAGCGTAAGCCCTCTATTTTGATCATTCTTATCCTCCATCTCTCTAATATAATGGATTCCCTCCCCAAAATCTGGCCAATCTTCCAATAGCGATTCTCGATTTGTATTTAATTGCATGGTCTGCCATGTTTCACAGCTAAAATTCTGTATCAAGTCATCTTTCAACGTTGTATAATATCCACTATTTGCCAAAAGTTTTCTTATTTTGGGATCATTTAGCTGATCTAAATTATACCAAGTATTCATATTATCATTATTATAGAAGCGTTTTGTTTCATATGCAATTGTGCTCACCTTAACATTTTGAAAAGTCAAGTAGGTAGGATTTATATTTCCTGTGGACTGCATAGAGATAACATACGGAGACAAATAATTTCTCAACTCACAGTCTCTCATTATAAAATACGCTTCCCCATCTCCACTTAAGGTCTGTGTATTATGAAGAAAGATGCATCCACCTCCATTAGAGAAAAACTGACAATCTGCAAATGTAATGGTATTCCAACCTCTGCATCCGATTCCCACACAGTAATTGCTATCGGAAATAATTCGACACCCTTCTATCAACAATTCTCTGCCATAAGCATAATCTTGATCAATATGAATTGCATATCCTGGAAACTGACTCTGCCAATCATAGACAGATGACAAATCCGTAGTGTCATAATCCTTTGCAACAGAAGGAACAATATTTTCCTTTGTTGGATTTGATCCACAGATTGTCATATTATATATCGTGCCCGCAGCGACTGTAAGCGGAATGTGATGATAATCTTTTGTATCTGATATCAATATACATTCTTCTTTGCTTGTGCCAATCAAATTTACAGTCTTATCAATAATCTCTACATATTCCTCGTAAACACCTGGATAAATCAAAAGAGTTGCCCCTGACTCTACCTGCTCTACAGCCTCCTGAATACTGGTAAAATCTCCCGTGCCATCCGCTATTACTTCATAGACAGAGCCTCCTTGAGCCACTGCTGTTAAATACTGCAACAGTTCATTTTTTTCTTCCGCATGAGTTACAATTCCGATCTGAAGCAAACAGACAATTAGCATGAAAAAACATGCTTTTTTATACTTTATCATATGTGCATGTACTCCTATCTAAATGTAATTAATCAAATAAATTTAAACGTTCATGAATTTATTGTCTATTCTCTACACTCGTTTTATAAATATCATCATAGAATATTAATAAACTATAATCATTCAAACATAAAAAATGTAAGCACTATATGTAACAAACAAAAAATTTTAGCCTATATTAAACAATATGTAGCTGACAAATACTATCTTACATTATCATATTAATTTGAATAAGTCAATTTCTGTAACAATTCAATTATGCAAAATTGAATAGGTAAATTAATATTGAGATCTTACTCACTAAAGACAATTTGTGTATTTAATTTTATAGGATACATATCCGATATGAAATAAATTGTCGGAAATAATCTAAAAGATTTATTTCCTAGCTGTTATTCTTTCAATATTTGAAGCTGCGAAGCACAAAGAGAACTATAAAATTACATCAAATCTTGAAAAATCAATTGTATACAATCCATTTATCGTTTCTTTTGATTCTTCCTGTTGATCCGAAAGATAAAAAGAATAATTATATTTTCTTTCTATCTTTTTATTTTTTAGTAACATATCAAATTCAATCTGGATTCTATCATAATAGAATCCGCACCCATCTGAAAAGAAGCCGTCTATCTCCTCCTCATCTGAAAGTTCATCCATTTTATTTTTTAAAATACAATAAACAAACTGTTCCTCGCCTGGTAATATATTTATTTTGATCCTACATTCCCTGTCATATTTTACAACAGGCAGTACATAATAATATTCTCTAGGGTCATCATCATAGCATTCTTTACAAAACTGCATTGATATATTTCCTATTGAAATTTCTTCTATGTTTGCCTGTCCAATATTTTTAATCAGAAGACTCAATATATGTATTCCTTCATCATCGTCATCATATACAATCTGACCTGACTCAAAATCAAAAACATTTCCATAGAAATTATACTTTGAATCGTAATCATTGATTTTAATGCCACACATCTTATTTACTTCTATAAATGGAATATCCTTATTTTCACATATATAATTCAATATTTCTCTCTGTCCTTCTGCCAGTCTGCCAAAATTCTGTGCAGACTCCTTCTTTAACCCTTCTATTGTTATCTTTGTATTCCTAATTAAATCTATAATTCGATTTTCACCATAGGAAATAGATTCATTATATTTCTTTAAATAACTATCCGAATAAATTTTAAATCTCCGCCAAAGCTCTTCTTTACAACTTCCATTCCCATATTCCCTATTGCTCTCCTCATCAATATCCTTTAGATATTTATCATACAGACTGTCAAATTTCTCCCTTAATTCCTCATCTGTAAAACTCTTTGTGTTATTTATTTCTTTTGAAAATTTATCTGTTAAATTCTTTAGATATTCTTCGATCTCCTCGTCCCGAATCCCCTCCTGCGCTATTTTCTGACTATAAAAAACTCTTATTTTTTCGTTAAGCAACGATTTTATACCAGAAAAAGTATTCTCGAACATTTCATCAATTATTTTTTCCTCAGCTCCATTTATAATCTCAATCATTATTTTTTCTAAATCCATTTTTATTTCTCCTTTGTTGTTTTTTGTTATTAATATTGCTGCTTTTCTGTTAAAAATATTAGCCATTAGGAACTGTAGAAAAATAACTGACACATCTTGACTTGTCTATTTCTCCGATTACGCATGTCAAAAATCCTCGCCG
>ERZ808049.323-NODE-323-length-30403-cov-21.105223_pt1 | contig 30403 bp, 25 predicted proteins | sample MGYA00380198_ERZ808049 | MGnify/ENA primary metagenome ERZ808049 (study PRJEB31490, sample SAMN06133414) | mouse gut metagenome | isolation source: Z2_2 | host: mice | place: China: Chengdu | collected 2015-05 ...
CTGCGGCGAGGCTTTTTGGCATGCATAATCGGAGAAATAGCCAAGTCAAGATGCGTCAGTTATTTTTCTACAGTTCCATATAATCGAACAGGGAAGGTTTCTTCCCCTACTCGCCGCGACACCATATAATGACATATTTCCTCTGCATCGGCATGAACATAAGAAAACCATCAAAATCTTTTTAGATCTTGATGGTTCATAATGCTCATTTCAATTATTTCGCATACTCAACGACACGAGATTCCCTAATAACATTTACTTTAATCTGTCCTGGATATTCAAGCTCTGCTTCAATCTGCTTAGAAATATCACGCGCCAGCAGTATCATGTCGGAATCATTGATCTGCTCAGGAACTACCATTACCCGAACCTCTCTACCTGCCTGAATAGCAAAAGATTTATCGACACCTTTAAAATTGTTGGTTATTTCTTCCAGTTGTTTCAACCTGGTTGTATATGTTTCGAGTGTTTCACGTCTTGCTCCCGGTCTTGCAGCCGAAATGGTATCCGCAGCCTGAACCAGACAGGCAATCAATGAACGAGCCTCCACATCACCATGATGAGATTCAACTGCATTGATAACAATCTGAGATTCCTTGTACTTTCTGCACAATTCTGCTCCCAATTGTATATGCGAACCTTCCATCTCATGGTCCACTGCCTTGCCGATATCATGCAGCAAGCCAGCTCTCTTTGCCATTCTGACATCAAATCCCATCTCTGCAGCAAGCAGACCAGTGAGATGTGCTACCTCAATGGAGTGCTTCAATGCATTCTGACCATAACTCGTCCGAAACTTCATTTTGCCCAGAAGCTTTACTAATTCTGGATGAATGCCATGCACACCAACCTCCAAAGTTGCTGCCTCGCCCTCCTCCTTAATCATTACTTCAACTTCTCGCTGGGCTTTCTCAACCATCTCCTCAATCCTTGCTGGATGAATCCGTCCGTCCACAATCAGCTTCTCAAGTGCGATTCTGGCAATTTCCCTCCTGATTGGATCAAACCCTGAGAGAATTACTGCTTCCGGCGTATCATCAATAATCAGTTCAACACCTGTAAGTGTCTCCAAAGTCCTGATATTGCGTCCTTCCCTGCCAATAATCCTGCCTTTCATCTCATCATTTGGAAGCTGTACAACGGAAATGGTCGTCTCGGAAACATGGTCTGCAGCACACTTTTGAATCGCTGTGACAACATACTCTTTCGCTTTCTTGTCAGCTTCTTCTTTCGCCCTGCTTTCCATTTCCTTGATCATCACTGCTGTTTCATGTTTTACTTCGTCTTCAACAATTTTTAATAAATGCTCTTTTGCCTGTTCAGAGGTTAATCCTGAAATCCGTTCCAGTTCCTGTATCCGCTCTTCGTTCAGTCTTGCAACAACTGCCGATTGTTTTGCAAGCTCTTCTTCCCGTGCAACAAGGATGGCTTCTTTCTTTTCAATCGCTTCCGCCTTCTTGTCAATGCTCTCCTCTTTCTGCTGAATACGTCTCTCATAGCGCTGTGCTTCCGCCCTGCGCTCCTTGATTTCCTTATCAAGCTCATTCTTGGTCTTAATGGATTCCTCCTTAACCTCAAGAAGTCCCTCGCGTTTTTTTGTCTCAGCCGTCTTTAGAGCCTCATCAACGATTTCCCTTGCCTTATCCTCAGCATTTCCAATAGTAGTCTCTACGTTTTTCTTGTAGTTTGAAAATGCGAAAAAACAGCCTGCTACACATACCGCAATGATGACAACTGCCTCTAATACGTAGTATAGCATGTACAGGAGCACCTCCTTATTAAATTTTCATTGTGCAACTGTTCAGTGCCTCCACAGTTTCCTGCTCAACGCTGAAATCTATAAAGTATTCCGAATAGTCACTTTATTGTATCTTTACAGATACTACAACATACTAATTTTACTCTTTTAATCAGGCTATGTCAAGCATTTATTCTTGTATTTAGTACTATATATTATTAGCACTATTTATATACTGCACCAATTGCATGATTGATATCGTCCATTGAAAACCCCTTGCGGTAAAGAAACGCTGCGATTTTCTGGCGGTCCGCATAGGTGGCGTTCTGACTGTCAAAACGCTTTTTTTCAAGAAGTTTTTCAATCAATTTTTGTTCTTGTGTTGTGTCTTCTTCCACTGAGCACTGTGCATACGCCGCACAGATTTGTTCCTTGGATATTCCTTTTTGCAACAGATTCCTCTCAATCTGTCTCCTGCTCTTAGTTTGCCCCGCAGACATAATATAAGTTCTAGCATACCGAAAATCGTCGATATAACCAAACGATGCGACATACGCCGTTGCACCTTCAATGACCGCCTCTGGATATCCTCCTTGTCGAAGCTTTGCCACAAGCTGATACATTGTATAATCTCTGTTCTTTAATAGATTCATACATCGAAGCTTTGCCCGCTTTAACAATATTTCATTTATAATCTTGTCGTAAAGTTCCTCCGGCAGAAGGCCATCCTTTTCAAGTGAAAACTTTTGAATCTCGCCTTTATAGAGCATAAAGGTTACTCCGTTGTCAACACATACTTTTGCTTTTGTCCCAGTCACTTCAACAATATCTGTAATTATCATTCTTCTTGTCCTTGACACTACTCGGTAATTGTCGTTTCTGTTGCTTCTGTCGTCTCTGCTTTTGCAGATTTTGTTTTGCCCTTACCCTCAGATTTCTCAGGTGTAGCAGCAGTCTCTTCCTCCGCTCCTTGCAGACCAAAATGCTGTCGCACCTTTATCTCAATCTCACTGCATATCGCGGGATTATCTTTTAAGTATTGTTTTGCATTTTCACGTCCTTGGCCGATCTTACTTCCATCATATGCGTACCATGCACCACTCTTCACAACAATGCCCTGTGATGCCGCCAGATCAAGGATGTCACCCACTACAGAAATTCCCTCTCCGAACATAATATCAAATTCTGCTTCTTTAAAAGGCGGTGCAATTTTATTTTTAACTACTTTAACTCTTGTTCGGTTTCCAGTTACTTCTCCACTTTGTTTTAAAGACTCTATTCTACGAACATCAAGACGCACAGAGGAATAAAATTTTAATGCGCGTCCGCCAGTTGTCGTCTCAGGGTTTCCAAACATTACGCCAACTTTCTCACGAAGCTGATTTATAAACACTACTGTACAATTTGACTTACTGATTACCGCTGTCAGTTTGCGGAGTGCCTGCGACATCAAACGTGCCTGAAGTCCTACATGCGAATCTCCCATATCACCGTCAATCTCCGCCTTCGGAACAAGTGCCGCCACTGAGTCAACTACCACAATGTCAATCGCACCAGAACGCACCATTGTCTCTGTTATCTCCAACGCCTGCTCGCCATTGTCAGGCTGTGATATATACAGATTATCGACATCCACACCAATATTTTTGGCATACACAGGGTCAAGCGCATGTTCTGCATCGATAAACCCTGCAATCCCGCCTCGTTTTTGTACTTCCGCTATCATATGAAGTGTGACTGTTGTCTTACCAGAAGACTCAGGTCCATAAATTTCCACAATTCTTCCTTTTGGTATTCCGCCTAAACCCAAAGCAATGTCAAGACTCAATGAGCCAGTAGGTATTGTCTCCACATTCATCTGTGCAGCGGGATCACCCAGTTTCATAACTGCTCCCTTTCCAAACTGCTTTTCTATCTGCGAAAGTGCGGCGTCCAATGCCTTTAATTTTTCTTCTCTTTCCATCTTATTTCTCCTTTTCAGAACGAATGTTTTTGATATTTCTACTTTAAAACATTTGTTCGCAATTGTCAAGCCCTATTTCACGATTTTTTATTTTTTATTCACCTTAACATATCAATCATAGTAAAACAAGTACGATTTTTTACACTTTGCCGAACATATGTAACCGCGTTACCATTCACAGGTCGGGAATGCGCTGAACTGCGCATTCCGTAAGAACATAATTCAGAAGCGAAGGGCGATTTTTGCGAAGCAAAATTTTGAATATCGCTCCGAATCGTTACTATAAGCAGCTCCCATGCCGTGAATAGTAGCTACAAATCAGTTATGAGAGGAGTCAACAAACGGGCAGATTTCCCTGCCCGCCTTTATTCCTCTATATTTTTCCATCAAACAGCACACCCTTATTTTGTAGAATATAATCCACGAGCGATATCACCGTCAATGCCAACGCAATCCACATCACAATCTGTGTGAGCACTGTCAAAGCATCCAAATTCACAATCATTAGACAGACCATAATCATCTGAAATGTGGTTTTAAATTTTCCCCAATAATTTGCTGCAATCACCACTCTGTTGTCCGCAGCAATCAGCCGAAAACCACTTATAATAAACTCCCTGCTAATTATAATAATTACAATCCACGCCGGAACCCTATCAAGTTCAATCAGACAGATAAGTGCGGCGCACACCAACAACTTGTCCGCCAAGGGGTCCATAAATTTTCCAAAATTGGTGACAAGATTGTACTTTCTGGCAATTTTTCCATCCAACATATCTGTGAGACTTGCTATGATAAATATTCCCAGCGCAATATAATCTGCAATGTCCGCGATTCCGCCAAACACCGCCTGGAACCACCCCCACTGTGCATGTCCGCCCAGCAGCAAAATCACAAACGGCACAATTAAAATCACTCTGAAAACAGTAAGTTTATTCGGCAAATTCATCTTCTATCTCTCCTATCAAGTCGTATCTGTGCGCGCTCGTAATCCGCACTCGCACAAAATCGCCTGTCATCAGTTCTCTTTCAGTCTGTATAAACACATAGCCATCCACATTGGGCGCATCTTTATAACTTCTTGCCACATAGACATGTTCATCTGGCACACTGCCCTCCACCATAACAAGAAGCGTGCTTCCAATCGCATCTTGTGCTTTCTCAAATGCAATTTCCTGCTGGAGTTCCATAAGTTCATTCTGTCGCTCCAATTTCACTTCCTCGTCAATCTGGTTTTCAAACAATGCCGCCGGCGTGTCCTCCTCCTGCGAGTAGCAAAAGACACCAAGCCTGTCAAACTCCATCTCATCAACAAACTGAATTAGAGCGATATGGTCCTCTGGCGTCTCGCCTGGAAAGCCAGTGATAAGTGTTGTACGCAGGCAAATATCTGGTATTTGTTCTCTTAATTTTGTAACAATCTTTACAAGCCCACTCTGATCGGTGCGTCTTCCCATGCGTTTTAATATTGTATCGGAAGCATGTTGTATGGGAATATCAAGGTAATTGCAAACTTTCGGCTCACTCTTTATCGTCTCAATCAACTCGTCTGTAATTTCTTCTGGGTAACAGTAGAGAATTCTTATCCAGTAGAGTCCTGTGATTGCACAAAGTCTGCGCAGCAGCTCTGGAAGGCGCTTCTCCCCATACAAATCCACCCCATACAAGGTTGTTTCCTGTGCCACAAGAATTAACTCCTTCACCCCAGATGCAACAAGCTGCTTTGCCTCCTGAACCAAGTCCTCCATAGGCACACTTCTGTAATGCCCCCGCACTTTTGGAATAATACAGTAACTACAATGCTTGTCACACCCTTCCGCAATCTTTAAATACGTGTAATGTCCTCCAGTCGTAACAATTCTATTTCTTGAAAAGTTTGTACCTGCCAAAGTGCGGTTGATATCCTCTAAATGATTTTGGCTTTTGCCAGAAAGCACCTCATCCAAAGCGTCTGCAATTGCATCAATCGCTGTTGTTCCTAAAATGGCATCTACTTCTGGAATCTCTTTTTGAATCTCTTCCTGATAGCGCTGCGCCAGGCATCCTGCTGCAATCAATGCCTTCACACGGTTGTTTTCACGCAACTGTGCCATCTCCAAAAGGGTGTTAATGCTCTCCTGTTTGGCATCATTAATGAAGCAGCATGTGTTGACTACCACAGCATCTGCTTCCTGCTCGTCATCTGTAATAAAATATCCCCGCTGTACCAGTATACCGAGCATTTTTTCTGTGTCAACCAAATTTTTGTCACAGCCAAGGGAAATAAATAATATTTTCAAACTCTAATCCTCATGTGTAATTTTAATTTTGCCTTCGTTTAACTCTTCAATGGCTATTGACAGCGGTTTTGTCTGTTTCGTGTTCACAAGTGGTTCCTCGCCCGCAATAATCTGTCGCGCGCGTCTTGATGTGGCCATAACAATGGAATAGCGGCTGTTGACAACCGGCGCTTCCCCTGGCTCAACTTCATTGTTCACGACTTTCATTAAATCTGTATAAGATGGATGTAACATAATCTTTTCCTCACTTTTTCTATTTATTTTATTGTTCTGTTGTCTCTTCTGCTTCTTCGTCTGCAAACGCCCCCTGTGCCCTGCCGGCAATCGTCTCAGGGAGGAGTGCCGATAACACAATCTGGCTGCTCTCCATCACCAAAACCGATTTGGTCTTCCTTCCCTGCGTGGCGTCTATGACAGTACCGCTTTCCTTTGCCTTCTGCACCAATCTTTTGACTGGGGCTGAATCAGGACAAACGATTGCTATAATCTTTGACGTGTTAACAATATTTCCAAAGCCTATATGAATCAGTCTATTCACCTGCCACCTCACTGTAGATCACTCAATGTTTTGTATCTGTTCCCTTACCTTCTCAATTTCTGTCTTTAAATCAATTCCACGGTTGGAGACTGCAAGGTCATTTGCCTTAGAAAGAATTGTGTTTGCCTCTCTGTTCATCTCCTGTGCAATAAAATCCAGCTTCCGCCCAATACTGCCTCCATCCGCCAGAGACTGTTTCATCGTTTCTATGTGGCTTCTAAGGCGCACCAGCTCCTCGTCAACACATACTTTGTCTGCAAAAATAGTGACCTCTGTCAAAATTCTTGTCTCATCAACCGTCGCGTCACCCAACAACTCATGTACACGCTCCGCAAGCTTTTTCCTGTATTCATCAATTATTTGCGGGGAACGCGCCTCAATAAATGTGACATGCTCAAGCATTCCATCTAGTTTGCCAATCAAATCCTCCGCCAGATTCTTTCCTTCTTTAATGCGTGTCTGTACCAATCCCTCCGCTGCACCTTGAATGGCTTTTGCAAGACCTTTCCAGATTTCCTCTTCATTCACAGTCTGCTCCTCCATAGAGAAAACCTCTGGATAACGCGAGAGCGTTGAAACTCGAATATCATTATCTAAACCAAAATCCACAGCCATTTGCTTTAGATATTCAATATATTCTGCTGCAATATCTTTGTTGTACCGAATGCACACATTATCCTCGGAAAAATCTTCATATGTGATGAACAGGTCGATTTTTCCACGCTGCACATAGTTCTTTAGTTCATTTCGGACAGAACTCTCAAAAAAACTGAGCTTCTTGGGCATCTTGATATTAGCATCAAGATATCTGTGATTTACGGATTTCATCTCAACGGTATACTTGCGATTTTCCTCCGTAATCTCACATCTGCCGAAACCTGTCATACTTTTAATCATGCTGTTCCTCCTGATTATTCACAATTCCTTCGTTTCTGATTCCTATGTATTATAGAATAATCTGTTCCTCACGTCAACAACTTATTACAGTTCACACTCTGACATTTTTTGAAAGAAATTAAGGAACTGTTCAGAAATAACTTGTGACAAGGACGCCGTATAAATGTTCAGCTACAAAGAAGGAAATCGCAGGCATAGCGTGCTATGTCAAGATTTTCTGATGCCGTAGATGGACGTTTAGGCAAGTAATTGTCATGAGTTATTTCTGAACAGTTCCTAATGAAAACCGTTTTAAAAACAAACTTGAAAACGCTGGAAAAAAATGCTATTGTTATACAGGGTTGCCGTTTTTGGTTACTGTGACAGAATATATCATAGAAAATGTAGATTTTGTAAATGATATACGGATGAAAAGGGGATTACAATGAAAGAATTTGTATCAAAACACAATAAAATTATATGGTGTATCAGAAATTTGATTCCAATGCTGCTGTTTCCAGTCGCAAATTTTTATCTATTTGAATGGTACACACACAATCCATGGGAATCCATGAAAATTCCAATTCAATTCCTCAACATTTACCTTTTTGAAGTGTTGATGGTTTTGTTTCTCTTTCTCTTTGGGCGCCTGAAATGGTCTCTGCGCCTGCAGAGCATTTTTTTCATGCTTATCGGGCTGGCAAATTACTATGTTTTAAGTTTCCGTTCTGCGCCAATTATGCCTTGGGATATTTACTCTGTCAAAACTGCACTGAGCGTCGCCGGAGACTTTAAATACACACTGAACCGACAGGCAATCTTTGTATTGATTGGTTTTGTTCTATTGATTGTGGCAGAATCTGTTGTGAACTTGGAATTAAAAGGCACTGACAAATGGAAAAAACGTTTCTGGGGCATTCGTATTGCGGGCTCCGCTTTGTTTTTTGCTCTGTTGTGCAGTTTTACAAATATGCTTCACCAAGAAAGTACAATTAGTAAATATGGCATGTATGACAAACTTTTTACACCGACTGTTATGAGCAAACGCGATGGAACCGCTGTCGCATTTTTAATGGAATTACAGTATATTTCTGTGGACAAGCCCGCCAATTACAGCGCTTCTGCTGTCAGTGAGATTCTTGCCCCTTACAGTGCGCCAGATAAGACAGAGGCAATCCCTGATCGACTTCCAAATATTATTGTGATTATGAATGAGGCGTTTTCCGATCCCGCTGTGCTAGGTCCTTTTGAAACCAATGAAGATTACATGCCTTATGTGCATTCAATCCTAAACGGGGAGACTCCAAACACAATTTCAGGATATTTAAACGTGTCTGTACTCGGCGGCAACACAGCAAACACAGAGTTTGAATTTCTTACTGGTAATACGATGGCATTTTTGCCGCATGGAAGTGTTGCATATCAGCAATATCTTAAACGGGAAATTCCCTCTCTCGCCTCACACCTAAAGGCATTGGGCTATCAGACAATTGCCACGCATCCGTACAACAGTACGGGTTGGGACCGAAATAAAGTATATCCATTGCTTGGCTTTGATGAGATGTACTTTATAAAAGATTACAAGAATCCAGAACGAATCCGCAAATATGTAAGTGACAAAGCATGTTACGATAAAATTATAGATATGTATAAGTCAAAACCGAATGGAACGCCATTTTTTGTCTTTAATGTCACTATGCAAAACCACTCCTCCTACACAGAGGAATTTGATAATTTTAAACCAGATATCAAAGTGACAGGCAACAAATCAAAAGCGCTCAACAATTATCTGTCACTGATGAAAATTTCAGATGCCTCCATAAAAGATTTGACAGACTATTTTTCTAGTGTAACAGAGGATACTATGATTGTCTTTTTTGGAGATCATCAACCAACAAATTCCGTGGTCTCAAATGTGTGGAAGCTCAATGGAAAAAACGGAAATGAACTGTCTGACGGGGACGAGGCAAACAGATATAAAGTTCCTTATTTTATCTGGTGTAACTTTGACCTTGAGACAGAAACCGATGTAGAGATTAGTGCAAATTTTCTCGCATCGAAAATTCTTGCAGCCGCAAACATTCCAATGACTGCGCAGGAACAGTATCTCCATAAGCTTTCCGAAAATTATCCGGTAATCACATCCATTCGCACGGAAAACTCGGCAGGCAAAAGTACTGACACCAAAAATGTGATGGGCGAGTTAAACAACTATGCAATCTTACAATATGATTGTATCTTTGGCAAAAGATAGACTGGAAACTGTCAGGAGGACAATTATGAATTTCAAACGATTTAAAATAAGGAAACTACACTGTGATTTGCTGTATTTGTGTTCCTTTTTTGTGCCTGCACTCATTCTACTCACAATTTTTATTGTGCAGAAAATATATCCCTTTGGCGAACGCTCTTTTCTTCATATTGATATGTATCACCAGTATTTTCCTTTTCTGGTGGAATTTTACCACAAACTAAAAAACGGTGAAAGCCTGTTTTTCTCATGGCATACTGGCATTGGTTCTAATTTTATTGCACTCTATGCCTACTATCTGGCAAGTCCTTTTAACTGGCTCTGTGTGCTGATTCCTGAAAATTATCTTATGGAATTTCTGTCATATATGGTTGTCGTAAAAACAGGATTGTGTGGTTTGACATTTACCTGTTATATCCGCAAACATTTTGACAATAATTCTTGGGGCATTCTGTGCTTCTCCCTTTTTTATGCACTTTCTGGTTTTATGGCGGCCTACAATTGGGACGTAATGTGGCTTGATGTGGTTGTTCTTGCGCCGCTTGTCATCCTTGGTGTCGAGCGACTTGTAGACGAGGGAAAATGTTATTTGTATTGTATTTGTCTGGGCTTGTCCATTTTATCAAACTACTACCTTTCTATTATGGTGTGCATATTTCTTGTATTGTATTTTGTCGTACTATTGATTGCTCGAAATCCTTTGCAGGAAAAAACTTCTGCTCCGCTTGCATTTCCAGGTCTTGGCAACATAAAAAACTTTTATGTCAAGGCAGCAATCCGTTTTGGCGTGTACTCTTTGCTTGCAGGCGGTATGGCGGCAGTTCTTCTGCTGCCTGAACTTGCTGCACTTCGCTTTACGGAATTTAGTGATATTAATTTTCCGACCAAAGTAAAAACATACTTTCCTGTGTTTGATATGCTTGCTCGACACTGCTTTAACGTCACTGTCGAGACAGGATTGGACCACTGGCCAAACATTTACTGCGGCGTTCTTGTATTTGTGCTTGTTCCACTGTATGTCTTGCAGAAAAAAATTCCTTTGCGGGAAAAAGCGCCCAAATTGCTACTTCTCGGTTTTATTTTGGTCAGCTTCTCCACGAATACATTAAACTTTATATGGCACGGTCTAAATTATCCAGACTCCCTTCCTGCAAGGCAGTCCTTTCTATATATACTATTGCTGCTCACTGTATGCTATGAAGCATTCTTATATTTGCAGGAATACAGCCGCAAAGAACTTGCGTCTGTATTTGCTGGAGTGTTGTTCTTTCTTTTGCTATGCGAAAAAATCGCTGATGATGACGCGATTACAGGTAGCTGTTTCCTAGTCACCGGCATTTATTTGCTCCTCTACGCTGGACTAATTTATTATCGCAGAAACAGCAATTCGCTCAATACACTCTTTTGCATTTGCGCAGTGTTTGTGACGGTGACAGAATCGGGGGTGAACACCTATCTCACCAGTGTTCCCACAGTGTCAAGAACCACATACCTTTCCAATTATGATTCATATCAAATCCTAACGGACCGAACAATGAAAAACGAAAATAATGATTTTTTCCGATTTGAAAAATTTGCGCGCAGAACGCAAAATGATGCAATGCTTATTGGTTTTCAGGGTGGTTCCTATTTCTCTTCTGTTCTAAATTCGCTGGTTTCGGATTTTTATGAAAAATATGGTATGAAAGGAAGCCGCGTCAATTACTGTTATGACGGTGCAACACCAGTCACCGCGGCGCTTCTCGCAAATCGCTATATGCTGTATACACTGGACAGAGGGTATGATAATCTCTTTACACTCGCTGACACAGAAGGAAAACTGTATCTGTATCAGAACAATTACTCGGTTCCGCTTGGATATGTGATCACTTCTCCTGAAGCTCGCTTTGACACGGCACAAAATGTCACTGAAACGATTCATGAAGACGATACTGACGAAAAAAGTCTAAATCCAATACAGCGTCAGAACAACTTGGTTCATCGTTTTGGCATCATAGAGGATATTTTTTCAGAAGTTTCCATTGGCTCCTACGGCAGTCAGGCGGATCTTTATATTGAAGAAGATGCGCACTACTATGCCTATACTTCCAATACCAAGATTGATACGATTAAGATGCAGTACGAAGAAGAATCAAAAAGTTTTAGCCAAATTAAGAAAAAATACATTCTTGATCTTGGCTATCACAACGCAGGCGAAACATTATCCTTCAAATCCGAAAATGGTAAAGATCTTAATCTAACGGTATATAAAATCAACGAGCCTGTGCTTGCTGATTTTGTCAGTCAATTAAACCGTCAGACTATGACTGTTGACCACTACAATGAAACATCATTAAATGGACAGATTGATATTACCACCCCCGGGCATCTCGTGTTGTCTATATCGTATGATCCTGGCTGGACATTGTATGTTGATGGAGAGAAAACAGATATGGATTTATTTGAGGAAACTTTTATCAGCATTGCGCTTGAAACAGGTTCGCACACAATTGCACTGCGCTATTTCCCAAAGGGTTTGATTGCTGGAGTAATAGTCTCTATCCTAAGCCTTCTACTCTTTGCCGCACTGTACTATATTGCGCGCTTACGCACAAAATCAGCTTCTCCTAAAACCATTTCTAATACTTGACGAAACTGCTAAGAATGATTATTATAAAAAATAGACTGTTTCGGGAAACAGGTGCAATTCCTGCGCGAGCCCGTCACCGTAAAGCACGTCTTGGTCATTGACCTCACCGGAATGCCACAATTTCGGGACAAGCCATTGGAATTTCTCTGAGAAGGCTGGTCAATGCAGTGTTAAGCCGGAATATCGAGACAGCTCAAGTTCTCTGAAGCATGACTATTTACTGCTTCCAACCGCGGGCGCCGGTTGCGGAGAAAATTTCTAAAAAATATCCAAAGGAGATGCAAAATATGCAGATGAAACACAGAAAAAAAACAATGTCATTCATCCTTTGTATGGTGCTGATTGTGGCTATGGCACCCTCTATCACCGGTTGCAATGGCAGTCAGAAAAACGAATCCCCCCAAAATGCTTCCCAGGAAAGCACCTCGCCAGATGTCACTGTCCTTGGTGAAGGTAATATTAGTTTTGCCTTCACTGTTGTTGATTTGGAAGGAAACACCACCGCATTTGAAATTCATACTGACAAGGATACTGTTGGCAGTGCCTTGCTTGAACTTGGACTGATTGACGGTGATGACAGTGAATATGGTCTTTTTGTAAAGACTGTCAACAACATCACGGTCGATTATGATAAAGACGGAAAATACTGGGCATTTTATGTCGATGGAGAATATGCTACATCCGGCGTTGATACGACACCAATTACAGCCGGAGCCAGCTACTCTTTTAAAGCAGAGTAACCATGAAGCTTTCAACAAGAGAAATCGTTGTATTTGCAATGTTAGGGTCCGTCATGTACGCCTCCAAGATCCTGATGGAATTTGCGCCAAATATCCATTTGCTTGGCACATTTATTGTCGCCTTTACCGTTGTCTATCGCAAGAAGGCACTGTATCCAATTTACATTTATGTACTTTTGACAGGAATGTTCTATGGATTTGCGACATGGTGGATACCTTATCTGTATCTATGGACTGTTCTCTGGGGCGTTGTCATGCTACTTCCGGCAAAGATATCCCCAAAAATACAACCGCTTGTGTACATGATCATCTGCGCTGCGCACGGTTTTTTGTATGGGACACTATACGCCCCTGCACAAGCTCTTTTGTACGGTTTGAGTTTTAAGGGAATGATTGCATGGATTATTGCAGGTTTTCCCTTTGACTGCATTCATGGTGTTAGCAATTTCTTCTGTGGTATTTTAATTGTTCCAATTATTAAAACATTACGGTTTGCAGAACGCAGCATAGGAAAATTTTAATTTTCCCATGCCTATTCTTTTTGCCAAAACTAAAAATGAAATAAATTCCTGAAAGAAAATCAAGAAAATACTTGAAAAAACTGAAAAATCACGTAAGATATAAGTATCGATTATTTTATTGCAAGCGTGCGAATAGATTATATGTCAGCAGCCCTGACTTTCACGCCGCAACAAAAATATTGATGGCATTCTTAAAAGAATTACAATGAAGAAATGAGGAAGCAGACATGTTCAACAGAAAACGAAAATCCGTTCTTATGAAAGCTGTATCGGAATTAAAAAGAACCGACTATTCCAGAGAACCCGAATTAAATCATATATATAATCGATTATCCAATGGCAGAAAACAGTTTGCAGATGTGTTTGACAAAAACATTAACGCCGTTATGCAAATTAGTTCGCTTGACCTAACCATGCAGCACCAGACACAGAAAATTATTGATATCTCCAAAAAAATTGCAAAAGCGACTGAGAACATTTTTGGAACGACTACCGGAAGCACCAACAATCCACAGGAGGAACTGACCAACACTATCATTCAAATCTCCGGCGAGACAGACGAAGTTTATAAAAAAATTGAGGAGGGACAGGAGGAACTGACTGCCATCAAGGAACTCTCCGCACAGACAATTCTCTCCGCTGGCGAAATGCAGACAGATATGGATGAATTGGTCAATATTATCGCACATATCAGTTCTATTCTCTCCGGCATCGACACCATATCGCTCCAGACAAATCTGCTCGCCTTAAATGCCTCTGTGGAGGCGGCAAGAGCTGGGGAAGCAGGCAGGGGGTTCGCTGTTGTTGCAGGGGAAATTCGAGAGCTTGCAGAGGAGACACAGAAACTAACAAAAGATATGGGTACATTTGTGGAAAATATGAAACATGCCTCCAAAAAGAGTGTGCAGAGTTCTACAAGTACGATTCAGTCCCTCAATATTATGGCTGACAAAATTGCCAATGTCTGGGAATTAAACGACGTGAGTAAATGCCATGTGTCACAGATTAATGACTCCATAAGCTCAATGGCATCTGTCAGCGAAGAAATTAGCAGTTCCATGGCAGAGATGGAAAATCAGCTTAACGACAGCACAGATTTTATGCGCAATGTTGGTCGTGATTTGAAATATGCTATTGAACCGGTTATAAATATTGAAAAAACGCTTGATGAATCTGTTAAAAAGATGGGTAATATGTCAAAAGATGCATTTTATCATATCGAAAATCAAGAATTTATCCAATATATGCGCACTGCCATCTCCTCACACCAGACATGGTTAAGCAATCTCAAGAGAATTGTGGATAGCCGCAATGTCACGCCATTGCAGCTAGATTCTTCCAAGTGTGGATTTGGTCACTTTTACTATGCTGTCACGCCTGATATTCCTGGTGTTCTTCCTATCTGGGAAGAACTTGGCAACAAGCACAATAAATTCCATACATATGGTCAGACAGTTATCAATGCAATCAACAACCAAGACTACGGAAAGGCAATGCATGTTTATCGGGAAGCGTTAAATTACTCGGAGGAGTTAATAGCAGATATGGAAAAAATTATTCAATTGGCTGAGGCTTCCGCATAAAATTTTTCTTATGTATATTCAAGTAGGGGAAGATAAATCTTCCCCTACTCAACCATTGCAGTAAAAAGCTCTTTCCCTACGAAACACAATGGGCAAACAAAGTCCTCTGGTACATCTTCCCACTTTGTTCCTGGCGCAATACCGCCCTCTGGATAACCTTCCTCCTCATTGTACACCCAATCGCAGACATCACATACATATTTCATTGCTTTATTCCTTTCATTCTACTGTTTTTCGTAGTATAACCAGAATTTCTACTTCTCATACTCTGTGACAATCTCTTCCAAAGATGGAATTGCTTCCAATTCGTCCATCAATCTTAATTGGTAGCTTTATTTTATAAAAATTTTAGAAATGCGTGCATGAACTATATGGACTTATGTCAATACTTTGGACAAAAAAAGTTGAAAGATTATGCTGATTTTTTTAGTTCCTCATCCTCCTTTTGCTGAGGTGTCATATAACTAATAGCACTGTGTATCCGCTTACGGTTATACCAGCTCTCTATGTATTCAAAGGTTACTCTTCGAGCCTCTTTAGAATCCTGATAATTATGAAGGTAGGTCTCTTCTTTTTTCAGTACAGAATGGAACGATTCAATACAGGCATTGTCATAAGGTGTAGTGGTCAAGCTTTTTTGTAACATTTGTGGCTACAACGCACCGTGCTTCGAATGGCGTCCTGTACCCATTGTAAGAATGGGCGCACATGGTTATAGGTGGCATAAGCGAATTCCTCCATGGTCTGGTACAGCTCCTTCTCCGTGCGGAATTCATAGAGGTTGGTACACTCGTTCTTCAGGGTGTTGAAGTACCTCTCCATTGGCGCATTGTCGTATGGATACCCGGCTTTGCTCATGCTCTGTGACACATGGACGGATTCGCAGAACTCTATGAAGGCCTTTGACGTATACTGGCTCCCTTGGTCGCTGTCAAGGATCAGGCCATCCTTTACCAGATGTTGGGCATCCAATGCTTTCTGCAGGTCGCGGACAGCCAGGTCGCTGGTGATGTGTCGGTCCGTTATGCTGGCCACCATGCTCCGGTCATATAGGTCTATAATCGAGCAGTTATATCGGACATCTCCATTCTTCAGGAACAGATATGTAAAATCCGTACACCATTTCTGATTCGGCTTGTCCGCGCGGAAGTCCTGTTTAAGCTTATTCTCGAACGCTTTATGGGGCTTCCCGGGCTTTGTCCCCTGCTTTTTAGGACGGACAATGGAATGCAGACCCAGTTCCACGTTCATATATTTATGGATGGTCGTCTGGCTGTAGCGGTATCCCCTGCGTTCCAGATAAGCCGTCATGCTGCGGCAGCCGTCCACTCCGTTGTGGCTGTGGTAGATCTCGTCGATCTGCTTCTGGACTTCCGCTTTTTGGGCATAATAATCCGCCTTCCGGTTCTTCCGGTAGTTATAGTAAGCATTCGGGCAGATCCCCAGCCGCCGTAACAGCCATCGGATGCCAAATTCCTTATGATGCCGGTCGATGAATCGATAATCCTCTAACCGATTTCCTTTGCAAAGAATGCCGCCGCTTTTTTTAAGAACGCAATCTCCTTGCGTAATTCTTCATTCTCCCGTTTTAACCGGAGGTTCTCCTTCATGGAGTCATAATCGTCTTTGGCTTGAGGGTTTGTCTGGCATTCTTTGCTGAATTCGCTGCACCATTTGGAGATGCTGGCTTTGGATACACCATACTCTGCGGTGATGCTTTTGTAGTTTTGTCCTCCTTCCTCATGAATGCGGAGAATCTTCTTCTTAAACTCGGGTGTGTAGTTTTGTGACATAATGAGTACCTCTTTCCTTATATTTTTGATTATATCTCATTAGCCACTCCCGTTACAACTTTATTATAGCACTTCACTCTCTTTCAAATGATAATACCATTATACACCATACTGTTATTTGTATCAGCTATCTATTTTCTTTTATACTAGATTCCCTGCAAGGTATCGGAATGTTTCCCGCAAGAATCTGCTTTTATGAAATTGTCTAAATTTCCTTCAACAAAATCGCATCGCATCCCTGCGCTATCCAGCTGATCACACCATCTGTATCCTGCATCTGGCTGCCGCTCCACAGTTCCCGATAACAGATCCCTTGCTTGATTCCGGCACGTCTGCAATCCACTTGTACCATTGCAGTGTTTTCTTTCCAATGAAACATCGCCAGACACTGTTTTCCGTCTATCATAGCTGTAAAAACAGCAGATGCGGAAGATCCACCTGCCTCCACCGGGCAAAAGGATACCCCAGACGCGGCCAACGCATTCACTTCATGATTTAATGCTAATCCTTCCGCCCGCCTGCGCGCTTCTGGTCTCTCATAATCATCACTGAGCATCATCACAGTCCCTGCAATAACTGCCGATGTATACCGCGCCCTGGCCTCCCCTTCCCGGCTGTCTCTATCTGTAAAAACACCCTTTAAAAGACAGATATGATCCGGATCATTATACTGATATAACCTTCCGCTCTGCCACCATGCATAGGTTTGGGCATTGAGCACGTATTCCACATCCTCGTTCGTTCCAAACGCATCACACGAAAACCGCCTTGCATGGCCAAAACCACACGGAAACAACGGTGCGATGGAAAGACTGATAAAAAACGGCTTCCCAATCCGTTCCTGTGACAGATATTTTTTGATAAATGAATATCCCGCTGTAATAGCCTGTCTGCCAGTGCGAATCGAAATGTCATAATGACAGCCTTCCATACCGCCATGTGTCATGAAATCCAGTTTCATATAGTCAAATCCCCATTGCACAAAACGCGACAGTTTCCATTCCATCTGCTGTCTCCAAACTGGATGCGTCACATCAAAGGGTATCGCTCCATCGACTTTCGTAACTGGCTTTCCGTCAGGATCTTTTAACAAGATCTCCTCAAAACAGTGTCCTGGCACACCTGGAATCTCCTGTTTTGCATCTATGCCAAAAAAGGCAAACGGCGAATCATAGATGCCTGCCCTCTGTCCGTTTTCATGCATCTCGTCAACCAGAGCGACAAGCCGTTTCTCAGGAATGACGCCCCAGCCTGCGTCCAGATTCATGTAAGTACATCCATTATTCTCGTATCCGGAAGGCTGTAGAACTTCCCGGAAAAACTGTCCTGTCTTCTGATAATTGTCCGCATTTAATCGAAATGCCAATCCCGCCCAACTGTTGAATCCAAACGGTACTCCCTCTGTCCACGTCAGGTGCTTTTGCTCTGCCGCCAGCAGATCACCGTACGCTTCCAGAAGTATTCTATAATCTAAACCATACATAACATAAAATCGCGAAGATTTCACAGCTTTCCCCGCTACACTTCCGTGCGGAATGCTGTCATGTGTTCCTTCATCCGCAATACCGCTCTGTACCAAAAAACTCTTGGCGTCAGTTCCAGAACAGATGATAGCATTTTTCCATACGGAGAAATCCGCTGCTCCGATCAGTAAACCTTCTCTGCTGTCTTCCTGAAACAATACGGTCAGATCATAGCTTTTTTTCCCCGCGCGCAGCGGCTGTGCCTCATAGCGCATCCACATCGTGTTGTCATAGGGAACCAACAACATTTTACTCCAGATACTCTTCCATATTTTAGGGACATTATCCCCCAGTCCCTCCGCTATCAGGGGAAGAATACGGTTTGTCTCCACCTCCTGTCCATCCTTCTGGGAAAGACTGCATGAGACCACAGGTATTCCTGAGTCAGCAACCATCAAATACTCTGTCAGGCACAAACCGTTTTCTGCCTCAAACGTCAATATCTGTCCTCTTTCATCACAAATCCCTTCTCTCTCTTTTAGAACTGATGCTCTGGTGTCGATCATTCTGCCATCCACATGGTATGCCCTTGCATAAGCAGACAAAACAATCATGTTCCCCCATACCAACTCGAACTTTCCATCCTTTTTGCACCGCCACTTTATCATGATGTCTGACTTCATATATGTTTTATCAAATACTCCCATAACCATTTTCTCCAATTTACCCTTTTTCCACCATGTTCCACTCAATAAAAATACTCTCGTACTCTTTTGGCACTACGCGCAATGTCAGGCCAGCTCCCATCCACGTCCTTCCACTGTAAACCTGGCCATTTAACGAGCAGCAGTAGTATTTGTCTGGTGAAAGCCCTTTGACAACAATATGCACCGGAAGCGGATTACCTTCCGCAGAGATCATGACCAAAGTCTGCAATGCATGATTCTGCTCCGCGTCCACAAACTCCCACGCACAGAATCTCTCCCCTGGCGATGTCAGCCTGTAATAAGTCCCCTCATGCGTAAGAGAATAGTATTTATGGTAATCGGCGATCTGCTCCTTCACCATCGCTTTCTCTTCCTTCGACATCTTATTCAAGTCCAGCTCATACCCAAAACTGCCCGAAAGTGCTACGTGGCCTCTGGTGTGGAACGATGTAACTCGTCCGGTCTGATGGTTTGGAACTGCGGATACGTGAGTCCCCATACTGCTCACTGGATAAAAGAAAGAGGTACCATACTGAATTTCCAATCGATTCACCGCATCTGTATTATCACTGCACCAGATCTGCGGAGAGTAATACAGCATGGCCGCGTCAAAGCGTCCTCCGCCTCTGCTGCAGCCCTCCAGCAAAATATCCGGAAATCTTTGAAGAAAACGCTCCAGCAGATCATAGACTCCCAACACGAAACGATGGTATACTTCCCCGGTTCGACTGCCAGCATACTGATGGCTGTAAATATCGCATATACTTCTGTTCATATCCCACTTTACATAATCGATCGGTGCATGTTCCAGAATATCGGCAAACCGCTCCAATAGATATTCCCGAACATCTTCCCGACTCATATCCAGCACTAACTGATTCCTACCCCGGTTCGGCTCCCGTCCGGGTATCCGCAGCGCCCAGTCCGGATGTGCCCTGTAGAGATCACTGTCCTCCGAAATCATCTCAGGCTCGAACCACAGTCCAAATTTCATGCCCAGAGCGTGAATCCTGTCCCCTAATTCCCTTAAACTGCCTCCCAGCTTTTTCTCATTGGCATACCAGTCACCCAGACCGCTGTTGTCGTCATCCCTCTTGCCAAACCAACCGTCATCCAGCACCAACATCTCGATTCCCAGTTCTGCCGCCTGCTCTGCGAGCGAAATCAATTTCTCTTTGTCAAAATGAAAATAAGTAGCCTCCCAATTATTCAACAACACAGGACGTTTCCTGTATTGATATGTTCCTCTGCACATATGTTCCCGCAAAATTTTGTGATATTGCCGGGATAATTTGGAGAACCCTGTATCCGAATAGCTCAAGATCACCTGTGGCGCGGCAAACGCTTCCCCTTCTCCCAATCGGAACGAAAACTTTTCCGGATGAATTCCCATCAACACCCTTGTCTGTCCCCTCTGATCCTTCTGCGCACAGGCTGTAAAGTTACCGCTGTATACCAGACATAGCCCATAGCAGTCCCCGAAATCCTCTGTCGCTTCCAGCGCACATACGATTATGGACGGATTGTACTGATGGCTGGAAGTTCCACGAACACTTCCTACCTCCAGTTTCGTGCGCTGTATCCTGTTTCTCTCAGGTATCCTCTCCATGGCATGCCTGCCCGCAAAAGTGATCAGGTCATATTCCCCAAACTGATAGTCCAGACAACAGGAAAGGCACTTGGTAACCACGACTGCGTACTCACCTTGATTTTCCACCTGGACTGCCCTGGTGATCACATTTTCTTCCTCAAATACGCTGTAAAACAGACGCACCACCACTTTGGAAGCTTTCTCGCGCATCGTGATCACGAGCGTTTCTCCCTTTTCGTCCTCCGTGTCATACAGAGCCGGCATTCCTTTCACCGTGTAAGATGAAGGAAAAAGTTCATAGTGCTCAAACCGAAAATCCGCCGCCATGCTTCCATTCTCATGCAAGAGAGCGACACAGCTCTCCCGATAATCCCCCACCCCGTCAGAGGGCAGTTCCTGCGGAAGACAATCCAGCGAATACTCCCGGTTTCCTGCCATTTCTTCCGGATTTCCCGAAAATCCCACATCTGCCTGATAGATCAGATCCGCAAGATTCTCTCCATCTGTTTTCTTTCCATAATAAGTGTGCAGCAGAACACCATATTCATCTGCATACATCTGATAGGTACAGTCCTTTGTGTGCAGATTGAACAATCTTCCATTATTTTGCACCAAAATAGCCATATCGAAATCTCCTATTCACGTTTTTTGCTGTACAAAAGGCTCCTGCCTGACAGTAGGAGCCTTTCCTGTTTCGCTGTTCATTTTACTCTTTTACTGCACCGATAACCATACCAGAAACAAAATATTTCTGTAAGAATGGATAGATGATCAACAGCGGGATTGTAGACACTACGATCTTCGTCGCATTAAAAGTCCGGTTGTTCATGGATGCCATCTGCTTCAACTGTTCCGCATCTGTCACCTGTGTGATATCCACAGTGAGCTGCTGGATATAAGTTTGCAAAGGATACATCGCGGACTTGCTCATATAGATCAAACCGGAAAAATAGTCATTCCAGTGGTTGACAATTGAAAACAATGCCACCGTAGCCAATGCGGGAAGCGATACCGGCAGATAAATCTTTACCAGGATCTCAATCGGGCTGGCTCCGTCAATCCGCGCCGCTTCGTCCAATGATTCTGGCACACCCTTAAAGAAATTGATCAACAGAATGACATTGAACACCGGAACCGCCCCTGGAAGTACCAGCGCCCAGATGGTATTGGTCAGATGCAGGTTGCTCACTACCATGAACAGTGGGATAATGCCGCCGGAAAACAGCATCGCAAAGATGACAAACTTAATATAGATCTCGCGCGCCGGGAAACGCTTCTTACTTTTGGAGAGCGGATATGCCATACTCACCGTAAAGAACATATTGATGATCAAGCCCAAGATCACTCTCTCCACAGAGATCAGGAACGATCTCCAAAACTGCCCGTCCTCCAACAATTTTTTATAAGTGACTAACGTAAAATCCTTCGGAATGAATCCAACCTCATTTGCCGCGACCGCATCGCTGCCACTGAGGGAGATCGCAAGCATATTGATTAGAGGGAGCAGACAGCTCAAAGTAAGGATAATGACCACTGTCCACACGATCACCTGAGAGATCACTCTTTTGTAATTTACTTTCTTCGTCATAATTCATCCCCCTTTAAAAAATACCGCTTCCGGTAAGCTTCTTTGCCCCTTTATTTGCACCCATAATCAACAGGAAGCTGATAACAGATTTGAACAGTCCAACTGCAGTACCGATACTATACTGTCTCTCCACCATACCGATTCTGTAAACATATGTATCAATGATATCTCCTGTCTCATACACGATCGGATTGTAAAGGTTAAAGATCTGATCGAATCCTGCATTCAGGATATTTCCGAGATTCAGTGCAGTCATCAATATGATGGTCGGCATCAGGCTGGGCAGCGTGATATGAAGTGTCTGCTCAAAACGGTTTGCCCCGTCGATCGATGCCGCTTCATAAAGCCCTAAGTCAATCCCTGTAAGAGCCGCCAGATAGACCACCGAGTTATATCCAAACTCCTTCCAAACATCCGTCGCAACGATTACTTTGCGGAACCAGTTGTTATTCGCTAAAAACTGAATGGCATCTCCCCCGAATGCCGTGACAACAGAATTGAAAGGACCGGAGAGAGAAAACATATTGGTAACTACCGTCGCAAGCACAACCCACGACAGAAAGTGTGGCAGATAAACGACTGTCTGGAAAAACTTTTTGCAGATGCCAACCGTGATCTCATTTAATAAGATTGCAAAAAGCACAGGAACAATAATATTGAAGATCAGCTTTGCAAAAGCAATCACCAATGTATTAACAAACACCTGACGGCTGTCAGGAAGACTGAAAATAAATTTAAAATTTTCCAGACCTACCCATTTTGAGCCAAAAATCCCCTTCGCCGGAACGTAATTCTGAAATGCCATCAAGGAACCGAACAGCGGTAGAAAAACAAATAAAAACAACATGATCAGACCAGGCATCATCATCAGGTGGAACATCTTCTTTTCTCTGCCCGCAAATTGTGTTTTTGTCCCACTGGCAGTCATTGCTCTGTTATTCTGCTTCATAGAACCCCTCCTTTTCTATATTTACACGCTTTCTATTTTGAAGACAGTTCTTCATTAATCTCATCTGTGATCGTCTGACCACCTGCGGATGTCCAGTTTGCCACAAACTCATCAAAGGATGACATATCTGCTTCCCCTACAATAATTTTTAAGATAGCCTGCTGCTCCAGCTTCTCAAGAGACGCCCACTTGGTTTTCATTGTCTCAGACGTCTCAAAATAGGATGGTGTCATGAAATTTGCCGGTTCCTCTGCGAATTTATTGATCGCTACCAGACGCGACATATACTGGGAGTAGTCCGCGGAATCCGCTTTCTGCCCTGCTGCAACCGCATCCTGATAGCGGACTGCCGCTTCATAATAACCAAGTTCCTCTGTGTCCAATGTGGAAACATCCGCACTTCCATCCAGAACTGCCTTCACATTGGCAGTCATGATCTCTGCATTGTTTCCAGGCTGTACCTGACAGTACAGCGGCCAGTTAAAATATGCGATCATCTGATTCTCTATGATTTCATTGGCTGCATCGGATGTATCCTGTTTTGCGTATTCGGAGTTGATATTTACGATCTTCATGGCAATCTCGGGATGTTCATAGCCCTTTCTCACCACCACGAAACCTGCATATGGTTTTGTGTTGATCGCGTTGATCTTTCCATCTGATCCGACTGGTGCACTGACATTTACCCACTCTGCATCCTTATTTGCGTAGGAAGCTGTCTGTGCCGGATTAAACGGAGACCACCACGGACCGATATAAGCGCCGCACTGTCCGCCGGATATCAGCGCAACAATATCATCTGTGGTACGTGTTGTAAATTCCTTGTCAAGCAACCCCTCCTTGTACCAGTCAGCCATAAGCTGCAGGGCGTCCTTCATTTCGGGCTGCACCGACCCATACACAGCCTTGCCTTCGCTGTCCTTGATCCAGATCTCCGGATATGCGTCAAATGCAGTGAAAATATTGTCCACACCAAAATGATTGTTCGGATATCCACCATATACCGTCGGCAGCACTGCAAGCCCCACTGTATCCGCCTGCCCATTGCCGTCAGGATCATCGTTGATAAAAGCCCTAAGTACATCGGCAACTTCATCCAGTGTGGAAGGCTCTTTCAATCCAAGGTTATCTAGCCAGTCCTTGCGCAGCCACAAGAAATCCTGACCGTCACTCAACTGTGTCTTTGGAATTGCCATGATCTTGCCGTCGAAAGTCGCCGCGTTCAGAGGGTTATTCGCACCATAGCTCTCATAAGATGATTTGACTGTATCGCATGCCAGATTATTGTATATATCTGTCAAGTCGGCAACCATATCGTTTTCCACCAGCTCTACCAGCGTCGAATAGTCCGCAACATGCATGATGTCCGGAATATCCTGGGCAGCGATCGCGAGGGAAACTTTCTGGTCGTAATCGTCACCTCCCTGTGCCTCAAATGTATTTTCGTTCTGCACATTGATCAGGTTCTTCACATATCTTGTATAAGCATTGTCCGTCGGTGTATCATTTTCATACGAAGTCCCTGACAGAGTATCCGCCCCCTGTGAAGTCAGGACATATCCGGTCGTGTAAGTAACCAGCTCAGGGTATTTGCCGTAAGGATCATTTGCTGCCGCCTCCCACGCTGCTTTCTCATCATCGCTCATGTTTGCTGTAAAGTCCTCCTCGGATTTACTGCATCCGGTCATACACGTCGCGATCATTGCTGCTGCCAGCATCAGGCTAAGAGTCTTCTTTTTCATTTCTTTCCCTCCATATTCTGTAATAAACTGTAGTTCCTAACTTTTAACATCATTTTTAACATAACAAACATGCATGTATTGTGTTAATTTAACGATAACAAAATTTTTGTTCTTATCAAATATAAAATTTCCGAAAAACATATCAGATTTTCGGTTTTTTTATATAAATTGTTTCAAAATGTTAAAAATAATGATATGTTTTTATATAACATGAATGCTTTTTCACGGACAAAGGAGTTAAACATGTACAAAATGCTTATAGTAGACGATGAAAGTACAGAACGGGAATGCATCAGTTATCTGATAAGATCTTCCGGTCTGCCGCTAGAATTAAAGGAAGCTGAGAGTGCTTCCACAGCCCTGGAACTCTTAAAAAAATGGCCTGCTGATATTCTGTTCACAGATATCAGGATGCCCACTGCCACGGGGCTCGAACTGGCAAGACAGGCATCAAAGCTGATCCCTGGGATCAAGACAATCATTTTCAGCAGCTATGCAGAATTTGAGTATGCGCGCACCGCAATGACACTAGGTGCAGTCAGCTACATCCTAAAACCTGTTGTGCCAACAGAGCTGGAGACAGCCTTGACAGATGTGATCCATCTGTTGACAGAGGAGCGAGACTCCAAGATCCGACAGGAAGCACAGCAGTCCTATATGCTCCAATATGCCCTGCAATGCTGTATCAATGGAACCTTATCTGCAGAAACCTCACCGGAGATCATCCAGCTGTTGGACAAATTTCATCAGGTGATACTGCTGGACTTTCCTCCGCATTTTCTCGAGAGAAACTATGCTGTATTCTACGAAAAACTCCGCAGTGGAATGGCACTGGACATGGAAACACTAAGTCTCTCCTCCACACAGGCGGTGCTCTTTTTGCGCAAGGAAAACAAAGAAGCCCACAGTTTTGGATGCAGGCTGCACACTTATATCACAGAAATTTTTCAGACAGAATGTTACCTCTCCATCAGCCACCCTGTCAATGCACACTCCCATCTGCAGGACGCCTATACTTTTGCAGAACAGCAAATGGAACAGCACTTCTGGAACCCGGAAGTTCACATTTTCTCCTTTGATCATACAGACCTGCCGGGTATCGCTCAGGAAGAGTTGGACGACAATACCCTTTTATCCATGATCAAGCGGAACTTATATGATAAGGACAGTATCGAACTCCTGAAAAATCTGGATCTGTTATTTCAGAAATACCGCAAACCTGCCAAACAATCCCAGATTTTTGTGAAATTTGTGTTTTCCAACCTGATCACAACAATGTATCCTTTCCTGCCTGATGACAGTGGAAAATCACTGGATACCCTGATCACAGAACTCTACATCCAGCAAGATATTCGGGAGATTATCGGAACGATCCAGTCCCTGGCGGAAAAAATCATCAAAAACTATACCGCTGCCTCGGCTACTGATATCCGCAGGGAGATCCTCTCAACACAGGATTATATTAACAAAAATTACAATCTCGATCTCTCCGTGGAAATGCTTGCCTCCATGGTCTATCTGACGCCGGATTATCTGAGCAGGCTTTTTAAGAAAAGCACAGGAAAAAGCCTCTCACAATACATACGTCAGGTGCGTATGGAAAAAGCCAGTTACCTCCTGCGCACCTCAAACCGCAAGGTGATCGATATCGGGACCAGTGTGGGTTACGCTAACTACTCTTATTTCTGCCAGAGTTTTCGGGAATACTTTGGCAGATCACCGGAAAAATACCGACAGGAGGAGTCGATATGAGATATTTACCAAGACGACTGCTGAACATTTACCTGAACTTGAAATATCGGAATAAACTGATCTTAACCTGTATTCTTGCCGGTGTCATTCCACTGATTACACTGGGAGTATTCTGTTATCATCAGACGCGGAATCTCTTGTTGGACAAGGAACAGAATGCACTCGCCTCTGCCATAGACACGGCATACAATTCACTGGATTACCATATCCAGCTATATGAAAACCTGGTCACTTACCTTGCCCTCTCAGAGACTGTCGTCAGCGTCTCGTCTGAGGAAAACCAAGGCATTATCGAAAAGTTCGAGATGCTCCACTATGAATATGATGTCCTGCTCGATAACATTTATGTGCAGCATCCGGAAATAGCTCAGATCACCCTCTATGTAGACCGGACAGACTTATATCATGGCAAACAGCTCCGCCCCATCTCTGACTTGGAATCAGAGAGCTGGTATGACTCGCTAGAAGATACAGCAGCCCCAGTCTGGCATTTGGATCAGGATGGATATCTGTGCCTATTTCGAAGGGTTCCCGATCCTTATATCAAATACGTCACTTCTTTCTCCAGGCATAGTCTTTGTATCCGACTGCGACCTGAAAAGTTATTCAGCGTGCTCACGGACATTTCCAATGACTATCATCTGCAGATTGCAGATACCACCGAAACCTTTTACGACTACATGGATGATTCGATCAACGGAATGTCTTACCCGGAGGATGGCTGGACAACCAAAGTCAGCGACACGCTCAACAACGGCTGGGTGATCACACTGGAAAAACCCTCTATTCTGCTGGCGGCTCCCGCAAACAAGATGGCAGTCACCATTTTCATCATACTTCTCATATGTTTTATACTGATCTATACTGTGAGTGGTATTCTGTCCAACTTTTTTGCCCAGAAGGTAAATTTGCTGCTCTCAGCAATGCATAAAGTGCAGGAAGGGGATCTGACCGTCCATATCCACGACGACTGCCCGGACGAGATCGGGGAGCTGACTAACAGTTTTCAGCACATGATCCGAAAACTCAACCGACTCGTAGTGGAGGACTACCAGAACAAAATTACGTTAAAGGAAACCCAGCTGATGGCGCTGCAGGCACAGATCAACCCACATTTCCTCTACAATTGCCTCTCCGCCATAAACAGCAGAGCTCTCGTAAACAGCCAGCCGGAAATCAGTCAGATGGCACAGCTTTTGTCCACTTTTTACCGGACTACCTTAAACAAGGGTAACTCCGAAACAAAACTCTCCAACGAGATAAAAAATGTGAAATCTTATATTGAAATTCAGCTTATTTTAAATGATAATTTATTTGATGTCGTTTATCAGATTGATGAATCTCTGCCAGAACAGGAAATTCCCAATTTAATCCTGCAGCCTCTGGTGGAAAATGCGATCATGCACGGAATCCTTCCTAACAACACCAGACGCGGAGTCCTCTTTCTCACCATCACCCAGGTCAATGACTTGATCCACTTCACGATCATGGACAACGGACTTGGCATTCCGCCGGAAAATCTTCCGCTATTGACGCAGATACAATCGGAGGGATATGGACTCAAGAATGTCCATGAAAGACTACTGCTTACGTATGGAAAAGAATACGGACTGAAAATAAACAGTATATTAAACGAAAGCACAATGATCACATTCTCCATTCCGACACAGAAACGGCAGACAAACGAACAAAATACAGCGTAAAGCGAGGAGGAACATACTATGGTAAAAAAATGGTGGCACAACACGATCGGGTATCAAATCTACCCCAAAAGCTTTCAGGATACAAACGGAGACGGTATCGGGGATTTGAAGGGCATAACAGCACATCTGGATGATCTGGCAGACTTAGGGATCAATGTCATCTGGCTTTGCCCCATTAACAGATCACCGATGAAGGATCATGGATATGATATTTCCGATTACGAAGAGATCGATCCCATGTTTGGCTGCAAGGATGATCTAAGAGAGCTGATACAGGAAGCTGGACAGCGCGGGATCAAGATCCTCATGGATCTGGTCGTGAACCATACCTCCACAGAACATCCGTGGTTTCAGAAAGCATTGCAGGATGTTGACGGAGAGTACGGCAGATACTATATCATTCAGGAAGGAAAAGACGGAAAGGAGCCCAACAACTGGCGTTCTATCTTCGGCGGAAGTGCATGGGAACCAATCAAAGATACCAATCTATATTACCTCCACCTGTTCACCAAATGGCAGCCAGACCTCAATTGGGAAAATCCCGTTCTGCGGCAGAACATTTATGATATGGTAAACAAATGGCTCGACCTTGGCATCAGAGGCTTCCGCATCGATGCGATCAGCCACCTGAAAAAAGACTTCTCCTATCGGAATCTGCCTGCGGACGATATTGACGGATATGTGAACGGTTTTCCCTATTTCAGCAATGTCGACGGGATTGGCGATTTTCTGACAGAACTGCGGGAAAATACGTTTCAGCGCTGCGACGCAATGACGATCGGCGAGGTTGACGAGGGGCTTCCATCCAATATCCTCCCGGATTTTATCGGAGAAAATGGCTACTTCTCGACAATCTTTGACTTTTGCCATGCCAAGTTTCATGTCAATTCCGCAGAGTGGAAAGAAAAACCAGTGGAAATGATCGATGCCTTAAAAAAATGTCTTTTTGCCAAACAGAACACGATAAAAGGAAAAGGACTGCTCTGCAATTATCTGGAAAACCATGATCTTTCCCGTGCAGTGGAACGATTTATTCCAACAGAAGAGATCGATTTCTACAGCAAGTCGATGGTGAGCGGCATCAATTTCTTTATGCCGGGCATCGTCTTTCTCTATCAGGGACAGGCGATCGGCATGATGGACTACCCAAAAGAAAACCTGGAAGCCTTTGTAGATCCCACAACCTTTATCCAGTACGACGAATACCTTCAAAAAGGAATGACCGGGACAGAGGCACTCGCACAGATCAACCTGGAAACACGGGAGCACGCAAGGACACCCATGCAGTGGAACGCCGGACCATACGCCGGATTTTCCAAAGCGGAACCATGGTTTGCAGTGAATCCCAATTATAGAGAAATTAACTATGACGCGCAGAAAAATACCCCTGATTCACTGTACGCATTCTACAAAAAAATGATCGCCCTTAGAAGATCCGCCGAATATCAGGAACTGTTCATTTATGGCGAATTCAATCCGGTCTATGAAACAGAACCGGGAATTATCGGATATGAGCGCAGATTAAACGATCAAAAAGTCTTAATTATCAACAACGCAAAGTCCACGGAAGCGGTTCTGCCGATGTCGGGAATGGTGAAAAAAATACTGTTGTCCAATTATGAGAATACTATTCTGCAGAATAATAGTATTAAATTACAAAGATTTCAATTGCTTATATTAGAACCCATTTCGAGCAATTTGGATAAAAACAACTAATGAATTTGTTACACGACTTTACAACTTTATAAATGATACCCTTGATGTTTAATTAACTGTTTTAGGGTATTAATTATTGTATTTGATTTTATGCGGGTTTCGATGTTTTCCACAAAAATGGCATAAAATACCTGTTCCCGGATCTGCCCGCTAAGAGCAAACCGAAATTCCTGTACGCTTTCTGTGCGGTATTTTGAAAACATTTCATCCTGATACGGCAGTATTTTCATGGCACAATAGGCGACGTTAATCAGATTGACCAGCATTTCAATCCCTTTACG
>ERZ808049.332-NODE-332-length-29497-cov-21.376037_pt1 | contig 29497 bp, 19 predicted proteins | sample MGYA00380198_ERZ808049 | MGnify/ENA primary metagenome ERZ808049 (study PRJEB31490, sample SAMN06133414) | mouse gut metagenome | isolation source: Z2_2 | host: mice | place: China: Chengdu | collected 2015-05 ...
AGGTTATGGGAAAGCTGCCCTTTTAAGTTCATCACAAATTTGTGGTTGAACGAATCAAAGGACACCGCCATCTTAAACCCGGCATACTCCCCGACTGTGGCAGGCACATTGACGGTTTTCATCTCCTTGCACATCTCCACGAGTGCGGTTCCGGCTTCTTTTTTATCCGTATATACTTTATCCCCAACTTTCATCAAAAACTGTTCTTTATCTGCCGGAAGGTTTGCTTTTGCGGTCTGAATGTCAGCCCCCATACCGCTTATACGTTCTTTCAGGATAGCGATCTGTTGCGGGTAATGCTTGGCGATATTGTCCTCAAGTCGGTATTTCTGGCTGGTGTGGTTTCCTTTCATCAGCTTCAGCTTGGATACCTGAATATCGAGATCCATCTTTTCTTTTATATAGGGATTGCCCGTTGCCAGAGCCTTAACTTCCGCATAAGTTAGCGCCGCTTCGTCCACGTCCTCACAGCTACGCACAGGGGATTTGCTCGTCATAATCTGACCAATGAATTTCTGCTTGTTCTCAATGAGCTGCCATGAATAGCTATCGAACGTACCTTCTGTTACATAACGGAAAATCTTGACCTTTGGATTGAGGTTGCCCTGCCTTAAAATACGCCCTTCCTGCTGTTCGATGTCAGAGGGACGCCACGGCACATCAAGGTGGTGCAGCGCTATTAACCTGTCCTGCACGTTGGTTCCTGCACCCATTTTCTGTGTCGAACCCAACAAAAAACGAACCTGTCCGCTTCTTACTTTGCCAAACAGCTCCGCTTTCCTTGTTTCCGTATTCGCTTCATGTATAAATGATATTTCCTCCGGCGGCACTCCTTTCTCAACCAGTTTGTTTTTTATGTCATCATAGACATTAAATGTGCCATCCCCTTTCGGTGTCGATAAGTCGCAAAAAATTAGTTGTGTTGACTTCTGCTCCTTTGTCTGCTCCCATATCTCAAATGCCTTTTCGACACAGGTTGCCGCTTTGGAAGTTTCATTATCCGGCAGCATATCATTGATAAGCCGCTGATCCAGAGCCAGCTTTCTTCCGTCATTTGTGATTTTCAGCATATTATCGACCGATGCGTCCACTTTACGGTCACGCACAGCTTCCGCACGTTCCGCAAGGGAAGCTACCATATCCTGCTGGTACTCGCTTGGCTTTAATACCACGTTTTCATACTCCGCCTCCGGTACGGGCAGGTTTAACATATCCGGTGTCTGAATGTCCGCACTCTCTTTAAATAATGCGATCAGCTCCGGCAGATTGAAAAACTTTGCAAACCTTGTCTTTGCCCGGTATCCGGTTCCCTCCGGGGCTAATTCTATCGCTGTCTGCGTTTCTCCAAAGGAAGAAGCCCAACTGTCAAAATGCCCAAGCCCAAGTTTCTGTAACGTGCTGTACTGGAGATAACGCATATTGGTATAAAGCTCCGTCATGCTGTTGCTGATTGGCGTTCCGGTTGCGAAAGTCACGCCCTTGCCGCCTGTCAGTTCATCAAGGTACTGACATTTTGCAAACATATCACTTGACTTCTGCGCCTCAGTCTGTGCAATGCCTGCAACATTCCGCATTTTTGTGTATAAGAAAAGGTTTTTGTAAAAATGACTCTCATCCACAAAAAGCCTGTCAACACCAAGCTGTTCAAAGGTTACTACATTGTCTTTCCTCGATGTGTCATTCAGTTTTTCAAGCCTTGCTGAAAGGGATTTTCTTGTTTTCTCCATCTGCTTAATGGTATATCTCTCCCCGTTGTCGGCTTTTGCCTGCTCTATGGCAAGCTCAATTTCACCGATCTGACGCTCAATCATAGCTTCCTGACGCTCAATTGACAGCGGGATTTTCTCGAATTGAGAATGCCCGATAATCACCGCATCATAGTCACCTGTTGCTATCCGGGAACAGAATTTCTTCCGGTTGGCAGGCTCAAAATCCTTTTTCGTTGCAGCTAATATATTTGCGCCGGGATAAAGCCGCAGGAAGTCGCTCGCCCACTGCTCCGTCAAATGGTTCGGCACTACAAACAGGCTTTTCTGGCACAATCCTAACCGTTTGCTCTCCATTGCCGCCGCTGTCATTTCAAAGGTCTTGCCCGCACCGACACAGTGCGCCAGCAGGGTATTATCCCCGTATAAAACGTGTGCGACTGCATTTTTCTGGTGGGGCTTTAACTCAATGTCCGGTGTCATGCCGGGAAATTTTAAGTGCGCCCCGTCATATTCCCTCGGTCTTGTGGAATTGAACAGCTTATTGTATTTTGCCACCAAGTCCTGCCGCCTGTCTGGGTCACGGAAAACCCAGTCCTTAAAGGCTTCCCTTATGGTGTCCTGTTTCTGTGCCGCAAGGGTGGTTTCCTTTTTGTTTAATACTCTTTTTTCCTTCCCGTCCTCCATGATTGTGTCATATACCCGGCTGTCCTTTAAATTCAGTGAATCCTCCAAAATCTGATAGGCGTTCCTGCGGCTTGTTCCATAGGTCATGTTCACAAGGGAATTTCCAAAATCCGCATTTTTACCCTTAACATTCCACTGCCCTGTCACATCCGAAAACTGTATGCCCATAACATTTTTATCAAACAAGTGCTGCGGCGATTCAAAAGTATCACGCATGAAATCCTCCAGATACTCCGGCTTTACCCATGTTGCGCCGATACGCACCTCGATCTCGCTTGCGTCAAGCTCCTTTGGCTGTACCTGCGTGAGCGCCTGCACGTTCACGGCATATTCCGGGTGGTTCTCCGCATAGGTTTTTGCTGTTTCCAGCTTGTCACGGACGTTGCCGCTTAAATACTCATCTGCTGTTTCCCACTTGTCCGTTACGGGATTCTGGAAGATAACCCCTGTCAGTTCCTCTTTTATCGTGTCAGCATCTTTCCCGGAAAGCTCCGCCATATAGTCAAGGTCAACCTTCGCCTTTTCTGACAGCGACACCGCAAGGGCTTCGGTTGCCGTGTCAACGCTTGTGACAACCTCCGCTTTCTTAATGGTACGCTTTGTGAACATATCCGCCTTGCCGACAAATTTCCCTTCCTCGTCCGTCTTTTCAAGGGAGCATAACAGACAATAGCTGCTGTCCTGGTTAAATGCCCGCTTGTTGGTCTGCGAATTGATAAGCCCGTATTTCTTTGAGAAATCATCGTACAGTTTATTTAATTCTGCCTGTTTCTCCAAAATGACGGTATCCGGGTATTCTTCTAACTGCACACGGATCAGCTCCTGCGTACAGTCCCTGATACCTACCATGCCCTTAATGCGTTCCATCATGGTATCTTTCATGTCCACAGGCTTCATAATGGAATTTTCACGGTAATAAACCTTATCGTCCACAAGCGTATAGCTGTAATTCTTCACATCCGGGTCTGCCGGAATGGTCTGGTCTGCTGCTTCACTGTCAAGCTCATCAAGCGCTGCTTCCTCAATCTCACCGTCAATCCGGCTTATGGCTTCCGCAAGCTGCTCCGCAAATGGTCTTGTAGTGTCAGGCTGGCAGGTGCTTTCCATGCCATAGGGACCGGAAACCATTTCCATTTTACCCACGATCATCTCCGGGTGTTCCGCAAAATAGCTGTTCATGGCGATGCCGTTTTCATCTTCCAAAAGGTGTACCCAGTCCGGCTCCAAGTCCATAACCCTGTCACGTTTCTTTAAAAATAAAATATCGGAAGTGACCTCCGTCCCTGCGTTTTCCTTAAAAGCGGTATTCGGTAATCTGACCGCCCCTAAAAGCTCCGCCCTCTGTGCAAGGTATTTTCTTACTTCCGGGCTTTTCTTGTCCATTGTACCCTTGCTTGTCACAAAGGCAACCACGCCGCCCGGACGTACTTTATCCAGAGTTTTTGCAAAAAAGTAATCATGTATGAGAAAATTGTTTTTGTCATACTGCCTGTCTGCCACCTTATACTGACCGAAAGGCACATTGCCCACCGCCACGTCAAAGAAGTCATTCGGATAGTCTGTCTTTTCAAAGCCGGAGATTTTAATATCCGCTTTTGGATAGAGCTGTTTTGCAATCCGCCCGGTGATCCCGTCAAGCTCCACGCCGTACAGCCTGCTCTCCTGCATCTTTTCCGGCAGCATACCAAAGAAATTCCCAATGCCCATTGCAGGCTCTAAGACATTCCCTTTTTCAAAGCCCATATTTTCTAAGGCTTCATAGATACTGCGGATAATAACCGGGCTTGTATAGTGGGCATTTAAGGTACTCTCCCTTGCGGAAGCGTATTCTGCATCGGACAGCAGGCTTTTCAATTCCTGATATTCCCCCGCCCATGCACTTTTGCTTTCGTCAAACGCATCGGCAAGACCGCCCCACCCGACATACTGTGATAAAATCTTCTGTTCCTCTGGTGTGGCGATACGGTTCTCGCCCTCAATCTTCTCAAGTGTACGGATTGCGTCTATATTCCTTTTGAATTTCTCTTTTGCGCCGCCAATACCGAGGGTATCATCTGTGATATGGAAATTGACCGCTCCGGACTTGTCAATCCGCACCGTTTTCTCCGGCTCCGCTTTCTCCGGTTCTTCAAAATGCAGCTTCTCAACAACCACATCATAGGGCAGATTGTTTTTTTCGCCCGGATAGACCTCCACGGTTTCAGCCGTGTAACCCATCTGGTCAGGCTCTTTTTCTTCCGGCGTAAACAGGTGTGCGTTCCGTTCGTCCTGCCGCAGCAGCTTTTCAAAGTTCTCCCTGCTCTCCAAGCGGCGAGGGGGATTGAGCAGAGAACGATCCATGATCTCCACATTCCAATCATCGGTTCGGGTAATCTCATAGGGCTTATTGTCCAAATATACTCTATCCCCAACCCGGTAATCCCGCTTTTGGACATCATGTCCAGAAGTTTCCTGCTCTGGAACTGACATCTCACGCTCTTTTTGTGAAAAATCTTTCCATACCCTCTCCGAAACAGCAGAAAAATAAGGAGATTCATCTTCCATGATCTCATATTCAATCTCCTTCAAACCCTCAAGGCTTTCTGCCCCTGCTATTTTTTCATGGTATTTAAAATACAATGCTTCCCTGCCAAGAATCCCTTCCAGACGCTCCAGCTCCGGCTCTGACATACGTTCCCATATATCGTCCTTTTCTGTATGAATGGTAAAGCCTTCGCCGTCATCGTGGTATTCCAGCGTATATTGCAGGGAATCATGCTCCCCACGGATATCACATTCAAAGTCATATACCGTAGTCCGGGAACCCGCAGAATATTCCCTTCCAGTCAAGACCAGATTCTGTATATCGTCTGCGGTCAGCGGCTTTTCTGCATAATCCTCTTGTATCTGCCCATCGGAAACTGCCTTTGCACGTTCGACCTCTATGGTATGCCACTGATCCACCTCTGCCGCATTCTCAAAATCAATGCCGTTCCTGTGGCAGTAATCGACAGCCTCATCGACAGTTTTAAATGTTGGCATATCCCCGTGGCTGTCACGGTAAGGCTGCACTTCCTCCCCTGTGCTGCCATCCATTACAGAAATACAATAACTGTCAGCAAAAGCGTCCGAGGTAAGTGAAATGGCATAATAAAATTCCGATACCTCCCCGCCTCCTTCAAAACGGGAAAATACCTCCGCTTCGTGGCGGTCAATATCCCGCATGGCTTCGATGTTTATGAAATCTTCTACTATTTCCGCCCTGTCCGGCTTATGGTCATACTCAAAGCGTGTATTTCCGTTTACCTCTGCGTAGAAGAAATCACTGTCCTCTATGGAATTGCCAAGCACATATACATCATCGCCGGACTTCCATTCATCTGTCTTTACGCACTCCTGCCCATCAATAAAAATGGTATCTTCTAACCTCTGGACATCATGTCCAGAAGTTTCCCTTTCATTCTGCTCCCTTTTATATGCGCTCTGTTTCTGCATGGAACTGAATACCATCTCATCATATCCGATCACATCAATCAGGTCAGCATGGGTATCCATGTATTCCTGTGCCAGCTCACGGTTGAGAAAAAATCGGCTGTGTTCCGGATAAGGTATCAGAAGCCCGTCCTCTGCCGTTGTAACAAGGCGGTAACGCATACCCTCCCTGCCATCGGCATACTGGTGTGTATAAAAACCTGTCGCTGGTTCTGAAAAATCTTCTGACGATTCCAGTGCAACCGTGGTTTTTTCCACGATCTCTACATCAACAGCAGTAAGTTCAGAAGCGTAATCTTCCCCGCTTTCCTTTGCCCCGTCCAGTGTTTCCGATACGGAAACCGGGCTTGCATCCGTATTGTGGGTATCATAAAGGGCATAACCGCCTGTTTCCCTGTCAATCCAAAGAAACTCCCCATTAGGCAGCTTTGCGCTCCATTCCGCAGGCTGTCCGTTATCATCGTCCATATCATGTACGATATGCCAGTCTAATTCCCCTTCAGGAATATCCGGCACATCATTTTCCTGCTCTGCTTCTGCCTGTGCCGCAAGCTCCTTCTCATGCTCAATATATCTTCTTGCCTGATTGATAAAGCCATTCAGTACAGCAGGGTGGGAAGCGGCAACAATATCCCGGCTTTCATACATTGCATAAGGTTCTATGGACTTTGCCCATTCCTTGTTTTCCGGGGAAATCCTTTCTTCCTGCCTGCGGTGCATGACGGTATTTGCAAGCACATAGCTTACACGCTCTATGCCGTATTCCTTTATGACACCCTCCGCCGTTGCCTTTGGCAGACGGTATCCGTCAAAGTTTTCTGCAATAGCCCTGTCAACGGCATCTTTGCAGGCAACCTTTGTGTCACGTTCTATCTTTGCCTGTGCCTTTTCAAGCTCTTTCTGCGCCTGTTCCTCTTTATATTCCGCATAGGCTTCTTTTCCTTCGGGGAATAAATATTTATCTTCCTGAATGAGTTTCCTGATACGCTTCTCCACAGCTTTCCACGGCAGCAGCACATCGGCATAAGGTTTTGATAAGTCTCCCTTTTTCAGACTGATACCTTTAGAATCGTGATCTTCCCAGCTATGGTCAGCTCCGGCAAGCGCATGGGAGCTTCCGCCTATTCCGTATTCTTTTTTCAAAAATGCTGCCGCTTCCTTGCTGTCATGCCCCTCCATAAAATAGTCATAGATACGGAAAGAGCCGTGTTCAAAGCCGCTTCCCCTGCCAAGCCGGTGGTCAATCTCGTCCTGTGTAATAAAATCTTCTTTCTTCACTTCCACATGGTCAGATACTGGGAATGTTTTCTTCTGTAAAAGCAGGTTGTCAAGCTCTGCCCTGAGTTCCTCTTTTGGCATGACGGAACGGAAACGCAGTTTCTTTTCGCCGCTTTCAAGCTGTGCAAGCGCTTTGTCCATATGGGAGGCTACCATATCCACACTCTCCGGTGTCGATAAAATATCCACTAAACTTGCATGGGAGTCCGGATAATTTGCAAATTTCATTTCCAGTTCTTCCGGCGCTTCCCCCATGCCGTCACGGAAAAAGAAATACAGATGGTCTGCAATACGCCCACGTTCCACCTCATCCACAAGGTAGGCTTCATTTGCCCCCATATAAGTGCCTTTTTCCACCTGTGAGCGTATCTGTGTTTCAATCTCCTGCCAGCTCATGGTAAACTTAGGATTTTCTATCGCTGATGTGCCATCCCCCGCTGTCATGCCCTGCCCGTCAAACCACACAGATACCTGTTTTCCCTCAAACTCAAAGCCTTTTCCGGTAGTTCTGTATTCCTTTTTCAGAAACTCCGCCATTTCCTCCGGTGTCTTGCCCTGCCGGTACTTGGCATAGATGCGCTTGCGGCTGTTCTCCCTGCCGCCCCCGCTTCGCAGGATCGTGTCAAGCTGCTCTTTTGGAATTACTTCTTTTATCGGTTCAGGGCTTGCTTTTTCTGCCGGGATAATGCCAGCTTCCGCCTCTTTCATGGCAATGCTGCCTACCTGCTCCGTGAACATGGAAAAGAGGTCAAGCTGCTGGTACATCCCGTTTATGTCGATCTGCTCCGCCTTTTCCCTCGGAAGCAGGTATACGCCATCTTCAATATAGGAATTTACAAAGAAACGGGCGTCCTCCCATGAAATCCTTGCTTCCGCTTCACGGGTAAGGTAATGCCCCTTCCACATGGTCAGACCGTCCTCATCCGCACGGTATCCCGCCCGCATCTCTCCGATGTCAAGCTCCGTAAATTCTTCCATGCGGAACGAATTTTTCAGATACTCTGTCTGCATCCTTGTATCCTGCTCCATTACAAAATATCCCGCAATTTCCGGTCTTTTATGGATAAGGAAATCATCAGAACACAAAATCCCTTTCTGTATCTCCACCGCTTTTTCTGCGAAGTCCAGATTATCCAAAAAAGAGCCGGACAATGAATCTTCCCCGCTGCTGCGGTCATTATCCGGCTTTTCTGTTTCCCTATTCTGTTGTGATTCGCTGTTTAAAGGCTGTAAACCAGCTCCGTCAGTACGGTTTCCTCCGCCGAGTGCCTGATGCTGTTCATCTTCGCCACCCATTTCATCTGATCGGACGCTTTCAGCGCTTCGTCCACTCCCTCTGCTTTCGCCATCTGCTCTGTCAGGAAGTCCATCCTCTCCTCTGCCTGTTTCTGTATCTCCAGACAGTGTGCTTTCAGTTCTCCCGTCAGCAGAAGCCCGCTGTAAATCCCCCTCCGGTGTTCCTTCAGATAATTCCTGTGCATCAGCCCGTACTTGGTCAGCGGCTCCTCCGGCTCGCTGTCCGGTATCAGGTTGGGTATCAGATAATCCCCGTTCTTCTCGTATGTCAGTTCCATGTGCAATGCCCTCCGTTTCTATATTTTTAACAGCCTGTTCCCCTGTCACATATATTGGTATATCCGTTCTTGTCTGCAAAACGCTTTCACGCTTTAAAGCATTATAGCGTGGCTCTGGTGTATTTGCAAGCACTTTTTGGGGATTTTTTTCTATATTGTCAATCTGTACCCCGCTTGCCTTTTCTTTTGCCTTATTTGAGGCTTTCTGCCTTGCAATCTGGCGGTCATAAGCCGCAACCGTTTTACCGATTTCCATGAGAATAGGCTTGCACATATCCGTGGTGGCATTGCCAATCACGGATAATGCCTTTGTGGTGTTAAAGTCACTGATATAATCAAAATTCAGCTCATCTTTCCACAAGTCCATGTCAGCGCCGCACCGGGATAAAAGGGTATATGCGATGCTTGCAGAAAGTGTTTCCCGCAGGCGCAGCCCTACATTTAACCCGTCAAGCTCCTCCAAGAAGCTGCCCTCCTTTGCATAGGACATATCCTGCACCAGTTCCCCATAATAATCTTCCGCAATCCTCCCTGCAATCTCCATGAGCCTGCTTTCAAAGGAATTGTCTTTATCGGTTGCGCCGTATGTTTTTTCAAGCTGTGCAAGCACAGCGTCCTTGTGTTCCTCCCTGATTTCCCACAGGTACGGGTCTTTCCCCAGCTTTCTTGATTTATGTACGTCCGAAACGTCAAAAACATATTTCAGCCTTGGGCGCTCGCTCTCCCGGTCAAAAAGCGCAATTCCCTTTGCCCCACGGTTTACCCAGCAGAACATTTTTTCATTCCATGTTTCCATCGTGGCGCAGGCGTTCGCATCCGGTCTTTGTGCGTAGATAAGCATCTGGTCATCAAACGGGTACCGGTACAGCCTTGCGGCAGTAGTCAGGTACTTCGCCCACTCCTCCCCGTTTTTTGACACCTGCCTTGCAGTTTCCCCCGCAAGCAGGGAGATTTCATGGTATTTCTTTGAAACAAGATATTGTTCAGCCATCCGCACCCTCCTTAATCATAAAACCCGTTTTCCTCAATGCCTTTTTCCAGAATGGACGCTACCAGCGTATCCAGCTCCACGCCGTTTATCTCGCTGACCACGATCAGCTTTGCAAGGGTATTCTTTTCCACCGGGACCGTATAGCGTTCCTGATCCGGACACAGCTCACGCACACAGACGCCAAGCGCATCTGCAATCTGGCAGAGTGTGCTTATGTCTGCTTCCCGGATACCTGCCAGAATATCTAACAGCGTATTCTCACGGACTCCGGAAAGCGCCGCCAAACCCGGTATGCCCATATCCATGTCTTTCATCACATTTAAAATCTTATCGCCTGTGCTTAAAATTTCCATTCCCATTGCCAGTCCCTCCTATTCTGCCCTGTTCCCGAAAGAAAAGGCTGTATTTTCTTTCGCTTTTGTGGCTGTAAACTTCGCTTTCACTTCTGCCACCTTAGACTCCAGAACCGAGAACATTGCTTCCACCTGTTCCGGCGTATAGTCATAAGCCGACCTGTTGGCAAGGTTCTCTATCCTGCCGATGGCATCAATCGCCTTGTTCATGCGGTACTCCCCAAGACGGATAAATTTCTCCGCTTTCGTTTCTTCTGCCTTTTCCGCAGGTACGTTTACTGTTGCATTTTTCATAATTCCACTCATTGTCATATCCTCCATTTTTCATAAAATCTAAGGGCATACAGATTTTTCCGTATGCCCCGTGGTTCCTGTATGTTTTTATCATGCTTATGATAAATCCGCATCACTGCCAGCCGTCCGGCTGCTGTTGATATATTCAACAAGATCGTTCGGGAATCCGCCTTCCAGTACCTCCCGGATATCATTGATACACTGCCCAAGAAGCTCCCTGTCGCTGTCCCACCCTTCACAGGCATTTTTGATTTCCCTGATACGGTCTGTATTTGATATTTTTCTTTTCCGTGAAAGTTTTTCAACCCCCGCAATCCGGCTGTCCGTAATAATCCCGATATTTTCAATCCCTTCGAGGATATATCTGAGGAATCCGGCTTCGTCCGCAGTCAGGTATATCCCCCTTGCCGCAGGATTTTTTTCTTCTCCGTCCGCTGTGGGAGAACCGAGTCCGTCACTTCCGGAAGTCCCGCTTTCCTCCTGATCGGAAAAATATTCTTCCCAAAATCCGTCATCCGGCTCCATGTCAGATGCAGGCTTCCCGCATCTGTCATTGTACTTTTTTACGGCAAATGCCGCAGCGGAAATGGCAGTTCCCGCCGCAGCCATGCTGAATAAAATTCTTCCTGTTTTTTTCATTTTCAATGTTCTCCTTTCTTTTTCTGCTTCGGAAATTCCATCTTTATCTTATACTGAAAACCTTTGATTTCCTTCCCGTCTTTGGTATAGGAATAATCCTCCACTCCCTCCGGGATAAGGTAGGCATCATAGCTGCCTTTCTTCCCTTTCAAACCTTTTACGAGGGTCTTTTTCCCCTCCAGCATACTTTTTGCCTGGCTGTCGGTAAGCGCTGCCCCCATTGCCCGTGATACGTTCATGCCGCACTTGTTTTTACAGTAAGCGCCGAATTTTCCTTTTACCACATCGCCGCCGCACTTCGGGCATTTTCCAAGAGATTCCTGATTACTGCCCCCGAACATGGATTTCTGTTCATCACTGATACTGTGATAGGTCTGCACAAGCCTGTTTACCATATCTTCTATGCCGCCCATAAACTCCTGCATGGAATACTCGCCCTTTGACACAAGGGTGAGTGCATTTTCCCAGTCGGCGGTAAGTTTAGGCGATTTCACCACATCAGGAAGTACGGTGATGAGCTTCACACCGTCCTCCGTGGGTATCATCTGCTTTTTCTCACGCTTTACAAAGCCGTCCTTTACTAACTTTTCAATCACGTCAGCCCTTGTTGCAGGTGTGCCAAGCCCCTTGCGCTCTGCGTCTGCCCCAATATCCTCTGATCCGGCTCGCTCCATTGCGGATAATAATAAATCTTCCGTAAAATGCTTCGGCGGCTGCGTGAAATGCTCCGTTACCTTTGTCTGCACTCCTTCAAAGACCATTCCCTCCGAAAGCTCCGGCAGCCTTTTATCTTCTTTTTCCTTATCTTCCGATGTTTTATAGGAACGTCTGAAAGCTGCTTCAAAGTCTTTCCAGCCATTTCTTGTTATGGATTTCCCGGAAACTGTAAAGACAGAGCCGTTACAGTCAAACTCTGCTTTGACTGTTTCATACTCATGCTTTTCCCCTGTGGCACAGAGTAAGCGGTTTGCGGCAAGGGAAAGTATCTTCATTTCCCCCTCCGGCACGGCGGAAAGGTCAGTGACCGCAATCTCCATTGTTGGAATGATTGCATGGTGGTCTGTCACTTTTTTACTGTCCATTACTCTTTTTATATCCGGCTCTGCCCCGGTCTGTTCCTCAAAGAGAATTGCTTTGTAAACCGCCCCGATCACGCCCCTTGCCGTATCTTCCATATCGTCCGATAAATACTGGCTGTCAGTACGGGGATATGTAACCAGCTTTTTCTCATAAAGGCTCTGCGTATACTCCAAGGTCTGCTTTGCGGTAAAGCCGAATAAACGGTTAGCGTCCCTCTGTAATGTGGTAAGGTCATAGAGCTTGGGCGGCTGCACCGTTTTCTTTTCCTTTGTGACAGAAAGAACCGTGGCGGCTCCTCTTTCACACGCTGCAGCAATAGCTTCTGCCTGTGCCTTGTCATCAACCCTCTCCGTTGCCGCATCAATCCCGTCCATCAGGATATGCGCCATATAATACTGCTCTTTCTTGAAATTCCTGATCTTTTCCTCACGCTCCACCAGCATTGCAAGCGTCGGTGTCTGCACCCTGCCGACCTTTAACACCTTTCCGCCATATAAAACTGTAAACAGCCTTGTGCCGTTCAGTCCGACAAGCCAGTCTGCCCTCTGCCTGCAAAGTGCGGAATGGTAGAGGTTATCATAATCGCTTCCCGGACGCAGGTTTTCAAAACCCTCACGGATTGCGCTTTCCTCCATAGAGGAAATCCAGAGCCGCTTCATGGGCTTTTCACACCCCGCCATCTCATACACAAGGCGGAAGATAAGTTCTCCCTCCCTCCCTGCGTCCGTGGCGCATACAACGCTGTCCACCCTTGTATCGTGCATAAGCCCTTTTAACACCTTGTACTGCGCTGCTGTATCGCTTTTTACTTCTGTCTGCCATTCCTCCGGTATCATGGGCAGGCTCTCATAACTCCACTTTTTCCATGTATCAGAATAGGCATCCGGCTGTGCAAGCTCAACCAGATGCCCGATGCACCATGAAACAATATAATTGTTCCCCTCCATGTACCCGTCTTTTCTCTCACCTGCGCCAATCACACGGGAAATTGCCTGTGCCACGCTCGGTTTTTCAGTTACCACTAACTGCATTTTTTTTACCTCCTGTCAGTTCAATATCACATTCTACTTCGTTTCCCCATACATCAAACCCGTCTGTTTTTCTCCGGGCAAACAGTTCTATCTTTGGCACATCTCCCATAAGCTGGTTGATCCTGTGATGCACCTCTATTGGTTTTCTGCTGTGTTCTTCAATATGTGACACAACTACCTGATGCACCCCTGCATTAACACGCTTTGGTGCGCCTTTTGTTGCTAAGATACAAAGCTCTGCATTGCTGCGTGTCCAGTATCCCATGCCCCAAAAGAGCGAGTCACTCTTTTTATTCTGCTTTACCCATACAAACGCTACTGTCTTATAGGTAAATCCCCATGCCTTTATCACTTCCAGTCCTTCCAAAAGGCAGGGGAATGTTACCCATAAAAATAAGGCACAGTCCTTGTCTGCAATGTCAGCAACTGGAAGCGCCTTTATATCTTCTATGTCCATAGTGGGATAATGGCTCTCTGCACTTCTTCCCATACCCTTTTTAGAATACACCCTGTAATGCCAGGGAGGGTCCGCCAGAATAACAGAATATTTCTTTTCTCCCATGCTGCCAGCTACTCCTCCTCGTCCTCAAAAAAATCATCTTTGGAACCGTCCTCCGGTTCGTCATCTTCGTTCTCTAATTCCTCCTCATCTTCCTCGTCCTCATCTTCGTCCTCAATGAAGTCCTCTTTTTTCTTGCGGACTACTTTGAAATAATAAGCGCCGCCGATAAAGGCTATTGCAAGTGCGCCCATGAGGATATAGGAAATGACCGGGTTCGGCTCCTCCGCTTTTTCTTCCGGTTCGGTTTCCTCTGTGCTTTCCGCATCTTCCGTATTCTCCGTTTCTTCGGTATCTTCCTCCGTCTGCTCTGTATTTTCCGGCTTTTCCCCGTTATTGTTTGGCAGGGCGCTTTCCCCTGCCGGGATTGCCGATTCCAAAGCTGCGGAATTTTTCGGCAGAGTATCACTGTTGCCGGAAGTGGCGTTTAACAGGTCATTTTCCGTAATCTCCGTAAGGAAATACACCATTTCCTCCTCCCCGTCCCGGTCAATGATCAGGTAGAAAACCTTGTCCGATGCGGTCTGGATTGTATAAAATTCCTTTCCCTGCTCTGACTGCTCTTTCTCCTTATCCCCGCTTTCTGCCTTTTCTGCGGCATCCGCTTTGGCAAATTCCTGTTTCTTCTGTTCCTCCGGTGTCTGTGAAACAGTATTCCCGTCACCGTCCGTCTTGGTATGCTCCGTAACTGTGGCTGTGGCGTTCCCCGGCTTGGTGGCTTCGGCATTGACCGGGAGCTGCTCTGCCGGGTTCTCGTCACTCTCATCTGCCGGGTCTTTATAATAAGGGTTTTTCGTCTTGTAGACTTCCGACATATTCCCGGCATTGTCCATTGCGGAAATGGTAAAATATTCATACCCTGCGTCAAATTGCTGTAAGCGGATATTCAGTGTGCCGTTTGTCAGCTCCGTAAACTCATACCCGTTCACATAGACCGCCTTTGCACCGGAATCCGTGTCATGCACCTGGACGCTTAACAGCCCGTCACTGACCGCCGCATTGAGCGTGGGCTTCGTGGTGTCAAAACAACGGACAGCCCTGCTTCTCTCGTATGTATTGCCTTTCTGGTCTGTGACCTGCACATAAACCGTACAGTTTTCGGAGATTTCCAGCTTTTTATCCTCCGTCACGTCCGTCCAGCTCCCGTTTTGCCCGACTTTCGCCTGAATTTCCGCAATCTCAAAATTTCCCGTATGCGCCACGTCCGCAACCTTGAAAGTGACAGTTACAGTATCATTAAACCAGCCGTCCGGCTTGTTGATGCTGATTGACACATTCGGCTTTTTATAGGCACAGAGCTTGTAATCTTCCGCACATACCTTACAGTTACGGTCATATTCATAAGCGCCGCATTTATCCTCACAGGTACATACCGCCTCTATGTCATTGCCCGATACGGTTCCGTCCTCTGTGCCGCTTTCTGTCTGCTCCGTTGAACTTTCCTCTGTACTGCCACCTGTTTCCTGCTCTGTGCTGCTTTCCTCCGTAGTGTTTTTCTCCGTACTGCTCTCTGTTTCTTCCTCTGTGCTGCTTTCCTCCCTGTCCTCTGCCCTCACATCAATGGCGTTGTTCCCGTTCATGGAAAACGCCATTGCAGGCATACAGAATAATACTGCGGATAAAATGAGCGATAACACCGCCCTATAACGTAACTTCATTTTTTTGTTCATGGCTTTCTGCCTCCCTTTCTGTTTGCTGTTTCTGTCCTGACTGTTCCTCCTGCTCTTTTTTCTTCAGCAGGCTTAAAATTTCTTCCTCACTGACTTTGTTGAGCAGGATCAGACGCTCCAGAGAAATTTTATTTTTCTCAATAAATTTCATCTTCTCCGCATCCTCTGCCATCTGTAACTGGCTTTCCAAATCCTTCTGCTTTCCCTGCAGGTCTGCAAGCTGCCCCCGTACTTTGGAAAGCTCTTTTTCAATCCTTTCCTTTGTCACATTCCAACCTTCCTTTCTGCACCAAAAAGTGCTTTTTTAATGTCTTTTCATAAATATGGCTTACATTTCAAGTGCCTTTGTGATAAAATAAATTAAATATGATGTTGTCATCTATAGCATTTAATTTCCTGATAATCTGCCGAACGCATAAAAATGGCTCTGCCAGTAGGACGTATTGATACTGGCATATTTAATCGGATCGCCACAGTGTATCATTGTCCCATTGCCGCAGTATATCCCCACATGGCTCACAGGCCCCGCCGAGTTGTAAGTGCCTGTAAAAAAGATAATATCCCCCGCTTTTGCGTCTGCCGCCGAAACCGGGGTACACTGGTCATAAATCCCCTGTGCGGTAGTCCGTGGCAGGTTATGCACCCCGCTGTTGGTAAATACCCAGCAGACAAAACCGGAACAGTCAAAGCTGGTGGACGGGCTTGAACCGCCCCATACATACGGATAACCTAAATACTTTGCAGCTTCCTCCATAAGCGCCTGCACTGCCGCATCATCGTAGGAATCAGGCGGTATGGCATTTCCCCCGCCGCTTCCAGACGCTGGCGTTTCCCCGTAGAGCGTCCCTTCCCCTGCTTCAAAATAAAATAACGGGTTATAATATTCCCCGTTATACAGACATTCGATATGCAGATGGCTTCCGGTGCTGCTCCCTGTGTTCCCTGTTGTCCCTATACTGTCCCCATGCTTTACGGTCTGCCCCGCACTGACGCTTAATGTGTCCATATGGGCATACTTGGTACAGTAACCGTTGCTGTCCTCAATCACGACATAATTCCCGTAATAACTGTCATAAGCAGCCGTTGTGACTGTGCCATCCATTGCCGCAAGGACGGTTGTTCCTGTCGGCACTGCAATGTCAACGCCCCTGTGGAGCTGTTCCGCCCCTGTTACCGGATTGATGCGGTAGCCGTAATAACTGCTCACATAGTTGTACCAGTACAGGTTCAGCGGCGTATAAAACTGCTGTGTCAGCCCATGCGTTTCATTATAAAGCGCATAGATTTCTTTCTGCTCACTGTCCATGTGTCCGGCAGCCACCACATTTAAGTCTTTGGCGGTCAGCGTGACTTCCAGTATGGTTACGGTATATTCTTCTTCCTCCTCATAAGTGTAGGTTTCCGTACTTGTTGTGCCGTCAGCATTGGTTACGGTGCGTGTGCCTGTCTTTGTAACTGTCCTTGTCCTCGTTTCCGTTGTAGGGTTTAAGGTCAGCTCATACATCTCGTCAAAAAGGCTCTCGATCTCGCCCTGCACGTCTGCCGCCGTAAATTCTGTATGGACTGCGGAAAGGTAGCTGATGAGCGCAAACGGGTCATGACCGATTGCATCAAGGTTGTAGCGGTATTCGTCATAGTCCGGGTAATCCGTTTCTATGGAATCAATCTCTTTCTGCAATTCCATTTCAAGCTCTGAAAAAGCCAAATCCGCAGCGTCAATCTCTGCCGGGACGCTCATGTAGCTCCCTGCCAGCGTGGTACTCATGCCCTCCGAGAACATCGCCCCGCAGGACGATATGGAAGTCATTATCATAATAAGAAGAACCCCAAAAGCCGCAACTGTTACAAGGAGTGAAGCGTGTTTTGCCGCTATCTCCTGTATTTTTTTTGCTACCGTCGTAGTGAAATTGGCGGACTTCACAGCCGCTTCCTTTGTATTCTTCGCCGCCTGCCCCGCCCGCCTTGCTTTTGCATATTCACGCTTGATGCGCTGTTTCTGCATCCTTTTCTGCAACTGTTTCTTTAAGGTCTTTTCCTGCATTTCCGGATTTTCTTCCAAAAACTTCTGGTAACGGAAACTGACCTCCTTTTTAAACTGCTTTTTCTCCAGCTTCGCCACTTTCTTACGCTGCCGCTGTTCTTTGTTCTTATAATGCCGCTTTACAAATCGGTAAGTATCTTCGGCTTTCTGTTCCGTCTTGTGTGCGCCCTCCACGCCGGAGTTTTCCTTTTCCACTTCGGCAACCTTGCCATGCGCAAAGTTTGTAAACTCCGATCCGGTTCTGCCCGCCATCTTCTTTACCGGGTTATCCTCCTTAAAAGGCTTTTCCTTTACCACTGCGGCAAGCACATATTTCGCCCTGCCCGTCTTTTCATCAAAGACACGCTCTAAGGAATATTCCTTTTTCTTTGGCAGCTTCCTCCTTGCGGCTTCGGTCTTTTTCCCGGCTTTCTCCGCTTTCTTTTGCAGCCTTTCTAATTTCCTGCTTCCCTGAAATTCCGGTTCTGCGCCATCGGTGAAGGTATTTTTTTCAGCAAAAGTATTATCTTTCGCCTGATAGTCACGCTGAAAGTCAGAGGTTTTTGTGCGTTCCCTGTCCTGACGTTCACGCCTGCGGTATCTGCCTTTTTTTTCGCTTTGGTGGTAAGTGTCCCTGCGGCGGTAATCGTCCTTAAACTCTTTTGTTTCTTCGGTCTGTTCCCCTCCGCCCTCCTCCACAAAAGCATTCTGCTCCTTTGAAAAACCGTCCTGCACTTTGCTTCCCGCATCATCACTGTCCGTCTTTTCTTTATTTCCCATAAAGCTGTTTTCCTTTTGGAACTGACTTTGCTTTCTGCGCTTCTTCTGATTTGGCTTTACTTTCTGCCCTGCTGTTTTCCTTGTATCATTTTGAAAACTGCCGTGTTGTTCTTTTTGGAAACTGTTCTGTGTCCTGCTGTTTTCCTTTTGGAACTGCCCCCGCTGTCTGCCCTTTTTCTGATTTTGCTTTGCTTTCTGCCCTGTGGTTTTCCTTGTATCATTCTGAAAACTGCTGTGTTTATCCTGAAAGATTTCTTTATCAGGCTTATCCACTGATTCCATATGATTCTGTTTTACAGAATAGCTGGCATCGTGTCCAAAAGTCTTTGACTGCCCTGACTTCTGGACATTATGTCCAGAAGTTGTATCTGCATCTCTCGGCTGGTGTGCGCCGGACTGTTTCTGCTTTTCCTTATTTTCAACAGAATTTTTCTTTGTGGTGACACCGCTGGCAAAAGCATTTTTATCTTTTGCAAACTCAGCCGTCTGCTTTTTCTTTTTTTCTGCCATTCAAACTCCTCCATTTTTATCTGTTATCCAATGTCTACTTTCTGTATCCTCTTGGGTCATAATCCTTAAAATCCTTTACGGAATAAAACAGCCATTTATTGTTTACCCATCTCTGCATCTTTCGGGTTTCCTCCGGTGCAGTCGGCTTTTCATACACCATCACATAAGGATCATACCCCATGTCACGGAGTGTATAAATGCGGTATAAATCCTGTTCATGGGTGCTTCCGTAATTGGTAAGGACGTAGACACGCCTTTTTCGCTTGTCCTTTACCGTTGTAAGCTCTAAAAACTTCTTAAAATACGGTATCAGGTCATCTTCCGGGTTATCCCATGCAAAATGCAGCATTTTTGTATTGATTCTGTTTAATGCCGCCACTTTTTCCGGCGTAATCAGCCGTATATCAAGCCCCTGCGTAAAATCAATGTCTGCCCCGCTGTCTGCAAGCTGTCCTAAGAGCCGCTCCCAATCCGGGCAGGCTAAAATATTTGCGTCCAAGAGCTTGATTTCTTTTTCCCCGTCCCAAAATTCTGACAGGTCAGCCACCGCTTCTGTCTTTCTTCCCTCCTTTTCCCCCACAATGCAGAATCCGCACCCACGGGGGCAGCCTCTGGAAAGAAAACCGTAGGCTGTTCCTGCAAATTCCGGATACAGCCCATAATCCGGGTGCATATGTTCCACAATATCAGGCAGCTTATTGTCAAGACCGTACCCTGTGCCGCCTTTTATGACGTGGTAAGCCTTTATGCTCCCTTCATAATCTTTGGAATAGGTATCCGTGAATACCCTGCTCATATAAACAAGGTCATACCATTTTCCGCTGTCATACCATTCCACTGTATCCCCTCTTGCCTTATGGTAAGCGGACAGCTTCATCAGGCAGAGGTTGGGGAAGCGGTGTCCGTCTACATCAATCAGACCGGTTTTCAAGTTGTCCTGCCTCTTTCTATGTTTTTTCTTTTAACCTTAATGCTCTTTTGGTGTCAGGATACATCTGTCATTCCATACACACCGTTCTGCACATTCTCCGTTTTCCATATCTGCAATATATTTCAAAACCGGATAAACCTGTGCTGGTACTACTGCATTTCCCAAACATTTAAGGCGTTTTGCCCTGTCCTTAACGTCCTGGCACAGACGTGGGATTTTGGGCGGTTCTATGCCCCAAAGGAGATGTCCGTCCATCCCTGCGGGAATCCCATCAGCCATTCCACCCACTCCGGGTTGAAACGGTACGACGGGGGCGCTTCCGGCTCCAGAAAATAGATTATCTCCGACAATGCTGCCGCCCAGTATCCCCCGTCCTTCCGTTTCCTGCGGAATGAGCCTGTCGGAGTAAGGCATATCCTTTGTGTTTTGGGCTTCGTGCCTGTGTCGGACGCAAGGGGAGTAGGAAACATCAATCCCGATGATGAATGTCCGTTTGCGTTCATGCCACGCACCGACGGCACAAGCAGGAAGTACGAATGTCCAGACGGCATATCCCGCCTGTTCCAGGTCAGAGAGCGTTTTGTGCAGCCCCATATTGACGAAGTTAGCAACATTTTCGCCAAGCACGAAATGGGGGCGCAGCTCGTTAATGATGCGGCACATTTCCGGCCAGAGGTAACGGGTGTCTGTAAAGCCCTTTCTGTATCCGATAGATGAAAAGGGCTGGCAGGGGAATCCCCCTGATAATAACGTAAGTTCTGTTTGTCCTGTTCTTTCATGGAAAGCCTCCTTTGTCAGTGACTGTATATCTTTAAAACGTGGTACATCTGGCCAGTGCTTTTGAAGGACAGCAGCAGGATAATCCGCCCATTCGCACTGGCAGACAGTTACAAAGCCTGCCGCTTCGGCGGCAAGGTCAATGCCGCCTATCCCGCTGAACAGGCTTAAATGTGTTAATGGTTTTATATTTATTCCTCCTTTTTTTGTACAGATTCCTCCGGCCTTGTGTTCATGATCGCAAAAGTTTTTGTATCTGCCGGGTACTTGTCAACAAACGGGATAACCACGTTGTCAAACAGGATAAGCCCGCTTCCCGGCTCGGAATTGGTCACATGGGCAAGCTGTTTCTCTGACAGCCCTAACTTGTCGGCAAGTATCGCCTGGTCCTTTGCGTTTTGGTTGAGAAGATAAACAAAATCGGAGTTTCCGAGTATGCCCTCGATTTCCTCCGATTTCAAAAAATCACCTACATTCTGTGTCAATCCTGTCGGTATGCCGCCCCATTTTCTGAACCTTTTCCAAATCTCCACCGAATAGATTGCTGTCTGCCTTTCTTTCAAAAGCAGGTGGAACTCATCACAGTAGTACCTTGTGGCAATCTTACGCTCCCTGTTCTGCGACACCCTGTTCCAGACTGCATCCTGCACGATTAACATTCCAAGCTCTTTGAGCTGGTTGCCCAAATCCCTGATGTCAAAGCACATGATTCGGTTCTGTGAATCCACGTTTGTACGGTGGTTGAAATAATTCTGTGAACCATGCACATACAAAACAAGGCTGTTTGCGATACGCACCGCTTTCTGCTTCGCTTCCTTCTGCATCTCCGGGGCTACGTCCTTCGGCTCATACTTTAACAGCGCATTATACAAGTCCTCTAAAATGGGCATATTCTCCGGCTTTGGCTCTGCAAAATACCTGTCATAGATATGTTTGATGCAGGTGTCGATAATACCCTTTTCGTCATTCTCAAGACCGTTTTTCCCTCCGGCTATCAGATCGCACAGCGTAATGATAAAGTCTGATTTCAGCTTTAACGCTTCCCGGTCATTCTTATGGGAAAGCTGAATGTCCATCGGGTTTAAGTAGTCCTTTGAATTGGTGGCAAGCCTTACCACCTGCCCGTTAAGCGCACCCACAAGGGCAAAATATTCTCCCTCCGGGTCACAGACGATCACATCGTCCCCTGTCATAAGGAAACAGGATAAAATCTCCCTCTTTGCGGAGAAAGACTTCCCGGAGCCGGGTGTGCCGAGGATTACCCCGTTTGGCGTTCGGAGCTTTTTCCTGTCTGCCATAATCATGTTGTTGGAAAGTGCGTTCAGACCGTAATATATCGCCGGGGCAGGCATGAAAAGCTCCTGTGTGCAGAAAGGCACTAAAATAGCCGTACTCTTTGTGGTAAGCACACGCTCAATCCCCGTATCGTTGCAGCCAATCGGCGCACCCGCCATCAGCCCCTGCTCCTGTAAATACTGCATACACCTTAAATTGCAGTTTGCCTGCTGGATAATGCCGGACACCCTCTGCGTGATGTTCTCCAGCGCCTTCCTGCTCCTGCCAAAGCAGGTAATGAGGAAAGTCATCTTGATAATCTTCTGGTTGCTGGTGTTCAGATCGTCAAGCAGCTCTAAGGTATCCTTTTCGTAAGTGATGATGTCCGTAGGCAGAATGTCCATGTCATATCCTGAACGCACTGCCTTCTTCTGTTCCTCAATCTTCATTTTCTGAATGTTCGTAAGTGCGCCTTTTAACATCTTGATTGCCTTCACCGGGTCCATTGTCTGCATATGCAGCGTGACCGTAAGGTTATCATCAATGTCAAGGAGCTTTTTTAACAGCTCGTCATTGAACCTCGGCGCAATAATGTCGAGATAGTGGACACTCCCGTACATTTTCCCGGTCTTAAAGCGGCTCGGATAACGGAAATCAAACCCCGGCGGCGCTATGTAGTCCTTCACGCTTTTCCCGGACTCCGACAATTCTTTGAACGAAAAACGGAAAGGCTCCATTGTGTCCTGATTGAAATACTCATGCAGGACACGCAGGCGCTCCTTTCCGTTAAGGCTTCTGGCATGGGTGCCGAGGTTCAGGAAATTTTTGATGACATCAGCTTCTATGCTGCCCATCTTCGCCTTTGCTTCCTTATACCCTTTGCACTCGATGCCAAAAATAAGATATTTTGATTTGATGATCCCGTTGTTTCCCTTTGCCGCCTGTTTCTTTAACATTTCCGTGTATTCCTCACGGATATCGTCAAATTCATCACCCTGCAAGGGTATGTCAAACTGGTCTATCAGTGTCTGCTCGTTGACCTGCCTGTTGAACAGAAACAGCTCGAACTTTATGGACGGGTCAAAGTAATTGATAAGCCTGCTGTATTCCTCTAAAATCTCTCCCTGATCCTCTATCTCCAGAAGGTCATAGTTGATGTCGAAAAACTCGACCATTTTTGTATAGTAACCGGAAGATACCTGGCAGATGCCGTCACGGTACATCTTCTTGAATGTGATTGTTTTCTGCGCTGTGTCCGGTATCTCCGCCTTTTTGTCGTTCCCGGCAAGGGTGCTTTTTAACTCCCTTAACCGTTTCTTTTCAGAAAAATTAAGCCCCGCCTTTGGCTTGGCTTTGCTGCCCTGCGGCTTTTTCTTCAAGATAACGCACCTCCTTCTTTATTTTTTCCCTCTCCTCCAGCTTCTTGTAGAGGTTTTCCGATTTATAGGGACGTATCCCCGGCGTGAGCAGCTTCTGCCGCACCATGAAGTATAAAATCTTCTCTGCCGGGAAGCCGTCTTTTTCATACATTGCCAAAAAGAAGAAAGGCAGCATGAGCGCTACCATGATGAGCGCCGAAGCCTGTGTGCCTAACACTCCCTTTGTCACAAGGTAAAAGGGTATCCCCACCGCTGCGGCGCTCCCAAAGCAGATAAGCTGGCGTTTGGTAAGGTTCATCGCTACCTTTGTCTTGATGCCGCTTAAATCTTTTGGCACTGCTACTGATATAGCCATAAGCATTGTGACCGGATATTTTTCATTTCCGGTGTTTCCTCCTTCCTGCTGATACTATAAAATAACTGTCTAATGGGCATTCAGCACACTTTTGGCAAGCGATCCTGTCTTAAATAAACTGAAGCACAGGATAACGGTATAAGCCGCCACCGACCAGAGCGCCGTGTGCAGGTTGCCCGCAACCGTAACGCTGGCAACAAGTACCGAATAAATGCCGACACAGACCATAATGAAAAATCCCTGAAATGCAAGGGCGCAAAGCCCCTTGATATAGTTGTTTCCGATGCTGCCCCATTCCCGGTTGCTTAAAGTTGCAAAGGGAACCGGAGCCACTGAAATATAAAGGTATATCTCTATCATGCGCCCGTATAGAATGACGGTGATGAGGACGGACATGATTTTCATACATAAGCTGACAATCATGGTTTCTATCCCAAGCCCGATCAGTTCGCCAATGCCCATAGTGGAAAGCTGGTTATTGAACATGGTAGTCAGCGTGGCGGTCACGTCAATGCTCGTGGAGCCTGATATGACACCCGCTGCATTGGTCACGATATGGTTGCCCACATCGAAAATCGCCATTGTGATGTCAAAAGTCTTGCTGAGGAGCATCACTGCAACACACGCTTTCACGAGGTAGCGGAAGAAAAACTCACTCCCTACCTCGTGCATATTGTTTTTGTCCATTACCATCGTTATCAGCTCATAACACAAGATTGCGCTGATGATAAGCCCCGCTATGGGTATCATGACATTCTCTGAAAGGTTCCGGATCATGGAAAAAATGCTTCCGTTCCATGCGCTGGGTGTCTGCCCGACTTCCCCTGCAATCTCGCCCACTTTTGTATTCACGTCCGTGAACATCGTTTCGAGGTTGCCAAGCACCCACCCTTGCAGCATTTCCTTTATAAATTCAGTGATTTTGTCAATGATCGCCCCCATGAATTATGAGAACAGGCTCGTAAGCTGTGGAATCACCGTCTGCGCCACGATTACAATTCCTCCGCCCGCCATAAGCTGTTTAATCCCCTGCGATTTTGCTCATGTGAGATAAAGAAGTAAAAGAAGTGTAAAAAATTTTGCCGTTCCCTGTCCGGCTGACTGCCGGACGGGTCGGGCTTTAGTCGGGCAACTGAATATTCTAACGCTTCGGAGCCACCGTTTTATCGCTTGAGAGCCACCTCGGATTTTAACACTTTAGAGCCATCACAAACACAAGATATAGTAATGGAGCCATGAGCATGAGCTCACAGCTCCAACTTTTTTTACAGGTCTTACAAGTGTCTATTTCTCAATCTCGGCCTTAAGATTAGCAAGCTTTTTGGAATCGTATATCTTCCTGAGATTCGTTTCGCTGCTCGGAATCTCATATGCGTTATGAACAATCCTGTCCATTATGGAATCAGCCTGTGTTCCGCCTCCCAGCCTGTCATGCCATTCTGCCACAGGAAATTGTCCGACAAAGATGGTAGAATTGTTTCCGCTTCTCTGCTCAAACAATTCATAGAGCATCTTTGCATCCCTCTCGTTAAGCTTGTAGTTAAGCCACTCGTCGATTATGAGGATGTTGTAGTTACCCAATCTCTTCCTGTACCGGGTCAACTCTTTAAGGTCATCCCTCCTGTCCTCAAAATTGCGCATTAAATCAGGCATTCGGATGTAGAAAACCCTGTAAGTTTTTTTGCATGCCTCAATTCCCAACGCACATGAAAGATAGGTTTTGCCAGCACCGGTCGGACCTGTGATTATAAGGTTTGTTGCCGTAGTCACAAATCCCATTGCGGCAAGATTGATTATCGTGTTCTTCTTGACTTGTCTTGCGTCAAAATCCAGAGACTCAATGCTTGCCATTGGATACTTGAATGAGGCGGCCTTTATCAGCCTGTTAATAAGCTTGTTTTCTCTTTCACAGATCAATTCCTCAAGCAGTTGTTCCAATCTTGCATCAAAGCTCAAATCTGCCAATGCGATATCGCTTTCCTGGTTTTCCACCAGTCTGGCCAAATCACCCAGCTCGTGTTTTGTAAGGTTTTTCTTTAACTCAAATTTCATAATGGTATTTCCTCCTATCCGTAGTAATCGGCACCTCTTACGATGCCGGTTGTTTTATTTGTTTCTTTGAATTTTTCAAGCTCTTTTTGATTATTTAGATTCTCAGCAGCCTTGTATACCGTTTTGTAAAAAGGCATATGATACTGCTTTAAGCTTTTTTTACAGGCGGCTTCTAAGATGTCCGGCGTAAAGGTGTCAGCAATTGCGAGAATGGCTGCGACCGTCTGCGTGGGCTGCTCCTTTACTTTTGCCTCGTCATACATCCTTCGGATCAACTCAAAAGTATTCGGCCCGATTTCTCTGGCTGCGTCAGTCAGGTCTTCAGCCTGCTTATTCTTCTTAAGCGGAAACGGAAGATGGGATTCATCTGTCCTGACACCGTTTACTATGCCCTTGGGAAGAATTTCATGTCTTGCAATTTCGCTTCTGTTATAATAGACAAAGACAAGGCGGGAGTTGTATTTGACATCAACCTTACAGCCAATATATCTGCTGGGAACAGAGTATTGACCCTTGTTAAAGCTTATATGGGAGTTCTTGCCCACCTTATGTCCGTAAGACCATTCACACACCTCGTAAGGGACTGACGGCAGGGCTCTCAGATAAGCCTTTTCCTGCGTATTGAAAACAGTGCTCCTGCTTCCATCCCTTTTCTGGAACGGTCTGTCATTGTACTCCTTTACAGCCTTGCGAATAGCTGAGTTTAGCGATCCAAGTGATGTAAATATCTCATTCCTAAGCTTTGCTATAACAGCCGTCGCAATCTTGCCTACGGAACCTTCTACGCTGGCTTTCTGCTTGGGCTTTTTAACGCCTGTAGGCATGATGGCGGTCACGTAATACTCCCCCAATGCCAGATATGCATCATTGAGGATGATCTCGCCCTTCTTAGGATGGGACACAACACCAGTTTTCAAGTTGTCGCAGACAATCTTCACAGGAGTGCCTTCGAAGAATTCAAACATATGCACATGGCATTCAAGCCACGCCTTTTCTTTCATATCCGTAGTGGCTTCCACATACCCATACTGGCTGTATGGCAGTGTGGCGACAAACAGATATGCGGTTATGATTTCTCCGGTATCCACGTCCACATATGACATTGTAGGACCAGACCAATCCACCTCTACTTCGACTCCCGGCTTGTGCTGTATATGGCTGGTATAATTCTTCTCGCCAGTGTATTTGTAATAATTAACAGTAAATGTAGGATACGCACAGTATTCCCTGCCCTCGCTCACGCATTTGTCCCGATACTCTTCCCACAGCAGTTTCATAGTCACTCCAGTTTTCTTGAGTTCTGAATGTACGTATGCATAATCGACAGGCACATAGTTTGTTGTCCGCTTGAATTTCTTAGGATATAAAATATCGTACAACCCGTCATCTGTCATATCCTGAATGTCATCCCAAGTCATGCCCTGCTGTCTGCAGAGTTCTTTAATTTCAGAGACTGTGTTTCTTGAGCATCCAAGTATTGCCGCCACCTCCCTTTCGCTTAGATTTTTGTTTAGAAGCTCCATTACGCTTCTGGGTTTCGTCTTTTTGTACATAATAAAAGACCTCCTATAGATTTATTAAAAGCACCAGGCTTTCTATCAAAATCTATAGGAGATCCTATATAAAATCAAATATCAAAGACCACTAGTGCACCGACCTGTTGATATTTAGCAATACTACCACCTCGTTAAGAGGCAGTAGTAAATGTGGGATACAACGAGCTAAGCTTCGTTCTGGCATCGCTGGTTCTAAAATGCCAGTTGACCTTCGCTGCCAGTGTATTCCGTTCCGTTTCCCATGCGGATAGTTCCCTGCGTAATAGCCCTATTTCAGCGATGCGGCGGCTGAGGCATTGCCTGGTCATTACATTCAGCTCTATTTCAGCGATGTCCAGCCAGCTCCCATGCTTTGGTGTATAGTGTATTTCCAACTTTTTCGTGATACGCCTTGCTTCCTCCGGCGGATACCGTTTGTACAGGGATGCCGGTTTGTGCGTGTTCAGATTATCCATCACAAGGACAATCTTCTCAGCATCAGGGTACATGGTGTCCACCAGATACTTGATTTCTTCCGCCCAGTCAACGGCTGTGCGGTGTTCCCGTACACTCACATGGTGGACCCCTCCGAGTGCTTCCACAAAGGCAAAGATGCTGACAGTGCCATTGCGGACATACTCCGAATCGGTTTTCCGGTCACTTCCGGGAATCATCGGCAAAGGATCCCTGGCTTCTCCCAAGAGCTGGTATGGTTTTTCATCCATGCACACAACGGGATGTTTTTCATCATAGGGAAGCTCATAAACGTCAAGGACATCCTCCATGCAGGCTATGAACTCCGGGTCTTCTTTTGCGGGGATGCACCAGTATTCGTTTTTGTGAGGTCGAAGTTTGTTTTTTTTAAAGTATTGCGGATTGCCTCCCTGCCTACCGGGGTTTCCAGGATTACTTTGGATTCTTCCTCAAGCAGGCGGATTGTCCACCGCGAATGCCCCTCCGGTACGGGGCCGCAGGCAAGCTCAATCAGCCTTGCTTCTGTACGTCCGTCAACCTTGCGCCTTGCATTATCTGAATTTATGCTCCTTTTAAATTCAGTGACAGCATCAATGCCGCCACTCATATATTTTGTCACAGTGTTGGTGACAGTTGCCATGCAGACACCATTGGATTTTGCACTTTGTTCATGGGTTAAGGCTTTCCCGTGCGCTTCGTCCAGATCGAGAATAATCTGGCATCTGCTGCGGATAGTTTTTGAAGTTTCTTTCTTACGGATAACAGATTTCAACTTTTTTAATTCATTTTCCGTAAGATGGATACTGTACTTTTTTGGTCTTGCCATAGGAATCACCGCCGTTTCTTTTATTATACATCAGAACAACTGTGATTACCAGAATTATTTGGTTAAATATCAACAGGTCAGTACGCTACGCTGTCAAACATACCTACACTATCATTCTCAGTACTATTGTTTTCAAAATAAGCTGGGAAATGGTACACAATTTGATTGTCCTTTGCCAGCACAAATGAGACATCTTCCCAAAGCGTATCATAAGTCGGCAGATAAGACACAAATCGTACCTCGCCCCAATCATTCAAATCTACCTCAAAGGATTGTTCGGTTATAACCCGGCTTTCATCTAATTTCTCTCCTGATGGATAGTCCACTTCAATATCTGCAATATCTGTCAATTGCTGTAATTCTTTCGTACCATCAAAATATAAAATGACTTGCTCATCAAATTGTTCTTCGCCTGATAGGATCACTTCTACATAGTCCTCATACCATGTAACTTTCCAACAATTACTTGTGATGCTTCCACCGTCATTGTGCAATTCAAAATCTGTTTGAGATATCTTATCTTTGCCTTCCATAAGGACTAATCGTCCACTTGCTGAACCAAAAGGCCAGTCTGGTTCTCCGACTGCCTGAAGTGTCAATTCATATTTTCCATCTGGAGAAACAGATGTATCGCAAGTTGTCTTCTTGTAATTTACCGTATACGAAATGCAAAACCAAAATACTACAATCACTGCAAGAAGCGAACCCATAATACATAGCATAATCTTCAAAAATTTCTTCATTGTTATAGCACTCCTTTTAATGTCCACGTATATCCAGTTCTTCCAATAGAGAACTTCCACTTCCCCAAGAATATACAATGTAATAACCACTGCCCTTTATTTCTTCCGAAAATTGTAGTGTCTCGTAATCAATCACCTCAATGGACTGCCCTTCCTGAGTTTCCACCAAACATTCCCATTCATTACTTCTGTAACCTGAATAGTAAGCATCCAGTTCTTCCAAAGACAAATCACTTCGAATTAAAATTGCTCCGAAATACTGCATTCCATTTCCGTTACCCGTCAGCTTCCCAGCCTGTGACAACGACTCTATCAATTCTGTTTCCTCTGGCAACGGAATTTCACATAATGTCTTTTCCACCTTATAGGCTGTATGGTTATTTATAAGTGGAATTGAAATCACACTGCCTATCAATACAACTGCTGCCAATATTCCAACTAATTTTAATTTTTTCATGTGTCCTCCTTTCTTTTCTTACATCTGTAAGATTACCATAGAACACTACT